>ERZ887849.2005-NODE-2005-length-17477-cov-8.314373_pt1 | contig 17477 bp, 15 predicted proteins | sample MGYA00521267_ERZ887849 | MGnify/ENA primary metagenome ERZ887849 (study PRJEB32303, sample SAMEA104408601) | aquatic metagenome | biome: Brackish water; feature: Pelagic; material: water | place: Baltic Sea | collected 2014-06-06T16:11:00 | depth 2,863 m ... | reverse complement strand
GGGGTAAAAGACCAGTAACAAGGTTCTTTCCCTCTTAAAAAGAACCTTTTTCGTATGTGAAGAATTTCTCGTAACTGAAGAACAAAGTAGGAGTTATTCACAGGCTTTTAGTTGTTGGTGAGTTGTTGAGATAATGTTCACAAGGAATTAGGATTCGATTTTTCACGTTCCGCGCGGCGCATTTTAATGTGCTGGAAGAGGCCATAGAAAATGTAGCCTAGCGTCATCAGAAGCATCGCGACTTCCTTCAGCACGATAATAAGGCCGACCACCACGAGGAATAGGATGAAATGCCCCATTTGGGTCGTGGTTTGCAAATCCAGTTTCTTACCGCTGGGATAACGCACATTACTGACCATCAGAAATGCGATGAGAATCATCAGAAAAGGAAGAGCTAATGCCCAGTGGTCGAGTGACTTATCAGATTCAACCAGCTGCGTGAGGAAGAAGACTAATGCGGCTACCGTGCCTGCTGCAGCTGGAACCGGGAGCCCGACGAAGTCTTTCGTCGTTTCCATATCGTCGCGGTAGAGCAGCGGATTGGTAATCACATTGTAGCGGGCCAAACGCATCGCCGCGCACAGCAGATACACGAAACCGACAAACCAGCCGACATTGCGGAACCACATGATGCCCTGCGTAGGCGAAATGATGAAAAAGAACATCAAGAGGGCCGGCGCGATACCGAAGGATATAACATCGGCGAGCGAATCGAATTCCGCGCCAAAGAGTGATTCACGTCCGCCCATGCGGGCTAATCGACCATCGAGTGTATCAAAAGCGGCGGCCCCGAGGATAAACCACACCGCCATGCGATAATGGTCAGTAGGGGAACCATCGAGATATTCACCATCGAGCGAAGTTTCCGCGAGGCGGGCCTGGATGCAGTTGATCACAGCCATGAAGCCGCAGAACAGATTTCCTGCCGTCATCAAGTTGGGCAGGAAGTAGATCCTGCTCGCCTGGGTGACGTGGTATGGGTTTTGCGGATCGGGTCGATCGGGCGCACGTGGTTCTTGATCGGCCATGGGTTTACTTTTTGGTCAGACTTTCGAGGTATTTCCAGAATTTGGAATGTTGCTCGACGAGTTGCTGTTCAGTCACGGGAAGTTTGTTGCGCAGCAGAAAATCCTCCAGCGAATTACTGTGCAGAATATAGTGCGTGTAGAGCACTGAATCATCCTTCACCTCAAAATAAAAGCGGTAGTCGCCGGCTCTCAACCGATAGAAAACGTGTCCCCCGCGATTGAAGCGCCCAAGCGGTTCGCGTGGGTGTTCGAGATCCTCAGCTTTCAGATTGCTGATCGGCTCGACGAGCTCGAGCTGCAGCAATTGATCGAGCTGGTTTAGCTCGTGCAGACTTTGATCTGAAAAGGTGACTTGATACATGAGATATGGGCAGGTTTTAGAAATTGATGTAACCGCGAAAGATCTCGGGCGTCTTAGTTAGGTAGACATTAACCCTCAAATTCTATTACCATGAAAAAGTCTGATTTAACCACCCTCATTACCGCCGCAACGCTATTCCTTTCGTTCGGTGTGCTCAACGTGACCGCCCAGAACAACAATCAAGGGGGTCCAAAAGGCAACTTCTCTCCTGAACGTCATGCGGCAATGATGAAAATAGCCGATACCAATGGCGATGGTCAGGTCGATGAAACTGAACGGGCTGCGATGAAAGCCCAACGTCGCGAAAAAATGGCTCAAAATCCTCGTTTCCTCAAACGTGCCGATACCGATGGTGACGGCGAGATCAGCGATGCCGAATTTGCGGCCGCTCAAAAGAAAGGTAAGCAAATGCGTGACCAACGCAAAAGCGCCAAAAGTGCTCGCGGGGATCGTGCGAAAGCTGATCCCAAAGTAGTCCGCGCTTATATGCTCGGTAAATATGATGCCAATGGAGACAGAAAACTTGATGAATCAGAACGCGCGACCATGCGGTCCGAAATCGAAGCTCAAATGCGGGCCAAAGCAGAGGAGCACCTCCAGAAGCTTAGCGCCGTGGATGTAGACAAAGACGGCAAATTCAGCGATGAAGAATGGGAAGCGGCCAAAGAAAAGTTGATGAAAGATGGCCCCCGCCAAGGAGGCCCTCGCGGTCCCGGAATACATCGCGGGAGGTAAGCTCCAGCTAGTTTCTGTTTATTAAGTAAGTGTTTTGAGAGGCGGCGGTGCTTTCGGGCCCGCCGTCTCTTTCGTGTTCCCATTCATCAAGGGGAGCGCACACTCCGACCATGCCAGTTACACTTTCGGATATTCGGGCCGCCCGAAGACGTATTAACAGCGGGATCATCACCTCGCCATGTTTGGAATCCATCCCATTGTCCGAAATCACAGGATCGCGGATCGTCTGCAAATACGATAATGCACAACGCACGGGATCCTTTAAAGAACGCGGCGCGCGCAATGCGTTGCTCAGATTATCTGCCGCGCAAAAAAAACTCGGAGTGATCGCAGCCAGCGCAGGCAACCACGCGCTCGGGCTCGCTTATCACGGGAAGCTGCTCGGTATTCCCGTCACGGTGGTGATGCCTGATTACGCCCCGCTGATTAAGATCACGACCAGTCAACGACTCGGGGCCAACGTAATCGTAAAAGGAAGAGATTTTGTGCAGGCGCGAGCTCTGGCTGACGAACTTTCTACCAAGCACGATTACACTTACATCCACGGATTCGATCATGACGATATCATCGCGGGGCAGGGCACGATGGGTTTGGAGATTCTCGAACAAGTCCCCGACTTGGATGCGATTGTATGTCCGATTGGTGGCGGTGGTTTAATCGCGGGATTGTCGCTCGCCGTGAAATCAGTGCGCCCAAAAGTGCGCGTGATTGGGGTCGAGAGTAAGGCCACCGGTAATTACGCGGCGGCAATTAAAGCGGGTCACCCCGTCGTCCAACCACGCCGTCCCACGCTTTGTGATGGCCTGGCCACGCTCACGGTGGGCGCCAATGCATTTTCGATCGCACGTAAACACGTGGATGAAGTAGTCAGCGTGAGTGAAGATGCGATCGCTCTCGCGATTCTACGGATGGTTGAGTTGGAAAAAACGGTGGTTGAAGGCGCCGCCGCCGCGCCACTCGCAGCCATGATGTCGGGCAAGCTCCCAAAACTCGCGGGCAAGAATGTGGCGCTGGCTGTTTGTGGAGGAAATATCGATCCGGCGGTGCTCAGTCGAATCATTGAAAGCGGACTCGTGAATGATGGTCGCCTCACGCGATTCCGCGCGCGAATTAGTGATCGTCCTGGTGGCCTCGCGCGTCTCACCAAGGTCATCGCCGATTGCGGCGCGAGCGTGAAAGATATCGCCCATGATCGCGCCTTCAGTGGCCCCGATGTTTCCGCTGTCCAAGTCGTTTGCACCGTGGAGACCCGAGACCGCAAACATATCAATGCCCTCAAACGCGAATTGAAGAAAAATGGATTCCCCGTCGAAGTTGCTAAATAAGCTTCTGTGTTTGGCTGGCTTGATCGCAGTTGTTGGTTGCCAAACAGCACCGCCTCCGCCACCTCCGCCGGAAAAGCCTGCGCGAACAGATGATGTGATTCTTGTCGATGGGCAGGCATTTCACACCGGCACCCGAATCGTTCTGTGGAACGAGAAGGGCGGCTACAATGCCTACAAATTTCAGCCAACCAAACTCGCCGGTAATGCTAATCATGGAGCGCGCCGCGTTCCTTCAACCGAAGTGAAAAATAGTTGGGTGGATCGTGAAGAACCATGGGATTTAGCAGCGCTGCAGGATTACGTGGATCAGTTTGTTTTGCATTACGATAGCGAGGGATTCAGCCGCCGCTGTTTCGAAGTGCTGCAACGTCGTGGGTTGAGCGCACACTTCCTTTTGGATCTCGATGGAACGATTTATCAAACGCTCGATCTGCGGGAACGTGCGTATCACGCGGGAGCTTCAAATAGTCGTTCGATCGGCATCGAAATCGCCAACGTGGGTGCGTATGGCCCCGAGGAAAAAAACGAATGGGACGATTGGATTTCCTCGGATGAAACCGGAAAGCCCGTCGTAAAAATACCGAAAGTCCACGGTGATTCAAAATTGGGTAAAAATGGTTTTGTCGCGCGACCTATTCGACCTGAGATAATCGAGGGAACGATCAATGGTCGCGTCTTGCTCCAATACGATTTCACGGCCGAGCAATACGCCGCTCTGATCAAACTAACCGCCACGCTCCATCGAGTGTTTCCGTTAATCAATCTCGATTTGCCGCGCGATGTTTATGGACAGCCGATCCACGAAAAATTGCCAAACCGAGCGCTCGAATATTACCAAGGCCTGATTGGCCACTACCACCTTCAGGAGATCAAGATAGATCCTGGGCCCGCATTTCAATGGGACAAAGTAATTGAGGGCGCGCAGCTGGAGATCGAAGCAGACTAAGTCTCGATTTTAGTTTTTCGGCCAAACGACGGATCGATTTTGAGCATCCCCGTCACGACGAGCGAAGGGATTGTGGCTAACATTATCCACCAGAAGAAATTAACGTAGCCGATCTGTTCCTGGATCCAACCGGCTGCCATCCCCGGAAGCATCATGCCTAGTGCCATAAAGCCGGTGCAGATGGCGTAGTGGGCGGTGCTGTTTTCACCCTCAGAGACGAGCATCATATACATCATGTAAGCGGTGAAACCAAAACCGTAGCCGAGTTGTTCTACGGCCACGGCTGAGCCGATCAGGTAAGAATTTTCGGGCTGCGCGAGCGCCAATAGAATAAACACGGCATTGGGCACATGCATGGTGATGATCATTGGCCAGAGAAGTCGTTTTAAACCGTAGCAAGATACCACGTAGCCACCGATCAACCCGCCAATCGTCAACGCGAGAACGCCAATCGTGCCGTAGAAAATGCCCACTTGCTGGGTGCTCAAACCGAGCCCGCCGATCTCGCGTTCGTCCAGCATAAATGGCGTGGCGAGTTTGAGGAGTTGGGATTCCGCGAGACGATAAAGGAGTAGATAACCGAGAATAACACCGATGTGTTTCTTCCGAAAAAACGAACCGAAAGCGGAGAAGTATCCGGACGTCACCTTCGCGTCGCGCACGGCGTGATCACTCGCTGGTTTGGGCAGGACGAACAGGTGATAAATACCGACGAGGACAAATAGCACCGCGAGCACGCCAAACACGATTGACCACGCGTGCACGACATTGCCCGTGGTTTCTTGCAGCCAACCCGCGAGATAAACCAACCCGCCCTGACCCGCGATCATCGCCAGTCGGAAAAACGTGCTGCGCACGCCGACAAATGCGGCCTGCTGATGCGACTTTAGCGCGAGCAAATAGAAACCATCCGCGGCGATGTCATGTGTGGCCGAGCTAAACGCGAGTAGCCAGAACATCGCCAGTGTGGCCTTAAAGAAACCCGGTGCGGGCACCGTCAACGCGACGGCGGCCATCGCCGCGCCAACCACGAATTGCAGACCTACGATCCAGAATCGTTTCGTGCGAAACAGATCCACGATCGGCGACCAGAGCGGCTTGATGACCCACGGCAGATAGAGCCAGCTCGTATAGAGCGCGATGTCGGTATTCGAGACCCCGAGGTTCTTATACATGATGACCGACAACATCATCGCCGCCACATACGGCAGTCCCTGGCTAAAATAGAGTGTGGGAATCCAACACCAGGGTTGGCGGGATTTAGCGGTGGCGGGGTCTTCCATTAATTCGCGCAACCGTAACGCGAGCTGATGCCTCGCGCAACGTCAGAACTCGGAGCCGAACCAACTGATTTATTTAATGTGGAAAGCTGGAAATCAGGAATCAGACAAAGAGCCGGATTGAGTTAAGCTCGATTACATTACTTGATCGAAGGCTCACGTATGACGACTAACCAAAAACCGATTCGTAATTCTGTTAAGGCGATCATCCGGAAGGAGGCCGCGGTGCTCTTGATTCGGAAGAAGGATGAATCGGGGGATTACTACATTTTCCCCGGTGGCGGACAGGATAAATGCGAAGACATGATCTCCACATTGCGACGAGAGTGTCGTGAGGAAATTAATGCCGAGGTAATTGTGAACGACTTGGTCTTGATGCGGGAATATATCGGGAAAAACCATGAGTTTGCTTCGACCGACGCTGACACCCACCAGGTGGAATTTTACTTCTCATGTCAGCTAGCTGACGGTGCCATCCCGCAGAACGGACATAACATTGATGAAGGACAAATCAGCGTGGATTGGGTGCCCGAAGACGATTTAGATAAGCTGCGAGTTTACCCTCAAGCGCTTCGCGAGGGTTTACTAAATCCAAAGAAAATTTACTGTGGTGATATCAATTAGCTCTTAACCCTCAAATTTACGTCTTTGCCCTCTGAAAACGATCCTTCGCTCCAACCAGCAGCACTCAATTTAACAGCCGGTTCTGAATACGGGCCCGAAGCTCGGGGGTTTCAGGGCATTCCGGGGATTGCGAGGGCGGCGAATGGGCGGTTGTGGTCAACTTGGTATGCGGGGGCTAAAACGGAGGCGCCGGATAATTACGTGGTGTTGGCCACGAGTGCTGATGACGGACAGACGTGGTCGGAGGTGAAAGCGGTGATCGCACCGGAGGGGGATGTGCGGGCTTACGATCCCACCATCTGGATCGATCCACAGGGGAAGCTGTGGTGGTTTTACGCGCAGTCCTACCTTTATTGGGATGGACGTTCAGGCGTCTGGGCGGTGACGACGGAGGATCCTGAAAATGAAAATCCGAAGTGGTCTGAGCCACGTCGATTGGTGGACGGCATCATGATGAACAAACCGACCGTGCTCGCGAATGGGGATTGGCTGCTGCCGGCTTCAATCTGGGCCTATGAGCCGACTGAAGGTTCGGTGAAACCCGGAGGAGAAAGCGCATTACCCAAGCCGGGTGCGCATGCGTATCGCACACGCGATCAGGGAAAGACTTTTGAATACGCGGGTGGGGTGACAGTTCCGAATCACAGCGCGGATGAACACATGATCGTCGAGCGGAAGGATGGGAGTTGGTGGATGTTGGTGCGCAATAAGGATGGGATCGTGGAGAGCGTCTCGACTGATGAGGGCAAGACTTGGCCGAAGGTTGTGAAATCAGCGATTCCTCATATCGTGACGCGGTTCTTCATCCGTCGGATCAAGTCGGGTAAACTCTTGCTGGTGAAACATAACCCGTCGATGGATCGGGCATGGCTCGCTGAGGCGGTGCTCACAGCGAATGCGCCGGAGCGTTCCCATCTCACGGCTTATTTATCCGACGACGATGGAAAAACATGGGCCGGTGGGCTCTTGCTTGATGAACGTCAGCGAGTCTCTTATCCGGATGGCGATCAAGCGGATGATGGTCGGATCTTTATCACCTACGATTTCGACCGCCGAGGGGCGCGTGAGATCCTGTTCGCGGTGTTTACTGAAGAGGATGTGCTCGCCGGAAAGCTCGTTTCGGAGGGGGCGCGATTACGCGCGATGATCAACAAGACCGGGTAGGCTGCGAGCTCGCTCACTCAAATGGTGTGCCGAAATGGTAGGGCGAGGCGTCTCTGCCGAGCCGCGGCTCCCCGGGGACGGGTCGCCCTACCTGCATAAATATGTTCCGGTTACAGAGATCAGCGTTTCTCCGGCCAAGACACGTCGTCATTGAAGCGCAGTTTTTCGGCAGTGCGATCGAGATAGGGCACGCCTTGGGTGAGCCAATCGGGAACGGGCGCACCGCGGAGGTAGTGGTCGAAGTATTGCCACATGCGCTTGCTGAAATCTTTCAGATTGGCACGTCGGCCAATGCCGTGACCTTCGTCGTTGTAGTTGATTAGCCAGACGTCTTTTTCGTAGCGGCGTAGGGCGAGATAATACTCCACGGCTTGTGTCCACGGCACGGCGCCATCACGATCGTTGTGGAGAATGAGCAAGGGGGTTTCCACTTTGTTGGCGTGAAAAACGGGGGAGTTTTTCAGATAGAGATCCGGAGCTTCCGCGAGAGGTTGGCCGATCCGGCTTTGGCTTTGTTCGTATTGGAAGAGTCGAGGTTGGCCGGAAGTCCAACGAATGCCTGCGTAGGCACTGGTCATATTGCTGACGATGGCTCCGGCTTCGGCGGCGCGGAATCGATTCGTCTGCGTGATAATATAGGAGCCGGTGTAGCCCCCCCATGAGGAGCCTTGGATGCCGAGGGCGTCTTCATCGACGTAGCCGCGAGCGATCACGGTATCGAGCGCGGAGTTAACCGCATCGAGGGCGCTCGGTCCCGGTTCGCCGGTCGTGTAGGCGATGTCGGCCAGCATGACGAGGTAGCCGTTGCTGGTGTAAAACGGGAAGCTGATGTTAGAGCTGTAAACCGGTGAAAAGAATTGGTGCACGATCCGGGAGAGTCGTTCGTAAGTGTAAACGATCAGCGGATACTTTTTGTTGGGATCAAAGTTGTCCGGCTTGTAGAGCGCGGCCTGTAACGGAATCCCTTGGGAATTTTGATAATCGATTAATTCGGCACTGCCCCAAAGGAAGGGCTTCAATTGCTCGCCGCCATCGGTGACTTTGCGTGGGGTGGTGAGTTTTTCGTTTGTGATCCAAACATCGGGAAACTCATCAAAACGCTGCGCGGTGAGCATCAGCGCATCGGCTTTTAAGGCGCGACCTGCGTAGCGGTAATTTTTGTCGCCCCATAAAAGTTTCTCCGGATCGGTTTCACTGCCGGGAATGAGTCGAAAGAAACCGGACGCGCGGGTGGTTTCACTTTCGCCCCGCAGGATCAGGGGTTGCGTGAAATCGGGATGAGCTCGTGGCGTGCCTTTTTCCTGAGCAGCGATTCGCTGCAAGCGATAGATGATCTGATTCTCGCGGCCGTGGCCTCGCGTGAGGTTTATCGGCAAACGGCCATCGATGGAGAGCTGCCAGATATCGTAGCGATCATAGATGAGCACGGATTGGCTATCGTGATTCCAGCCCGCCCAGCCGCTAGCGGGATGGGGTTCGGGTTTGTCGTGGAGTTCGCGGAAAACCGGAACAGGCATGCTGGAGGTCAGGTTGCGCGATTGTCCGGTGGCCAGATCGAGAAGGCGCCAATGGGCGTTTTGAAAATACAGGGCATGATTGCCGTTGGGGGAGAAGCGGAGGCTGGGTTTACCCTCATCGCCGGATTCGCCGCGGAGTTTTTCGATGACGAGCTTTCGTGCACCGGTGATCGCATTGATTGTGTAAACGTCGCAATAAGTGGCGTCGAAATCCCGGAGACGCTCGTAAGGGCTAAAATCGCAACCGAGCGCATGCGTGCCGTTTTCAGAAATGATGACATCGGTCATCTTCTCATCGGCCAAGAGCGTGTAGCGTTTTGTCTTGAGATCGAAGAGCCCACTAAAGGTGCGTTTCTCCTCCAGTTTTGAGAGCACGGCTTGGCGCGTCTGGATCAAACCGTCGTGGCCGCTCCAAATATCGGCGACGACAATGTCGGCCAGATCTTTGGGTGCGGGTTTGGGTTTGATCGCGGGTTTGGCGACCCCGATGATGAGCTTCTGATCATCGCGGGTGTAGCTTGGGGCCGCATTTTCACTTAATTGCATTTCGTTCGAAAGAGCAGCCCAAGTGGTAGCGGGCACCAGAGTGACTTTGCGATCTCCGCGATCCCAGAGGTAAAGGCGCCATGGATTATTATCCTTCGCGCGACGGCTGATTGGTTTACTAAGAAATGCGGCCTGAGTTTGCGCGTTATTCCAGGTAAGCTTCACGTGTTGACTCTTGCCGCTAAGCAGGGCGCGAGGAGAGGAACTGTCTTCGGGCGAATAGACATAGACACCGTTTTTCCGCGTCTTTGGCGAGGAGACGACATAGATCAAAGAGAGACCATCGCGGGAGAATTGGTATTCAGTGACGTGAGGAAAGCTCCGTTCACTGCCTGTCTCTAAGTCGCGCAAAACCAAAGTGGAGCCGATGGTATAACTGGCTTTCCGATTGCGGGGATCGGGCGGGAGTTGGTAGGCGATCCAACCACCGTTGAGCGTGGGCACTTGCACGGATTTCACCTGTGGAATGTATTCGGACTTTCCATTGAAGAGCCTAGTGATCGTGAGCGTGCGGCTAAACTTGGGGTTATGCTTACGGCTGGCTTTGCGTAAATTCGCGAGGGTTTTGAGCGCGGGAAATGTGGTGCTGATCAGAAACCGGTTGTCGGCGGTGAAAATGAGGCTAGGCGTTTCCGGCTTGGGGCGACGTTCGTCTGGGTGGGTGACGCGCGGAAAGGGTAGTGGTGGAATCGCTCCAGCGGGCACACGAATTTCACGAGCGGTCGAGAGATGCTGCATGACGATCTCGCCATCGCCGTGCTGCGGAAAGGCACCGTAAGCGATCCACTTGCCGCTAGGTGACATCGTGGTCGCGGAGAAATTCACCCATCCGTCGATGTCGGAGGAGTTGAGGGCGCGTTTGGCCTCCTGTCCAAAAACAGAACTAAGCCCGAAGAGGAAAGAGATTACCAAGAAGACAGCGCGGGGATAGACAGGCATAAGCAGGCGGTGTGAGGAAAAACTTCGCACAGCATGCTCAACCGCGTAGATCGCTCAAGCTTGAGAGCGAAATTTTACTCGTTCGGCTTCATCTCGCGGATGAAGGATTCGGCTTCGCTGATGGATTTTTCCATGTCGCGAATCAGATCAGCGATGTCGCCTTGGAGTTCACGGCTGGTGCCGTCGAGTGAGCGCAGCGCCTGAGCGTTGAGATTGTGTTTAAGGAAGAGCACTTGATCGCGGAATGTGGCGAGGATGGGCTCCATCCGTGATGCCGCGCGACGCATGACGGTCATCAGCTCACCATAACGCACGCGGGTGCTGTTGAGCTGCTGCTTACTTTGCGAACGCAGTTTCTGATTACTGTATTGATCAAGCTCGAGTCCCCATTCTTCAAAGAGGGCGGTGGCGACATCGTCGATTGCGCTGATGCGATCGTTGACTTCCTCGGCGCGCGTTTCGCAATCCTGCAACTGCGTGTTTAGCTCGTCGTATTTCAGCTTGAGCTCTCCACCATCGATTTTGGTCACCGCGAGAAAACTTTGTAGAGCATCGGCGAATTGCTCCTTGGCATCTTCCTGCGCGGTTTGAGCTTTTTCTACCCGAGTCACGAGGATGTCGCGCTTCGCGTAGCCCATCTTTTCCATCGCGCCATAGTAGGTGGAGGAGCACCCCGCGAGCAGGACAATCAGGAGCGGAAGAACGAGTCGTCGAATGTTATTCACGAAACGATTTTGTAACGATCGGCGGGTGAAACTCAACTCTCCTCGATTTCGAGCGAAGCAATGATCTCACGGGCGTTTTGCGCATCATCTTCATTCACTTGCACGCGCACGCCGCGACCGGCGAACAGGTAGGGCGGCGCATTTTGCGCGGTAAATTCGTCGGGCACCAAAGCCTCGATCCCGCTGCCGGCCAGCATCGATTTAATCATCAGGGCTTCGTCAACATTGGCACATTCAGCGACAGTGATCATGCCTTATATAGAAACGGATTTTCTAAAAATAGCGAACTGAGGTTTGGGAACGGTTTAGCGCACTTTGGCGCACACGATGCAATCGCATGGCTCAGAGCTGATGTTCGGCGCGATGTGGAATCGCCGGAATACGCCCTCGCGGCTCATCTCTGCTTTTTCCATCACGCGAGTCGAGGCGGGGTTATCGACATCGCTAGCCGCACACTTGCTTCGCTCTCCGTTGCGGAGTCGGTGGCGAAACGCTCACGCATCATCTGCAGCAATAACCTACTCTACTTGGGCACGCAGGTCATGCAGTTGACCATCGTAGTCAACGAGCGCAAGTCCGAGAGCGATTACTACGATTCCTACGATGAATAGGACCCGTTTTTCGGTTTGGTGTTAGCCGACTTAGCCCAACGTTTGCCATGCGTTGGTCTTCATCGACTCGCCGATGGCGGTGAGCACGCTTTGGGCGTGCACGCCGTCGGCGAAAGTCGGGAAGTCCACGGAATCGCCCTTCAGCGTCTGAGCGATACCGGCGGGAGTCACTGACGGGTTGGTCGCAATGAAGCCGGTGGGCACTTTTATCTTGGGCAGATCAGTCGCCCAGGTGGCATAGCGGGTGACCGTCTTGCCCGCATAGAGCCAGATGTCTTCGGGAAAATCAGAACGAATCGCGAGGGTGCCGCTTTCGCCGGAGATCTCGATGCGGAAGAAATTACCAAAACCTGGCGCGACCTGTGAGGTCTCGAAAGTCGAGATCACGCCGCCATCGAGTTCGCTGAGCCAGGCGGCATTCGTATCGGTCGTGATCGGATGGAGTTTTCCCTCTGCATCGGCTTTTTCCTTAATCAAAGTCTGCGCGGTGCCAACGACGCGCTTGTAATCGAGGCCGCTCACGAATCGCACGCCATCGATCATGTGCACGCCGAGATCGCCCAGGGCGCCGAAACCAGCGATGTCCACATTGTTGCGCCACGCGTAAGGTGTGGCAGGAGCGCCAAGAAAGCTTTGCAGATAAACGCACTGCACGCGAAGGAGTTTACCGAGTTCTTCTTCGGCGATTAGCTCGCGCGCGTAGCGAAACGAAGCGAGATTACGGTAGGAGAAATTGATTCCGCCGAGTTTACCCGATTCGGCACGGGCCGCTTCCATTTGTTGCGCTTCGTCGAGGGTCATCGCCATCGGTTTTTCGCAAACGACATTCACACCGTGTTTGAGGGCGAGGATCGAGAGCTCGGCGTGAAACTTGTTCGGGGTGCAGATGGACACCAGATCGGGCTTGGTCTCGATGAGCATCTTCTCCGGATCGTTAAACTTGGGGACTGATTCATACTCTCCCAGATCACGCCATTTGGCGAAATCCACGGGATCGCTCATACCAACGAGAGTGACGTTGGGTTGAGTAGCGATAGCAGCCAGATGAGTGCCAGAGATATTGCCGGCGCCGATCACGGCGTAACGAAGTGGGGGAGTAGACATAGTGTTTAGAAAAACAGTGGAGTGGTTTAAGGGGATTACGGCTCGCTCACTTGATCGAGCACGGCATCGACCCAATCGCCCAACGACTTAATTTCATCGGAGGTGAGGCGCGCGTCTCCATGGATGTATAGGTATGAAGGAAGCGGCATCTTAGCTTCTCCCACCTCTTCGACGATTTCTTCGAGCTTGTGGATTTGCCGCTTCTTGGAATACGAGCCGAATTCCTCAAAATTAAAGTGTTCTTTAGCTTCCGTGACGTGGTCATTGAGCCACCATGCGACCGGTTGCACGTTTGCATACCAAGGGTAGCGGGTATTGTTGGTATGGCAGTCGTAGCACGAGCGCTCGATCAGGGCCTTCACTTCAGCTGACGGGGGATACAAGACGGCGAGGTGATCCGGACCGGGGGCTTTGTCCGATAAGTTTTTTTCCGGTCGCACGAATTGAAGGCCGATGAATATGGCCACGAGGATAATGAGAAACCGCTTCATATAAGATTGGGAGATTGAGACGGAGTTGTCTTCTGGCAAGTCGCTTGCCTCGTTTACGGTTGATAAACAGCGTCATCATTTGATGAACCCCATCTCGATCCCCGCCGACTGTTTGACCTGCGGGGCGTGTTGTTTCTCGCAACTACCCACCTATGTGCGGGTGACGGGCGATGATTGGTCGCGATTGGGAGATCACGCGGAAACGGTGGCGCATTTTATAGGATCTCGGGCCTACATGAAGATGACCGAGGGGCATTGCGGTGCGTTGGCGGTGAGCGAGGGAGCGAAAGGTCGCGAGTATTACGGCTTAGTTTACGAGCAGCGCCCCCAGGTTTGCCGCGATCTTGCGCGTGGTTCACCGCAATGCGAAGCGGAGCTGGAGCAAAAAGCCGCTCGGGCACGCGCGGCCGGACTATCTTAACAAAAATTCCTGTTCTACTTGGCGTGAGCTAGTTCGGCACTTTATAACCTCCACTTGTATCTCATGCCTGCGCCTAAAACAAAAGCCCCCACGGAGGTCAAACTCCTGCCTCCTTTCACTAAACTCATGGCCGCTAATCGCGGCGAGATCGCCGTGCGCATCTTCCGGGCTGGCACCGAATTGGGGCTGCGCACAGTTGCTGTTTACGCCGAAGAGGATCGCTTTTGCATCCATCGCTACAAAGCGGATGAGGGGTATCAGGTCGGCCATGGCACCGGGCCAGTAGCGGCTTACCTCGATATTCCTAGCATTATTGAGACTGCGAAAGAAAAGGGAGTTAACGTCATTCACCCCGGCTATGGCTTTCTTTCTGAAAACGCCGAATTTGCCCGTGCCTGCGATAAAGCTGGCATCGCCTTTGTAGGTCCTCGAGCTGACTTGCTCGAAATGATGGGCGACAAAACAGCGGCCCGCGCTCTCGCCAAGAAAATCAACGTGCCCGTATTACCCGGCACCGAAGATCCGGTCACCGATCGGAAGGAAGCGATGAAGGTCGCGAAAGAAATAGGATTTCCTCTCATCATCAAAGCAGCCTTCGGTGGTGGCGGCCGCGGTATGCGGATTGTGAAAAAGGCTGAGGATCTCGAATCGCTCCTTGATGAAGCTCAGGGCGAAGCTGAACGCGCCTTTGGTAATTCTGCCGTATTTTTGGAGAAATATATCGGTAACGCTAAGCACATCGAAGTGCAGATCGTGGGAGATAAGCATGGCAATGTGATCCATCTTCACGAGCGCGATTGCTCGGTTCAGCGTCGCCATCAAAAGGTGATCGAAGTCGCGCCGAGTTATGGCCTGCCACGCGAGGTCGTCAGTGAACTTTGCGAAGCGGCGGCCCGCATGGCGCGTGAGATCAAATATGACAACGCGGGCACCGTGGAATTCCTCTACGATCTCGATAGTCATGAATGGTTCTTCATCGAGATGAACCCGCGTATTCAGGTGGAGCATACGGTCACCGAAATCGTGACCGGTCTCGATATCGTTCGCGCGCAGGTGCTCATCGCTCAGGGCCATTCCATTCACTCTCCCGAGGTCGGGATGCCGCAACAGGCCGACGTGCCTTGTAACGGCTACGCGATCCAAAGTCGCATCACTACGGAGGATCCTGCTAATGGTTTTGTGCCCGATTACGGTCGCATTATCGCGTATCGTTCGGCTGGCGGTATGGGGGTGCGATTGGATGGAGGAATGGGATTTGCCGGTGCGGTCATCACGCCCTTTTATGACTCTATGCTCGTGAAGGTCACGGCCAGTGGGCAGACCTATGAAATAGCGATGGCTCGTGCGCATCGTGCGCTCAGCGAGTTTCGAATTCGTGGAGTGAAGACGAACATACCGTTTATCGAAAACGTGATCTCGCATCCTCTTTTCCGCAGCGGACAAGCGACGACGACGTTGATCGATACAACTCCGGAACTCTTCAACTTCAAGAGACGTCGTGACCGTGCGTCCCGACTACTTAATTTCTTGGGCAACGTGATTGTGAACGGCAATCCGCACTCGAAGGGTTATAAGCCGGGCGGCGTCTTACCCGTGGCGATCCCACCGAGTGTCTATGATCACAGCACGCCGCCAGATGGCTCGCGTCAGTTGTTACTCAAGCTCGGCGCAAAAAAATTCGCCGAATGGACGCTCGAGCAAAAGCGCCTGCTCGTCACCGATACGACCTTCCGCGATGCGCACCAATCGCTCATGGCGACCCGCGTGCGCAGCTACGATATGCTCGCGTGTGCCGGGCACCTCGCGCGACGTGCTCCTGAGCTTTATTCACTCGAAATGTGGGGCGGCGCGACCTTCGACACTGCGATGCGCTTCCTCAGTGAAGATCCTTGGGCTCGACTCCGCGATTTGCGCGCCCGGGTGCCCAATATTTGTTTCCAGATGCTATTCCGCGGTTCCAATGCCGTAGGTTATTCGAACTATCCTGACTCTGTTGTCGCCGGTTTCGTGAAGCATTCCGCGGAAAGCGGCATGGATATCTTCCGCATCTTCGATTCTCTCAACTACCTCCCAAATCTGCGTGTGGCGATGGAAGCGGTGCAGGATACTCACGCGGTCTGCGAAGGCACGCTGTGCTACGCGGGTGATATTCTCGATGAGAAGCGCGACAAATTTTCGCTGAAGTATTACGTCCGTATGGCGAAGGAGCTCGAAAAGATGGGCGCTCACATGATTGCGATTAAGGATATGGCAGGACTTTGTCGTCCTTACGCTGCGCACAAGCTCGTGAAGACGCTCAAGTCCGAAGTCGGTGTGCCGATTCACTTCCATACCCACGACACCAGCGGGATCAATTCCAGCTCTGTTTTGCGCGCTAGCGATGCTGGCGTGGATGTGGTTGATCTCGCGATTGCATCGATGTCGGGCAGCACCGCGCAGCCAAATCTTAATTCTATTGTAGCTTCGCTGCAGCACACGCCGCGCGACACCAAATTGGATTTGGAGCAGCTCGATGTTTACTCGGATTATTGGGAGCAGGTGCGCAACTATTACGCGCCGTTCGACACGGCACCCAAGACCGGCAGCGCGGAGGTTTACCTCCACGAAATGCCCGGTGGCCAATTTACCAATCTGAAGGAACAGGCTGGTTCGATGGGTGTGGGACATCGTTGGCCTGAGATCGCTCGCGGCTATGCTGAGGTGAACCAACTCTTTGGTGACATCGTGAAAGTCACACCTTCCTCGAAGGTCGTTGGCGACATGGCATTGTTCCTTTTCTCGCGTGGCATCAAACCCGCCGATGTGGTTAACCTGCCCGCTGGACAAACCCCGTTTCCTGATAGTGTGATCGATATGCTGAGCGGAGGACTTGGTTGGCCCGATGGTGGTTGGCCGGTTGATGTGTGGCGAGCCGTGCTCGGCCCGAAAAAGTTCCGCGCTGCTCAAGCCAAGTATAGGACTGCGCTTGCGGCAGAAAAGAAGCTCAAGACAAAGAAGGGCGGGGCTGCCAAGAAGGTCAGCCCGGCTGCGCTCAACAAGTTGTGCAAAGAACTCGCCACGAAGCTTCGCCGGGAGCCATCCGAAGATGAGCTCTACTCACATCTCATGTATCCGCAGGTGTTTGCCGACTACCAGAAACATCATCGCGAGTATGGCACCGTTGCCGCCCTGCCTACACCGGCATTTTTCTATGGCCTCGAACCTCGCGAGGAAATTTCGGTCGAAATCGAGGAAGGCAAGGTTCTCATCATTAAGCTCATCAACGTGAGCGAGCCCGACAAGGATGGTCGCCGCACCGTGAATTACGAACTCAACGGCATCGCCCGCACCGTCTTGATTCTCGATAAGGGCGTCACCGCTGAAAACGTTGCTCGCGTGAAAGCCGATCTGGCCGATCCACTCCAGGTCGCTGCGCCGATTCCCGGATTGATCGTTACGGTCTCGGCTTCAGTCGGAGCTAAAGTGGCGAAGGGCGACCGCCTCTTCATGATGGAAGCGATGAAGATGCAGACCTCGATTTACGCTGCTGAGGATGGAGTCGTGGATGAAATCCACGCCGCCATCGGCGACACCGTCGAGTCGAAGGATCTCATCGTAAAAATGCGCGCTGCTTCCTAATTACGCATTCGCGTAAACAGATGGAAGACGTTGAATGATAAC
>ERZ887849.2002-NODE-2002-length-17495-cov-9.258028_pt1 | contig 17495 bp, 15 predicted proteins | sample MGYA00521267_ERZ887849 | MGnify/ENA primary metagenome ERZ887849 (study PRJEB32303, sample SAMEA104408601) | aquatic metagenome | biome: Brackish water; feature: Pelagic; material: water | place: Baltic Sea | collected 2014-06-06T16:11:00 | depth 2,863 m ... | reverse complement strand
GCACGTGGGATATATAGCGAAACATGACGCTGCAATACTTTCTCCCAAGCTATTGGAGTGTAAATCTTACCGCGTCCACTTCAACTATCGCACGAACCACTCAATACGAATAACAGTTTTCATTGACGAAGGATTTCAGCAAAGATCTGCAAGCAATGCAAGTACGTATCGTCCACAGAAGCTAGAGGAATTGAAGAGAAAGTCTCGTGACATAGAGCGCAGTCAGAAAAATTCGGATATTGCAGGACCAACGAGAGTGCCGCCTAGTCTAAATCAGACAGCAGGACCTTTCCTTCGGCGCCCCAATCACGGCCGCTCCTGATCGCGCCGTTTAGGCGCTGCTCGATTCGAAAGCCTATAGTATCGCGACAGAAAATTAGTTAGATTACGAAATTATGTATGCGTAAGCACGAATATTAAGTGGGAGGTAAAGTGGGTATTTCTGAAGCTATGCTCGCCGTCGCAATTGGTGTTTTTGCAACCGGACTGTTAGATATTTTTAGTGTTTTTATGTGGACGTTTGTCGGCACTCCAAAAACCGAATGGCGCCTTGTTGGTAGATGGTTCTTGTCTATGAAGAATGGACGCTTCATACACGACCATATCTCAAAATCGCCGCAAATACCGGGTGAATTAGCTTTCGGTTGGATAATGCATTATGTGATCGGTGCTGCTTGGTCCCTCATTTATTTCTATTGGGTTTATGAAGTCATGGGCGGACAGCCCACCTTGTTATCGGCGTCAGTATTTGGCCTAACCACTTTGGTTGTTCCGTATTGTATTCAGCAGCCTGCAATGGGACACGGATTTTTTGCGCAGAAACATCCCAGACCTGTTGTGATGCCAATTTTGAGTTTTTTGTCCCACTTAACATTTGGTCAGTCATTATTCTTATTCTATGTGCTGGCAGACGCTGTAGCTGGTTTCTGAGCGAAAATGTCAGGCGTTCACAGTGGCTCCTAGATGGTATTTTCTGAACAAATACCGTCAAGGCTTAGACGGTCGAATCGACGCTGTAGACGCGGATAGGAAAAGTAACGCAGTGGGCGTTGCTAGTGGCCTGAAACCTTTGACCCATTCAGAAGAGTTATAACCGAAAGTGGTGTTTGAGGGTTTGAATAAAGGCGGCGTATCTGGTTGATTTGTTATCGCCAAACAACCAATCAGCCAAAGGGATACGCCACCATGGGAAAGAGTAACGTTGTTGAACTGGAAGGTCGAGTTGGGAGTATCGATCCGTTGACGGAACTGCTGCGAGGCGCCGCCAACGAGGGTTCGACTATCTGGCGAAGGTCATAACCGGAGTGACATTCAGAGATGGAATCGAGGTAACAAAATCAGATCAGGTCACCGCTTGATTCAGCTACTGAACACCACTTTTGACAATAGCTCCCGCGTCATTCACTAGCTCCGAAAGTGACTTGTTTGAGTGGGCGGCCTTTAGCCGCAGGGCGGCGTGAATATCCTGGTCAAAGTAGATTGTGGAGCGCTTGGCGGGGGTTGTCATCGGCATCTCCTGCGCAATGGATTGGCCTGGACACTATAACGCTAGGACGTTAAAGCGTCAAAACGCTGGCCTCCCACAAAACCGCAGCGGCTCCAGCAAATCAACGATCGCCCTGTAGTAGATGGCAAGAGCACGACACGCTTGACCTCCTGCCCAAATCCGCTATTCTGCGCGCTCGAGTGGTTCACGTGACGAACCGGGCATTTGATTCCCAGCTTGTGCGCCCGTATTACGCGAAGCACTAAAGAGGTGACCTATGACAGCTTTGCCTGCCGTTCGCGGCGTTTCTTCGTTTCTTCCCCTTGTGATTCACGCGCCCCATGCGGGCACCCATGTGCCTTCGATTGTGCGCGAAGCCCTGCCTGATCCTGCCCGTTTTCAGGCGGAAATGAATCGCTTAACAGACTGGCACACTGCGGACCTTTTCTACCTGCCCGGCGCCGCGTTGTGCGCAACGCCGGTGAGCCGGCTGGTGTTGGATTTGGAACGCTACACCGATGACAGCCTGGAGCCGCGTGCAGCGGTGGGGCAGGGCGTGATCTATACGCATGACAGTAATGGGCAGCGCCTGCGCCCGAACCCTTCCCCTGAGCAGCGCAGGCTGTGGCTGGACGACTGGTATCGTCCGTGGCATTTGAAGCTCGAGCTGGATGTTCTTGGCTGCCTGCAGCGTCATCGGGCTTGCTTGTTGGTGGACGCGCATAGTTTTCCTGCGCGGCCGCTGGCCAACGAAGATGATGCGGGCCGTGCACGCCCGGACATTTGCCTGGGTACCGGCGCCAATACACCCGCGTGGTTGGTCGACTATGCGCTGGGTTGGTGTGCTCGTCACGGCTTGTCGGTGGCGGTGGACTTTCCCTATGCCGGCTGCCTGGTGCCTCAGGTGTATGCGGCAGATTCCAGAGTTGCGGCGATAATGGTGGAGGTGAACCGCAGCTTGTATTTGCAGCAGCCGGATACCTCCCTGGAGCCCGGGATGGGCGCGGACTATTTCCGCGTGAAAGCGATGTTGAATGAACTGCTGCTGGGCATGGCAGGGCGCCTGCTGGATACCGGGGTGCCGCTCAACCAGCCGGCCACCCCAGTAGCATTGGCCGCTGAGGCTATTTGATAAACAGCAGCTCGCGGTACTTCGGCAGCGGCCAGCAGCTGTCGGCGACCTGTGTTTCCAGCAGGTCGGCCTGTACCCTTACCGCGTCCATCAAAGGCCGGATGACATACGCACAGTGGTGCATGTGCTCATGGGTGGAATCAAACCCGTGTTCCTGCAGCGCCGTGGCAAGTTTCGCCACAGCCCCTTGCATCGCATCGGTATCCTCAGCCACTTTGCGTGCAACGCTGTGGTCCAGAGTAATGCCGAGTTGCTGCACGCCTGCGCTGGTGCCTGCGAGCAGTGACAGGTATTGGATCGCAGCGGGGTAAATCATTGTGGTCGCCATCTCGATGGTCAGCCTGGCCTCCATCTCTATTGACAGAATGTATTGCTCTGAGTACACCTCAAAACGGCTTTGCAGCTCTGTTGGGCTCAGTACGCCTGTGCTGGAAAACAGGGCTTTGGCCTCATCGCTACACAGCTCGGGTAGCGCATCCGCCGAGGTGGGCAGGTTTTTGAGCCCACGCTCTTCTACCGCCATTTTGTGCCACTCAGGCGAATAACCGTTGCCGCCAAAGACCACGTTGCCATGAGCTTCCATCAGCTTTTTCAGCACTGTAATCACAGCTGCAGTCTGGTTTTCACTGGCTGCAATGGCGGGTTCCAATTCGTCTGCTATCCAGTTCAGCGAGTCGGCGAGCATGGTGTTCATGGTTACCAATGGGCCAGACACTGACGCCGAAGAGCCGACGGCTCTGAACTCGAAGCGGTTGCCGGTAAAGGCAAAGGGTGAGGTTCTGTTGCGGTCACCTGGGTCGCGTTCGAACGTGAGGATCTGCGACAGGCCAAGATCCATAATCCCACCCTTCGTGGCTGCCTCAATGCGCCCCTCTCTGATATCCATGAATACTTTTTCCAGCTGATCGCCCAGATACACCGACAGGATTGCGGGAGGGGCTTCATTGGCACCCAAGCGATGGTCGTTGGCGGCCTCGAAATACGGAGCAATTTCAAACTGGCCCGGTGCCACTTCGTTGTGATGGGTTTTGGCGGGGATGCCCAGGCGGTACAGCTTGTCTTCAAAATCTTGCATGAACACCTGCACCCGCTCCGGAATTGCGCCGAAGTAGTGGTCGTCGAACTCCTGCCCTTTGGCTGGCGCTGCACCAAACAGCGTGCGGCCTGCCAGCAACAGGTCTGGCCGGGCGTTGGCCAGGGCTGCTTCAACCAGAAAATATTCCTGCTCTGCCCCACAGCTGGAATTCAGCGTGGCGATATCGGTTTCACCCATCAGTGTGAGCACTCGCCGCGCGGCGGTGTCCATGGCGGCGTTGGAGCGCAGTAGCGGGATTTTCTTGTCCAGGGCCTCACCGGTCCACGACATGAACACGCTGGGGATCATCAGCGTCGCGCCGTTTGCGGTGTGCATGATGAAGGCGGGGCTGGTGGGGTCCCAGGCGGTGTAACCGCGGGCGGCGGCGGTCATCCGCAGGCTGCCATTGGGGAATGATGAACCGTCCGGCTCGCCCTTGATCAGCAAGCTGCCGGTGAACTCGGTCATAGCTCCGCCGTCGGGGTTGGTGATAATGAAGCCGTCGTGTTTTTCAGCGGTGGCGTTGGTCATTGGGTAAAAAATGTGCGAGAAAAACTTCACACCACGGGACAACGCCCACTCCTTCATCGCTGCCGCCACGATATCGGCTGTGGCAGGGTCCAGGGGGCTGCCGGTTTGTACGGTTTTTTTCATGGCCTTGAAGGCGTTTTTTGACAGGGAGTCTTCCATGGTGGCTAGGCTAAATACGTCGCAGGCCCAGATTTTGTTAAGTGGCTGCGGCATCTCCACGGGCATGGGGCTGCGCTGAGTGATGCTGGCGATTGCCGCAACTCGGTTTTGGTTCGATGTCATGGGTGTTGCTCCTGTGTGCGGGTATGCCGCGTAAGCGGACGCTGCTTACAGTGCCGCAAGTTGGTGGGAAGCCGTGGCTATCAGGAATTTGCGAGCAAGATATGATCCAACTTCGCAATTTGGTTTAGAGGTAGTGGAAAGGTCTGTTTTTAGCGGTTGTGGGAGGCAAGTCTGCTTTGGGCCAGCCCCCAATGCCCCTCCTGCGCCTCTCTTTAGTGCGGGATTAGTGCCCCACGGCCTCGTATTGGTGCGCATTGCACAGGAGCAGGTTCAATCACTCGCATGCAGTGTTCGGCCAGTGCAGACATGAACGCCGCGCCGCGTTACTGTTGGCGCAGCTTTCGCACCGGAGGAGCTATGGTGAACGCGTTTGTGTTGCAGGTAAGGTGGTGGTTGGCTGGTGTACTGATCGCACTGTTGGGAGTGGCAAATTCCGTGGCCGTAGAAGAAGCCGAATACGACGTTGTGCTCAAAGAAGAAAGCTTTGAACTGCGTCGCTATGAGCCGCATATTCTCGCCGAAACTGTCGTCGATGGGGATTTTGAGGGCGCTGGCAATAAAGCTTTCAGCAGGTTGTTTAAATATATATCCGGTAGCAACACGTCTTCCGAAAAGGTGGCCATGACTTCGCCGGTCGGCCAGCAACCGCAAAGCGAAAAAATCGACATGACCTCACCGGTGGGGCAGCAGCAAGTAAATGACCAGTGGGTTGTGAGTTTTACGATGCCCGCATCTTTTACGCTGGAGACTCTGCCGCAACCAGCAGATCCCGCCGTGACCTTGCGTGAGGTTCCCGCGCGATACATGGCTGCCGTGCGCTATTCGGGCTTCTGGAGCGAAAAGAGCTATCGGCTCAACAAGGAAAAGCTGGAAGCCTGGATTGCCAGCCAGTCCTTGACCGTGGTGGGTGAGCCAGCTTGGGCCCGCTACGATCCGCCATTCAAGCCCTGGTTTCTGCGGCGCAACGAGATTCTAGTGCCCGTTGCAGATCCATCACGCTAGCGGCGCGTGGCAGATTGCCGAGCATGATGGCTTAAGTGCCGCAGTAATAGCTTTCTGCCCGGTCTGTCGGGCCGCGCTGGTCGTGAATAGCACGTTGGGGGAAGGGGCAGAGTAGGGCGGTGGCTTTGGCGGCTGCCGGGTTGAGTTGATCCCGGGCGATGATCTGTGCCGGCGGTACCTTGCCTTCAACCCAGGCATCCAAGGCGAGTAGTGGATCAAAAAGGTCCGGTGCTATGCCTCGCGCCTCCCAGCAGTGCCCGTGGCCGGGCACCATAAACAAACGCGCGTGCTGGCCGAGCGCCGCTGCGCCGCCGTTCGCCGCTGTGGCTTGCTCAAAGTAGCTGACGGTTCGCTGCGGCAGAATCAGCGGGTCCGCCCAGCCGTGCCACAGCAGTAGTTTCGTGCTCGCGTCGCGCAGCCCGGAAAGATCTGTGTTAGTGGCATTGGAGCGCACCGCTATCGACGAGGTTGCCATCGCACCCGCTTCCGCTGCTACGTTGATGCTCGCCGGATTGACGTGGCTGCCGGCCGGCATTTCGCGGTAGATATCCAAAAAGCCCTGGGAGGCGAGCCCGCCCCAAGCCGGTTGTCCGTCGCGGCCGGTAATCCAGAATGGCCAAAGATGTTCGGAGCCCGGGGGCAGGCCGGGGAACAGTTGCGTCGCGCCGTCGTGTGCGCCGCGGTAGAGCGCCGCAACGCGCTGCAACTGGTCCTCGCTCAGGCAACCCGTGTCGGTTTTCGCCGTGCAGCGCAGGGCGCTGAGGTCGGGCTCGCAGCGTTGCGGGGTGGCAACGAGATTGTCCTGCACGCCGTCCAGTGTGTCACAGGCCTTGCGTACATGGGCTGCCAGGCGACCGATTTGCGCGGGCGTAAACCGGGGGGTGCCCTCTGGCGTCCAGGCTTGCTGGATCATCCAGGCGCCCTGCACACCGGCATTGCCGGACAGGTCGAGAATCGGGCCGCCCGCCGCGATACCGTCAAAAAGTGCCGGGTAGCGCTGTGCGGCAATCAGCCCTAACCGGCCACCGTTGGAGCAGCCGGAGAAGTAGCGTCGCTGCGGGGCACGCTCATAGTAGGCGTTGATAATCTGGTTACCCACGGAGACCAGCGTGGGCAGTACATCCTCGGCCCACAGCGCAACGGCATCTTCATCGCCGCGGCGCGCCCAGTCAGTGTCAGCGGTTGAAGGCGACTGGTGGCCGCTGTCGTGAGCCATGGCCGCGTAACCGTTCTTGAGCGCTTCATTGATGCTGTTGGAATAGCCGGGTTTGTCTGGCAGCAACTGGCCGCAAAAGCCGCCGCATCCGGCGAGCAGGAATTTGCCATTCCAGGCGGCCTGCAGCGGCAGGCGCATTTCAAAGCCCACTCTACCTGCAGCCTGGCCGCGAACCCGGCAGAATGCCGGCAGGTTGGCTGGCGGTGTTGCAGAAGGCTCTTCCAGCAGCGTAACACCTGGGGTGCTCGCCAGTGCCTGTTGCAGTGCGGAGCAGGTTTCGCTTTCATCGACAGCGGCGAACGCCGCGTGCGTAGTGAAGAGGGCGCAGAGTATGCAGCCAAGCCGATGCAGGTATGCCGACATTGCTATCTCCCGATATACTGTTCAAAGCTGCAAGTAGCTACAAGGTAGCTGACGAGCAGCCGCAAACACGGCATTTTGCGCCTTCGCGCCAAGTGGCTCAACAGATTCCTGACGGTGAGCATCGTTGCGCTGCGGGGGTGTTTCGCCCCAGGTGAAAAAGATAGTGCCGGGGTAACGCCTCAGCGGCGGCGCTGCGGCCTGTTCTTGCCGCGCTCGACGTGGCGGCCCAGTATTCGTACAGCCTCCCGCGCCACTAGCGGGTCGTTTCGCATTGCCCACAGTGCGTCCCGCGCCCGCTGGTGGCTGGTTTTCAAGTCGACGATGGTTGCAGGGTAGCTGGATTCACCCTCCAGGCCCAGCCACATCGCTTCCATCGGCGTGACTTGCCAGGGCTGGTGGATTAGCGGCGTTTCTAATGCCTCTAGTTCGGGTAGCCACTGGCGCAGGAAGTCACCCTGCGCGTCGTGCTCCAGGGATTGCTTTACCGGGTTGTAGATGCGCACGGTGTTCATCCCGGTGACGCCCGCCTGCATCTGAAACTGTGGGTAATGAATGCCGGGTTCAAAATCCAGAAACTGGCGTGCCAGGTGCGCTGTGCCTTGCTGCCAGTTTTGCCACAGATGGTGGGTGAGGAAGCTGACGAGCATCGCTCGCCAGCGGAAGTTCAGGTAGCCCGTTGCAATCAGGCAACGCATAGCCGCATCAACGGCGGGGAAGCCTGTTTTACCCGCAGCCCAGGCATCAACGTAGGCTTGATTGAGTGGGCGCTCAAGCTGTGCATAGCCTCGGTTCAAATCGCGAAACTGCATGTCGCATTCCATTTCAAACTTCTGGATGAAATGGCAATGCCAGTAGAGCCGCGACTCGAATGCGGCCAGCGCCTTCTGGTAACCGGTTTGCGCCTGCGCGCCACGCAGGCTTTGCCAGAGCTGGCGGATACTCAGGTTGCCCCAGGCCAGGTAAGGCGACAGCCTGGAGCAATGTACGCGGCTGGCGGTGGGGCTCGACAGGCTGCTTCGGTAGCGCGAGTGACGCTCTGCCAGGAAGCTGCCCAGCCAGCGGTGTGCTTCGGTTTCGCCCCCTCGCTGGAATTCGGCTGCCGCTTCAAACCAGCCAGGGTCGACACGGCCTCGTGCCTGCAAGGGTTCCCCAAGCCCGCCGGCAGGCAGCGCGCCGTAACGCGCCTGGCCCAGTGCAGGTGTGGCGATGGGTTCCTGCATGCTGCGCTGCCAGGCGGCGGCCCAGCCCTGCCGATTGTGCCTGCCTCGCTGCACGCCATTGCTCGGTGTTTCATGCCAAGGCACACCCTGCGCCTGACAAAATACACTCACCGCCTTGTCCCGCGCATAGGTAATGGCGAGGCCGGTTTCCTCATGGCTGTGCAGTGAGCCCAGGCCGATGTCGGCCTGAAGAGCCAGTAACAAGGGGACCATTTCACTGAGGAATACATGCACCCGCGTGCCCAATGGGCGCAGTCGGCGGTTCATGTCACGCAGGGACTCGGTGACGAAGCGCCAGTGGCGGATATCGTAGTGGGGGTCTGCCAGCAGAGAAGGTTCAAAGCAATAGAATAGAAAGACGGGCCGGCCGCTATCAATCGCGTTACGGAGTGGCACGTGGTCTGCCAAGCGCAGGTCACGTTTGAACCAGACCAGAGCCGGTGCGCGGGTTGCGAGCGTGGTGTGCTGTTGGGCCACTGCGGGTTAGGAGGGCTGTTTGCGAGTGCGACGTGGTTTGGCTCGCACTTTGGGCGGTGGCTGCGCGTTCGCGTGGGCCTGCTGCAGCAGGCTATTTAGCGCCGCCAGCTCAAAACGGCGCTTGGCAGTGATCGCATAAAACCGCTCTACAACGTTGTCCAATACACAATAGCGCTGCAGCTTGCCGGATTGCAGTTCGTCTTGGACGACCACTTCCGGCGCCACCGTCAGCCCGCCCGAATCGCGCGCGAGCAGGCGCAGCATCGCCATATCTTCCACTTCCGCATAGGGGTCCACTTCGATGCCGTGTTGTTCACATAACACATCGAATTGGCTGCGAATTTCGCTGTTGGGCCCCGGAAGCAGCAACGGCAGCCGGGCAAGATCCTGCGGAAAGCGAAATGCTTTTGCTGGCTTACCCGGTGGGCCAACAATGCACACACTTTGTTCCGCGATTTGCTGGCAGCGCCATGGTGTTGAAGCGTCCGCTGCCACAGCGCGGTTGGAAAGAATCAAATCAAGTTTGTGCACCCGCAGCTGCTCCAGCAGCTCTTCAAGGCTAGCCGAGCGGATCACCAGCTTCACTTTGGCTTCACCGAGCACCGGGCGTAAGAAGTTCTCCTGAAAATTGCGCGACAACGTGGCCACCGAGCCGATGCGCAGGCGTTGGGAGCGCTGCAGCTCCCCGCTTTCTGTCAACGCCAGCAGTTCGCTGCCAAGGTTGAAAATACCTTCTGCATATTCGAGCACCAGGTGGCCTACTTCGGTCAGGCGCAGGGAGCGGCCGTCGCGCGTGAATAGCTCGTGCCCCAGCTGCTCCTGTAGCTGGCGAATCTGCGAGGACAGGGCAGATTGCGACACATGCAGCTGTTTGGCGGCGCGTGTCAGGTGGCCTTCTTTGGCCACTACCCAAAAATAGTAAAGATGATGGAAGTTCAACTGACGCATGTGAACGTTCTCTATAAAAGAACAATTGTAGCGAAACTCGCGGTGTTGCATAAAGCCTCGCTGCAGTCGGTGCCGTATCGGGTCGATGCACGGTGATTTGAGTTTAAAGAGTTTTTTTGTGGCTAAATTCTAAAGTGGCAGGGGCGGGTGCTTAGCGGGATAATCGATGGCTGACGAGCTCTCGCTGCCGGGAAAGCCCACTGTTTGTGTGGTTACGGCCTGGAGGGAGCATAAAAAAAGTAACTGGAACGGGAGTTGACAGGCTTGGTCGGCATAAGGTCACAAGCAAGGTCGCCGGGTGCGCTAGCAGGGCCGCCTTGGCAAGGGCGCCCCGTGGCGCTGTTAACCCGCCATGCGAAGGATGAGTGGATTGCGCCTCCGCTGTTATCGCTGGGGGTCACCCTGTCTGTTACGGACGCCTTTGACACCGACCAGTTGGGCACTTTTGCCGGTGAAGTGGAGCGCAGGCTCACGCCGCTGGAGTGTGCGCGGCGTAAAGCACAACTGGCCTGTGAGCTGACCGGGCTGGATTTTGGCCTGGGCAGTGAGGGCAGTTTTGGCGGTGGTCCCATGCCCGTGCTGCTGAATTGGGATGAAGAACTGCTGGTATTTTGGGACCGCAGCGCAGGGCAGGAAATTGTGGCCTACGCCGCCGGTCCGGTGCGGGTGTCATCCTGCCAATGGCGTTCCCCTGATCGTCTGGAGGCGCATATCGCTGCAAACGATGCCAAGCAGGCGTGGATAATCAGGCATCCCGCAGGTGTCATGAAAGGCTTGTGCGGGGCCGCTGAACTGCTCGATCAGTTACATCACACAGTGCTGCCGGGTATGAGCGATGACCAAGCTGCAAGCATTACCATTGAGCCCGACCTCAGGGCCATGCACTGCCCCGAGCGGCAGATATACATTTACCAGGCAGCGCAGCAACTCGCAGCGCGCCTGCAGTCGCTTTGCCCACGCTGCGCGGCGGTCAATTTTTGGCCAAGTACCCAGGTGCCCGGCTTGCCGTGCGAAGACTGTGGCGCGCCCACGCCGTTGCCGTTGGCTGCAATTGTCCAGTGTCAGTGCTGTGAATATGAAATTCGTCAGCCTGTAGAGCACACAGTTGCTGATCCACAGCACTGTTCGTGGTGTAATCCCTAACTGGATCAAACAATCACCCAGTATTACTTTCAATCTTGGAGGCCCGTATCACCGTGAAAGACACACGTACCCACTCATCCCAGGTCGTGGATGGTATTGAGAAAGCGCCCGCGCGTGCCATGCTGCGTGCCGTTGGTTTTACTGACGAGGATTTCCGCAAGCCGCAAATCGGTATTGCCTCGACCTGGAGCATGGTAACGCCCTGCAACATGCACATTAATGCCCTGGCGGACGAAGCCTGTGCCGGTGCAGATGCGGCCGGCGGCAAGGGTGTCATATTCAATACCATTACCATTTCCGACGGCATCGCCAACGGCACTGAAGGCATGAAGTATTCCCTGGTATCGCGGGAGATTATTGCCGACTCGATTGAGGCCGTGGTCGGCTGTGAGGGCTTCGACGGCGTGGTGGCCGTGGGCGGCTGTGACAAGAACATGCCGGGTTGCCTGATGGGTATTGCTCGGCTCAACCGGCCTGCGGTGTTTGTGTACGGCGGTACCATCCAGCCTGGCGCCAATCACACTGATATCATTTCAGTGTTTGAAGCGGTTGGTCAGCACGCTCGCGGCGACCTGAGTTTGATTGAGGTCAAACAGATTGAAGAGACCGCAATTCCCGGTCCTGGTTCTTGCGGTGGCATGTACACCGCCAACACCATGGCGTCCGCTATTGAAGCGCTGGGCATGAGCCTGCCCAATAGCTCTGCGCAGGAAGCCGTGTCGCGCTCCAAGGCGGAGGACTGCCGGCAGGCGGGTGCGGCGGTCATGATGCTGCTGGAACACGATATCAAACCGTCAGATATCATGACGAGCAAGGCCTTTGACAATGCCATCGCCACGATCATTGCACTGGGCGGGTCTACCAATGCTGTGTTGCATCTGTTGGCCATGGCGCACGCCATTGGGGTGGAGCTGACCCTGGATGATTTTGTGCGCGTAGGCGAAAAGGTGCCTGTGCTGGCGGATCTGCGGCCCAGCGGCAAGTATATGATGTCGGAGCTGATTGCGATTGGCGGTATTCAGCCTCTGATGAGAATGCTGCTGGATCGTGGCTTGCTGCACGGCGACTGCCTTACGGTCACCGGCCGCACGCTGGCGGAGAACCTGGCCGATGTGGCGCCCTATCCGGAGTCACAAGACATCGTTCGCGCTTTCGATAACCCGATCAAGCGCAATAGCCACCTGATGATTTTGCGCGGTAACCTGGCGCCGGAAGGCTCGGTCGCGAAGATTACCGGGAAGGAAGGCTTGCGCTTTGCGGGTACGGCGCGCGTGTTCCACTCCGAAGAAGAGGCTCTGCAGGCGATTCTTGACGGCCGTATCGTTAAAGGCGATGTGATGGTGATTCGCTACGAGGGCCCCAAAGGCGGCCCGGGTATGCGGGAAATGCTGAGCCCCACGTCAGCCCTGATGGGCAAGGGCTTGGGCGCCGATGTTGCACTGATTACCGATGGCCGTTTCTCTGGCGGCAGTCACGGTTTTGTAGTGGGGCATATCACCCCGGAAGCCAGCGAGGGTGGCCCGCTGGCTATTGTCGAAGATGGCGATGAAATTGTGATTGATGCGGAAACCTCACAGATCAACGTCAACCTTAGTGACGCCGAGATCGCCGTGCGCCTGGCTCGCTGGCAGGCTCCTGAGCCACGCTACACGCGAGGCCCCTTGGCGAAATTTGCCAAACTGGCAGCGTCAGCGTCGGAAGGCGCAGTGACCGACAAGTACTTGTAAGGAAGCATCTATGACTGACGAAGCGTCGCCGCGGAATTTTCGCCTGATCAGCGGGGTGTTTCACCCCGATGAGGCACACCAGCTGTTGATGACGCTGATCGAAGATAAAATCAGCTTCCATCAGCGCAACGACTGGAGCCGCCGCGAACGTTTTGGCGAGACGGACGCGGCGGGTGTGAAGCGGATCAGTGAACTGCGTCAAACCAAGGCGGACTTGGTGGCAATGATTGAAGAAGCCACCGCCGCCGGTATGCAGTTGAGCATCAGTGGCAATATCGAAATCAGCCTGACCCCAAAGTAGCTTGGAAGCTGAGTGAGCCCGAGGAACTAATGTGAGCAAACTCTCGCCAGCAAGCAACGCGCCGTCATCCGCCTTTTCCGTTGGAACGCGCCGCTACGTGTTGACCATTCTGGTTATCGCCTACACCTTCAATTTTATTGACCGCCAGATTCTCGGCATCCTGGTGGAGCCTATCAGGCTTGAACTGGGAGTGGGTGACACGGCGATGGGGCTGCTCACCGGGCTCGGGTTTGCCGTGTTTTATACCTTGATGGGCATTCCGATAGCGCGCTATGCCGACCGAGCCAACCGGCGCAACCTGATTGCTGTCGCGGTGGGAATATGGAGCGTGTTCACTGCGGCGCAGGGGCTGGCACAAAACTACTGGCAGCTGCTGGCTTACCGTATTGGCGTGGGGGTAGGGGAAGCGGGCTGCTCGCCGCCGGCGCACTCCATGCTCGCCGATTATTACCCGGCGAATGAGCGAGCGACAGCACTGGGTATCTATTCGCTGGGTATTCCCATCGGTATTTTGTTCGGGTTTTTCGTGGGCGGCTGGATGAACGAGTGGTTTGGCTGGCGCGTGGCATTTTTTGTGGTGGGCATTCCCGGCATAGTGCTGGCGCTGGTGATTCGCTTCACGGTAAAGGAACCGCAGCGTGGCATGTCGGAGGCCCGCGTGGCCAATCCTGCGGTGGCCAGCCAGCCCAGTATTGGGGCGGTGTTTCGTTACCTGTTGGCGCGTCGTTCCTTCGTGCACATGGCCTTGGGTGGCGGTATTACGGCATTTGTGGGTTATGGCCTGATCTCTTGGTCCGCCGCTTTTCTGGCGCGCTCGCATGGCATGTCGTCGGGCGAAATTGGCACCTGGCTGGGGCTGATTTTTGGCATACCCGGTGGTATTGGCATTGTGCTGGGTGGTCGACTGGCCGATTACTTGGGTGCTCGCGACGCGCGCTGGTATCTGTGGATTGTGGCGATTGCGCTGCTGCTTTCCGTGCCCGCCGCGGTGTTCGTGTTTTTACTCGACGACATCCGCTGGGTGTTGCTGCTGCTGGTGGTGCCGGTGATGCTGGGCAACTTTTACCAAGCCACCACCTTTGCGCAAACTCAAACCCTGGTGGGCCTGCGCATGCGCAGCGTGGCGGCGGCCATTCTGCTGTTTGCAATCAATATTATTGGTTTGGCGCTGGGGCCCTCGGTGGTCGGCCTGATCAGTGACCTGTTGGCGGCCGACTACGGCGAGCATTCGCTGCGCTGGGCGCTGATGATCTGCTCACTGGCTAACGTTTGGGCGGCGTGGCATTACTGGCGCGCCGGCGCTGCCTTCCCGGGAGATTTACAGCGCGTGGAAGATTAATAGCAGGCTGCGGCAACACCTTGCAGCCAGCGGCTGCTCGAACCGGTTATAGCGTCGCCAGAAAGCGCAGCAGTGCTGCGTTGAACGCGGCAGGTTGCTCCTGCTGCACGAAGTGGCCTGCCTGCGGTATCAGTTCAATACCGCGCAGGTCGCTGGAGCGCGCCTGCAGCACCGCAAGGGCGTCGTCGCCAATCATCTGCAATACCGGGTCCTCGGCTCCTGCAATAAACAGGGAAGGTGGCGTGACGTTGGCGTCGGCCCACACCTTGCCAATCTCCCAGTTGCGGTCGGCAACGCGATAAGAATTGATGCCGCCGATAAACTCTTCACCAGGCGCACAGCGTGTAAAGGCCTCCACATAGGTATCTATGTCTGCCTGGCTCATCCAGTGCCAGGGTAAGGATTTCGCGGGGTCGGCGAGCACATCCAGGTAGCTGTTGCCCTCGGTGGAGAAGCGGGTCCAGTCCAGTAGATGCCCTTCGGCGCACAAAGCCCAGAACAAACGTGTGAGAAACAGGCGCGGCTGGGTGGCGAGCTCACGCTCTGGCCGCTCTGGCTGTTGGTAGTAATGCATGTGGTAGAAGTGCTGCGCGGCGACTTCGGCGAAACACGCGCTGGGGGCTTTGTCCGGCCGGGCAAAAGCCCTGGGGTACACTGCGTCTGCCGGCGGGTTTGAGCCGGCACCGCCGCGGCCTGCAAGGTCGAAGTCGTAGGGGCAGGCGACTCCAACCACGGCGCTTACGCGCTCGGGGTGGCGTACAGCCACGTTGTACACCTGTGCAGCGCCGAAGTCGTGGCCCACCAAAACAGCGTGTTCCAGCCCGAAGTGCGCCATTAGCGCCAGGACATCGCCTACGCCGCGGTCACTGTCGTAGAGCGCGGGGTCGTGAGGGCGGCTGGAACTGCCGTAGCCGCGCTGGTCGAAGGCGACGGCATTAAAGCCTGCGGCGGCAACCGCCGGAAGCTGGTGGCGCCAACTGTAGCCTAGCCCCGGAAAGCCGTGACAAAAGATCACCCAGGGTTGCTCAGGGATTGCCGCACAGAGTGCGTAGTGCAGCGTGATGTCGCCATTGGCTGCCTTGCCGGTTTGCAGCGGTGTCATGGCGAACTACCGGGAATGAATAAAGCGGTCTGCGAAGCGCTGCATGGCTTCAAGCTTGGCATCCATGCGCAACCTGTTTTACTTGATCGTTACCCTCGTGGAACCAGGCCAGCCAATACTCCATGTGTCCTCCTGACGCTGTGCAATAAACGCGAGGCCCACAGTTAAGCTTACTCGCGCTTGAGCAGCAGCCAGGCCTCGGCGTAGTCGCCGATATGGCGATTGGCTGCATGATACCCCGCCCAATCGCGGTAGTAGCCGCTCAGCCAGTCGATTTGGTACAGATTGTCATGAAATGCGCCGCCGGTGTCGGCCATCACGTTGAGGCGGTAGGTGGGGCGCCCGCTTTCTTCGGTGCGCAGCAGCACCAAACGCCCCAGGCCGAGTTGAAAGATGTCGCCGGCTACGGTGACCAGCGGCTTTATGGGGATTTTGTAGTCGGCGTCTTTGCCGTAGCCAAGCACGCCCGGCACCTCTTTGAAGTACCAGTAGCGTTCCTGCTCTTGAGGCTTACGGGTGCGGTCATACGCGATACCGTTGTTGCGGTGCACGTTGAAATAGCGCTTTTGGCCTGCTGCCCCCTCCACCACAGCGGTGCCCTGCAGCAGCGCGCCTTCCAGGTTGGTGCGGCTCAGCCAGATGAGCGGCGGGGCACGCTGTACCATGTTGCCGGCGCTGGCCGGCGCTTGCTCTTCGGCCACCACTGCCTGTTTGCCAAACTGGTAGCGGGTGATGCGCGTGCCCAAGGCATCGGCCTCCTCCAGCGACAGCTGCGCTTCGTCGTAAGGTAGCCCGTAGAGTGCATGCGGGGTAGCTGCGGTTTGTTGCTGGCTACCGGTGGCAATCTGAACGTGATACTTGGTCATCAGCAGCCGGTCCGCCGGCAGGTTCTGCAACAGGGGTTTGCCACTGGCCAGTGTTGCAGCACGCTCACGGTCGGGCTGCCAGCGCAGCAACTCGAAGTGGCTTTGCAGGAACTCGGGGTCCGTCAGTCGTGAGGGGCGGCCTAGCTGTTCGTCTTCGGCCTGCACCGCGCAGACAAACTCAAGGGTTGCTCGAATACGCGCCACCGGTGTTTGCAGCCGGCGCGTCGTGCCGCCGTGTATGGCAGCGGGGTCGTAGGCTGCGCCCTGGGCGAGGTAATGTGCTGTGGCAGCGGCTACGTCACACAGCGCGTCACTGTGGTCAGGCCATTGCCCATTCGCCAGTGCCTTTGCGGGTAAAAACGCGGGTGCCGCGAGAGCCGGCGTGCTGCACAACAGCAGGGCGCCGAGAAAGCTTCGGAATCGACAGGGCACGTGATGGCAAACCTAGAGCGTAGCGCGGATGGCGATGCCTGCCATGCCTGCAAGCGCTAGTGAGGAGAGCAAAAACAGCAAAAAGCGGGCAGGCACATAGTTGGTGGTGGACTGCACGATACTGTGGCCGATACGCAGCAGGAGATAAGCCCAGGCGAGCTGAACTGCTAGGCTGCTGTCGATGCCGGTAATGGCCAAAATACAACACAGCGCGTAAAACACAGTGGGCTGTTCATGCAAATGCGCGTAGTTGTGAGCTTTCCAGTTCACGCTATCGGGTAGCACACCCTCAAGGTCGGCACCGCGACGCCCACCGGGCATGGGTTTGGACATATCCAGGCCCGACTTGCCCATGGCGGGGATGCGCGTTGCACCCATCCAGGTAAGCATGACGAGAGACCAACTAGCAAGCAGGGCGGCAGGAGCAAGGATTTCAAGAGCGGGCATAAGGTTCAGTCTCAGTAACAGGTGTAGTGAAGTGTAAACCAAACTGCAGAATGGAGCACGCTGCTGCGCGCTAGGAGCACTGACGGCCGCCTTGCTGATATGCAGTTGTTACCGGCCGATGCGTATGCAATGCACGGGAATCGCGGGCAGCTTGTGTTACTGCTGCCTGAAGATGGGGTGGTTATGGTGCGCGTGGACTGGACCGCCGGCGAATATCCACTGTCGCACAAGCTGAGGGGGCTGCTGTCCAAGGTATGAAAGGGAGGGTAACACTTGGTTTGCTGTGCGCTTGGTAATTTTCACACATTCCCGACCTGGTTACTCGGTTATTATATTAGTTAATAAAATCAATAATTTATAAAAGAAATCTTCGGTAGAGTTGTGAAATATCTGAAGTGATTCACAC
>ERZ887849.1998-NODE-1998-length-17521-cov-32.521928_pt1 | contig 17521 bp, 7 predicted proteins | sample MGYA00521267_ERZ887849 | MGnify/ENA primary metagenome ERZ887849 (study PRJEB32303, sample SAMEA104408601) | aquatic metagenome | biome: Brackish water; feature: Pelagic; material: water | place: Baltic Sea | collected 2014-06-06T16:11:00 | depth 2,863 m ... | reverse complement strand
TATTCGAATTAAAATTAAGTAAGTGGTATGCGTTAGGAGTTGAGCTTATATCAACCTCTTGCCAAGTTTCTGTTTGTGGTATATACACTTCAAAATTATTATTTGGAAAGTCATGTTGTTTAAAATGATAAGCGCTTTGTAAAGACAAACGAATGTTATTGAAATCAGGGTTTTGATACACAATTTCGTTACCTATGTTTATAGGTGGCATTCCGATCAAAGGTACGTCTAAGGTTTGGTCGTAGCCTTTGACTATGGAGAACTGACTTTTTAAACGAATATTGTTAGTAAAGGCATAGGACGCGTCCACATCCAGACCCAATAATTGAGCATCTGTTTGGCGGTATTCCCACACTTGAAAATTACCTCTTATCGTTTGCCGAACCTCTACGGGTTCTATAATAATAAAGTCGGAAACAGTATTAATGTAAGGGGTGACACAAAAACTAAAGTTATCATCATCATCATGTTGTAATGTTAATGAGACTTTATGACTAATTTCAGAATTGAACCTCAAATCGCCAATCTCGATTCGAGAAGCGGAATGGTGTAAACCTTCGCTAAACAGTTCAGAGGGATTTGGCGCTCGAGATGCAACCGAGTAGTTGAAAAATAAATTGTAATCTTCAGCAAATGTGTAAGTCGCTCCCAATGTTGCCGATCCGTTATTGAAATTGAGTTGTGGATTGGATAAAATTTGAGTTGCGAATTCCTCAACCACAATCTCAGGAAACAGTTGGTCATAATTACGTGATTCCCAAAAGGAAGTTCTATAAAATTTAAAAACATCCATAAATGTGAAATCGTATCGTGCCCCAGCTTCCAAGAGGAGTTGCTTACTTAATTGGTAATCTGCCACAAAATACACTCCTAAGTCATACATTTGGTAATCAGGAATTAATCTTCGTACACCAGTATCTGTTGCAAAGTTGTTTTGATATCGCGCCATTAGACCAGATTTTAGCATCATTTCATCTATAAGATCTAACTCTAAATCTATTAAAACAGTATGCGTGTCTAACTCTAAATCAACAGAGGGTTTTTCTCTATCATCCCCACGCCTAGAGTCAAACTCCAAACGGTTATTTCTCTGAAAATCATATTGGAAGCTCAGTTTTCCAAACTCATCAAATCTTTTGAAGGTTTTTAATCTTGCCAAATGATGGGATACATCTTGTTTGGGTTTATTAATTTTATATGTAAAATCCTCTATAGTGAGTGGTATATCGCTTTCAATAGCTCTAATTTGGTCTTGAGCTCCACCCAAATGGGAAGCTTTTAAAATACCGATTTCATTTTTAAAAACTGAATAATACCCCTCAATCCCATAATCAAATCGGTTAAAACCAACTTGTAAAGAAGCACTTCTTTCAAACATCCCTGTATTGCTAAGGACATAGTCAGGCGCTTCAAAGTCTCCAAAACGTTTTAAGGACCCTTGCAGTGTTGCATACCATCCGTTTTGATAACTTTTAGTTAATTTTGAGCTTAAGGATGAGCCACGACCGTTGCTGGCTGCAGTCATTAAATTTTTTCCATACAAACTGTCTTTTACTGGTACTTTGGAGGCTTCAGCAACAATGACGCCACCTATTGCATCACCACTGTATTGAAGTGCACCAGCTCCTTTAATAACCGTAAGGTTACTGATCGCGTTAATATCAATGTTAGGGGCGTGTTCTGCGCCCCATTCTTGGTCCTCCATACGCACTCCATTATTGATAATAACCACACGACTGCTGTGAAGCCCATTAATTAATGGTTTTACAACTGTTTTTCCTGTATTCAATGACGATACGCCACTTAGACTGTTTAAAGCATCTCCTAAAGAACCACTACTAAAACGTTCTAATGCTTCGTTATCAATCGTGTTTTCGAGAATTGTTTTGGATTTATCGCTATAAGCACTCCCTTCAATCGTAATTTGATTGAGTTCTTCAATATGATGCTCTAGTTTAAATGACTTAGTGGTATCACCAATAACTCTTACAGTAAACCCTTTTGTGAGACAATAGGGGTGGGAAACCTGAATGTAATAAGTGTCATTACATAGGTTTGAAAATGTAAATGTTCCATCATAACCAGTCTGAACAGTTTGTTCAGTATCAGCAATAGTCAGGGTGACCCCGATGAGCAATTGCCCATCGTGAAGATCTGTTACCTTACCTGAAAGTGAGTTGTCACAATTTTGTGACATTGTTGTATTACTACTAAATAGCAGCAAAACCAATAATGCATGCGCGCGCATAAATCCTTAATTAACATTAAACGAATGAGTTTGTTAGTTAAGACATCATAGGGGGTGCGCGTAGTTGTGTATTGGTTAATGTAGGGTAGTAAAATTGTAACGGAGAAAAGTCTGTACTAAGTTTTACAGAAATTTGCGTGAGCAGTAAGTCTGGATATTCAGCAATATCATAACTTATAGATGTAAGTTGGAAATCACATGTTTCACAATTTTTTTCTGATTTGTGTATGTGAGAAATCTGGATATTACAAGTATCGTTTTCGTGCCCCTCAATCATATGGCCAAACTGAATTGCAGTCGGAAGTATCAATGCTAATAAAAGCAATACCGATGCTGTAGTTTTACCAAGTTGATTTTTTAGATACATTTCTTGCCTTTAAATTGCTAAATTAGTAAATATTTCTGATACTAGACAATGAGGATAATTTTGTGTTTACAACAGCCGAAAAAAAAATCATTCTAGCGCTTTAATGTAAAATGAGATTTAAGTTGTTTTGGATTCGCTGTTATAGGGTCAATATATTGTAATGTAAACCAATAATCACTAGCTGGTAGAGGCACACTATTATAGGTGCCATCCCAGCCAGTTCCTGACGGTCTGATTTCTTTTATCAGCTTTCCAAAACGATCAAAGATATAAATTTTTGCATTTGCTTGATTGGAAATAGCAGTGATATTCCAGCGGTCGTGGTAGTCATCACCATTTGGTGTAAAGTATTTTGGGTAGTCAATGACATAAACAAAGGCCTTGCCTTCTCCACAACCATTTATGTCACGAACTGTCACAAGATGCTCCCCAGGCGTCACATCCATAAACGTCCCTGAGTCTCCCCAAGGTCCTTGGTCTAGTCTGTATTCATATTGACCTTGTCCAGTTGCAACCGCTTCTATTATATGTTTATTTGCAAAAGCAGCCGTAGTGACTTGTGCCGTAACGATAGGTAATGAGCTTTCGATTACCGTAAAGGTTTCAATTGGTGCTGCGCATTTCGTTGAGAGGGTGTCATCTTTGACTTTAATTGTATAAGTTCCTCCTTGTAAAGGTGCATAACTTGAGTTTGTACCCACGATCTTACCACTAGCATCAGTCCAAACAAATGTATAATCTTGATCTGATAAAGCAGTATCTATTACTAAATCTGTACCATTTAAATCAAAACATAATATGTATTCCTCTTTGATTTCTACTATTGGTAAAGGATTTACTTCTAAGATGACTTCTGCTGTATCATAGCATATGGAGCTATCTATTAAGGCACCCGAAGCGTCTATAATTTGTGTGTCGATATCTACGCGAGCGATGACTTGCTGGGGGTTCACGCTATTTTCAAATAAGGTTGGTAACTCATTAATTGCTTGATCTGCATCGGACTGACTTGCATAATATCGAACTGTATAATTTAATGGATCTTGACCACTTAAAATAAAGTCGTTTTGAGTTGATAAATCAAATTGAACACTGTCATTTGTTGAATCTCCATCCGTTTCTACGTTGTCATCACAAAGGGAATAAGCAGTTAAAGGCGAACTCGCTAGCGCTGCTTCATGAACAGCTAAATTGAATTGTACAGTTGTGTTTATACAGCCTGTGTTTGTGTTTTTCACTCTCACATAAATTGTTTGAGGGTCGCTAATATTTGTATAAGGACTTTTTAAGAAGTTAGTTCCTAAAGTCGCATCAGCTAAGCTTGTATGATAGGTAACTTCAAATAAAGTAGGGTCTTGTCCACCAAGAATTAGACTACTTTGAGTCTCTAAATCAAAATCAAAAATATCATCCGTATTAAGTTCACAAGCAATAAAGTCATCAATAGCAACTGCATTTGGTATTGGGTTTAAAATTAAATCAAAATTCAAAACGGTATAACAATCTGTTAAATCATTAGTAATACGTACGTAGATGGTTTGCTGATAGGGTACAATATTAGGGTAATCTCCTACAATGGCATTGATATTATCGAGCGCTTCAGCTTCTGTTTCATGATAACTTATAATTAGGTTTGATAGAGTCCCTGTGATTTCGTCATCAAGCTCCGTTAAATCAAATATACCATACCCATCTTCATGTTCATCACAATTTTGTAAATCATTAATAGCAGCAATAACTGGAGTGTCAAAGACCTCAATCTCAAAACTCGTAGTGTCAAAACAATCTGGATTATCCACATTTTCAATTCTAACAAACACCGTTTCTTGAGTTAGTGTATTGGTGTACGGATTTGGATATGGATTTGCATTGTCCTCTGCATCTTGTTGAGAGGCATGGTAGGAAATAGAAAAATCAGCAGCATCTTGTGTGCCTAATACATCAGGAGTAACCTCTGAATTAAAATCAAAAGAATAAATTCCATCATTATCATCATCGCAACCATTAATGTCTTCAACAGCATTGGCAGTTGGCGTATCAAAAATGTTAACTAAAGTGTAAAAAGTTTGCACTTTGGTAGTTGTAGTTATGGTCACACTGATTGTATATTTTCCAGGAAGGGTATAGACATGCGTTGGCTTTAATTCAGTTGAAGTTTTAGAATCTCCAAAATCCCATTCCAAACTGACTATAGTTTCAGAAGTAGATAGTGAAAATTCAGTATTGGATCCTAAACAATCATTAACGTAGCTAATGTTTGCAACTAAGAAAGATTGTATGAATGGTGGAAGTCCAAATTGTGCTCTTGTACCCAATGAAAGCTGTTGCCCAGCTTCAACATAGTCGGCTAATGCTCCGGATTCATTTGGAGCATTGATTACATCTAATGAGTTTCCATAAAATAGGTTACAGACATAAATTTTACCATCTGGACCTAATTGCATACCCCCCATAGTGGCGAAGGGTTGTTGGTAAATAGTCGTTGCAGAATTCGGAATGTCGACTGATGTAAGATCAAATTGTTGAACTCCGTTTACTGAACTTGAAAAATATACTTTTTCGGAATTTTGTGAAAACGCTACACCATAAAAATTAGCATTTGAAGCTAATTGAAGAGGGTTAGATACCAGTCCTGTTTCTTTGTCAAAATCATAAAGCCATGCAGAACCATTTCCGACATTGGAGCCTTCATTGTTTGAGTTTTGGTTGTGTGAAATAGCTAATCTAGTTCCATCTGGAGATGATTTTAAATAGCCTATACTATTTCTTCTGTAACCAGAAACATTTATAGATGGTGTGACTGTAGAAGTTACAGGAGTATGGTTCACTCCATTGCTATCAATTCTGAATGCATAAAACGTATCTACAAAATGAGTTAAAACCCAATAAGATTGCCCGTCAGTATGCTCCACAGCAGTTATCTTTTCAGAACATTTATATTCTAAATGTTCTTGTATTAAAGGGTCATAGGTTTGGAGTTGAATATTTTTTTTGGAGCTATCAATATCTCCCATACCATTGTTAAGGGTCATATCAACTAGCGAGTAGTTGAGCCCGTTATTATATCCGTCATCACCTCCAGGTACACTGGTAAACGAATCTGAATATTCTTCAGTAGGATTTCCATTTATATCTGCAGGACCTTGATTAGGGAATGCCCATGCATTTTGATGATGTGGTTCATCTACTGTGAAAATATAATATTTATCTAAATCTCCGGGTTTAGGAATAATCACTCCAGAACTTGTGCTCGAAGGATCACCCAAAAGTCCTGTACCTGCAAAGTAATTTGCATTAGGCATGATATTGTGGTTCGCATCCCAGACATCACGGCCATCGGTATAAAATTTTAAATTCCCATTAGGATCAGAAATAGAAGAACACCCCTCTAATGTATTTATTGTTTGAGATGCTGCTGCAGTTGGAGTAACGGTTCCATTGATATTATCAAAAACAAGACCAGCTCCATCACCAAAAAACCAATTATTGGCTTCTCCTTGAGCAATCACATAAGTATTTAATAGAAAAATAAAAGCTACAGCTAATGTATTTTTTATCATGATTCAAACAATTCAATTAAATTAAAATAATTTAAACAAACTAGAGTAATTACTGACAATTTGTTATTGATATTAAAATTATGGCTCATGTGTAAATATTCGCAGATTTTTTCTCATATTTATGTATTGGTGTTGTTTATCTACCACCATAATAGAACTACAAATTAACCCTCGTCTCTTGAGTAATAAATTGAATCTGGGTATCCAAACTGTTAGAGATCACGCTTACTGCTTGCTGCTACTGCTTCATGCCAAGTAGCAGTCCGTTCTTCTGGATTTAATTTTCCATCTACGCCCAGTCGATACAAATCTGCGTATTCTTTAAAGTAAGAAGCCAATTCTGATATTTATCCAGCCTCAAAATGTGCAAACATTTTATTTAATGTATCAATAATTTCGTGTGTTTTTGATTTTAAACATATATTTTTCAAAATTATGATGACAAAATTTAATTAGACAATACAGTTCTAAACCCTAAATGCTCTAATGAAGTGCTTGGATCCGTTGCCATCCTAGATGAAACTCTATAACTAGCACAATAGGAGGCATTGCACAAAAAAGAACCGCCACGAATCACCTTTTCATCGATGTAGGGATTATTGGGATTGAAGGCTTTTTTTGCTCCTTCAGGGTTTTTGGAAATTTCATTTTTTAAGCAGTCATCGTAATAATTGATATTATACCAATCACTTGTCCATTCCCATACATTTCCAGAAATTTCATAAAGTCCATAATCATTAGGAGGAAATGTTTTTACAGGAGCACTTTTTTCAAAACCATCTGCTTGTGTATTTGCAACTGGAAACTCGCCTTCCCAACTATTTACATATTTTGAAAGTGAGTTTGTAAGGTCACCCCAAAAATAAATTTTATCTTTTTTTCCTCCTCGAGCAGCATACTCCCATTCAGCTTCTGTGGGCAAACGCCTGCCTGCCCATTTGCAATAAAACATAGCATCTTCATAAGAAACATGAACAACAGGGTGATTTTCTTTACCTATAATATTACTTCCTCTCCCTTCGGGTTCTTTCCAATTTGCACCAACACTCCATTTCCACCATTGAGAAAAATCATACAAATTAGGCACCGACTCGGCTGTTTTTTTAAACAACAAAGAGCCTGGTCGAAATAATGAGTCATGAGGTTTTGGAGTGCCCGCTGGAAGCTGAAGTTTGATCAAATCCCAATCTACTGGCTGCTCAGCAGTTGTAATATAGTTGGTTGCTTCTACGAATTTTGAAAATTGAGCATTAGTAACTTCTGTAATGTCCATATAGAAGCCATCAACTTGAACAAAATGTTTTGGTTTTTCGTGTTGAAATGCCATTCGATCTTCATCAGAAGCACCCATTTCATAAAGTCCACCAGGAATCCAAACCATACCGTCTATTTTAGGTTGTGGTGTGGTCGTTTTTTTTGATTTGTTGTGTTCACAAGATTGTAAAACAAGGCACAAAATCACTGCAAATTTAATTAGTGGGTTAATTGTCATAAAGTCTTAATTTATTTAATAAAATTACGACTTTTTCACATACCCTTAAAAATAAGTTTTAAACTTCTTCATTTATGATAGTTTTTGAAACAAAATTCATATGGTATCACTTATAAAAACTATTAAATTTGGTTAACAAAATTTATATCATGATCAAAATAATCAATTTTATATTGTTTTAGCTGTTTTTTAGCAATATTGCTTTATCTCAAGTTTCAGATAGTAGCCTTAAAAAAATTGTTAGTGCTTCGTATTTTGGTTTATGGACAAAAAAACATTCCCAAAACCAATAAATTCTTTACAAACAAATTTGCAGGACTTTTTTAGATTGTTGTCCACAGCTTTGCTGTGCTTAAAGTGGAGCCAAAGGGAGTGAGGTCGAACTGTTTTGGGGAGGATTTAACCAAAGTAGTATCGTAATCATTTAAAATAATGGCACATGAGCTTATTAATTAAAGGTTTATAATAAGTTATTGTATTCATTTTTTAGTACTTGTAAGTATACTTTCTTATTAGTAAATAATATATTTGACTTTTTATTTACAATTAATTTTGTTAGTGTTGTTTATATTGGTATAATCTCTAAAAATTAGTAATGAGAAAATTATTTTTTATTGTTTTTTTCTTCCTTTTAATTTCAAATAATTGTCATGCACAAATTGATACTGAGTTTTGGTTTGTTGCCCCTGAAGTAAATCAAAATCATGGAGATCGTCCAATTTATTTAAAATTTGCGACCTACAATGATCCGACTACAATTGTTGTTTCACAACCTGCAAATGCGAATTTTACACCTATTGAATTTCAAATATTAGCCAACGATTCGTATGTACTGGATGTCACTGCTTTTATTGATATTATTGAAAATAAACCTTCCATGACAGTTCTTAATTATGGGATTAAAATTGTTTCAACTTCAGATATTATGGTTTACTACGAGGTAAGCCCTGATTGTAATTGTAATCCTGACATTTTTGCATTGAAAGGCAGTAATGCACTTGGTAATTCTTTTATCACTCCTTATCAATCTTTTAATAATTCAGGGTCGGGTTATTATGCTGGCTTTAATATCGTTGCTACCGAGGATGAAACTGAGGTTAATATTGTTTTGACTCAAGATTCTGAAGGTATATTGGCTGGAGAAGAATTTTCTGTCAATTTAGATAAGGGACAAACCTATTCTATAAAAGTTTCAAATAATATTGGAAATGAGAGCTTATCGGGCACAACAATAAATTCAAATAAGAATATTTCAGTAACAATTCATGAAGATTCTTTATCTGGTCCCTATGGTGGATGTGCGGACTTGGTAGGTGATCAACTAATACCTACTGAATTATTAGGACAAGAGTACATCGCAGTAAAGGGATATTTATATGGTCCTGACAAGGTTTATGTTACTGCCCAATATAACAATACCATTGTTCAAATAGATGGTAATGAATTTGCTACAATTGATGCGCTGGAAACGGTTGAAATTACTCTTGCTAATTCATCAGTTTATATACAAACTTCTGAGCCCACATATGTTTTACATATGAGCGGTTTCGGCTGCGAAGTTGGACAAGCAATATTACCACCATTAGATTGTACGGGTTCTTATGATGTTTCGGTTGTTCGATCAACATCAGAATTTTTTGCCTTAAATATTCTCGCACCAGCGGGTTCAGAAAACGATTTTTATATTGAGGGTAGTAGCTTAACAATTAACGCCAATGATTTTAGCTATGTTCCAGGATCAAATCAAAACTGGATATATGCTCAATTAGATTTCACAAATTTGATCAGTACAAATAGTGCTATTAGAGTTTTGAACTCTAATTATCGTTTTCATATGGGATTAATTCATGGAGGTTCAACATCTGGTTGCCGTTATGGTTATTTTAGTGATTTTGGAGAGTTTGACAGTAGTTTCACTGCTCAAACTTCATTATGTGAAGGAGATTCCCTAGATTTTCAGGGGCCCTTTATTCAAGATGCGGTTTATTCGTGGAACGGACCTGATGGTTTTACATCTGACATTCAAAATCCAGTTATCGAAAATATTACATCGGTTAATCAGGGGGAGTACATTCTTGAAATAATAATAGATGAAGTTTGTATATCAACAAGTTCAATGCAAATAGAAATAATCCCAAGACCCTCTAATTTTGATATTTCTGAAATTAGTATTTGTGATTATACTTATATTGAAGATCTTCTTTTGGATTATTCAAATATTAATATTTATAATTCTCCAGCATTAAGTCAAAGTTTATCTCCAAATACAGCGTTAACTGCTGGTGTTTATTACATCACACAACTTAATGAATTTGGCTGTGAAAGCATCAATGCGCTTGATGTTTATATGAGTTGCTTTCCAAATATTCCAGATGCATTTTCGCCTAATAATGATGGGTTTAATGACTATTTTAATATACAGAACCTTTATAACGTATTTATCGATCATAAATTAGAGATATTCAATCGCTATGGATCATTAATTTTTGAGGGAGATAACTCAAACAAATGGTATGGAACTACAAAGCATTCTAATGAAAAAGCACCAGTAGGAACGTATTTTTACAAACTTTCTTTGAATAACATCAAAAATGATATTATTACTGGCTGGGTTTATCTAAACTATTAATTCAAATTTAGTTAAAAAAACATTCCCAAAACCAATAAATTCTTTACAAACAAATTTGCAGGACTTTTTTAGATTGTTGTCCACAGCTTTGCTGTGCTTAAAGTGGAGCCAAAGGGAGTGAGGTCGAACTGTTTTGGGGAGGATTTAACCAAAGTAGTATCGTAATCATTTAAAATAATGGCACATGAGCTTATTAATTAAAGGTTTATAATAAGTTATTGTATTCATTTTTTAGTACTTGTAAGTATACTTTCTTATTAGTAAATAATATATTTGACTTTTTATTTACAATTAATTTTGTTAGTGTTGTTTATATTGGTATAATCTCTAAAAATTAGTAATGAGAAAATTATTTTTTATTGTTTTTTTCTTCCTTTTAATTTCAAATAATTGTCATGCACAAATTGATACTGAGTTTTGGTTTGTTGCCCCTGAAGTAAATCAAAATCATGGAGATCGTCCAATTTATTTAAAATTTGCGACCTACAATGATCCGACTACAATTGTTGTTTCACAACCTGCAAATGCGAATTTTACACCTATTGAATTTCAAATATTAGCCAACGATTCGTATGTACTGGATGTCACTGCTTTTATTGATATTATTGAAAATAAACCTTCCATGACAGTTCTTAATTATGGGATTAAAATTGTTTCAACTTCAGATATTATGGTTTACTACGAGGTAAGCCCTGATTGTAATTGTAATCCTGACATTTTTGCATTGAAAGGCAGTAATGCACTTGGTAATTCTTTTATCACTCCTTATCAATCTTTTAATAATTCAGGGTCGGGTTATTATGCTGGCTTTAATATCGTTGCTACCGAGGATGAAACTGAGGTTAATATTGTTTTGACTCAAGATTCTGAAGGTATATTGGCTGGAGAAGAATTTTCTGTCAATTTAGATAAGGGACAAACCTATTCTATAAAAGTTTCAAATAATATTGGAAATGAGAGCTTATCGGGCACAACAATAAATTCAAATAAGAATATTTCAGTAACAATTCATGAAGATTCTTTATCTGGTCCCTATGGTGGATGTGCGGACTTGGTAGGTGATCAACTAATACCTACTGAATTATTAGGACAAGAGTACATCGCAGTAAAGGGATATTTATATGGTCCTGACAAGGTTTATGTTACTGCCCAATATAACAATACCATTGTTCAAATAGATGGTAATGAATTTGCTACAATTGATGCGCTGGAAACGGTTGAAATTACTCTTGCTAATTCATCAGTTTATATACAAACTTCTGAGCCCACATATGTTTTACATATGAGCGGTTTCGGCTGCGAAGTTGGACAAGCAATATTACCACCATTAGATTGTACGGGTTCTTATGATGTTTCGGTTGTTCGATCAACATCAGAATTTTTTGCCTTAAATATTCTCGCACCAGCGGGTTCAGAAAACGATTTTTATATTGAGGGTAGTAGCTTAACAATTAACGCCAATGATTTTAGCTATGTTCCAGGATCAAATCAAAACTGGATATATGCTCAATTAGATTTCACAAATTTGATCAGTACAAATAGTGCTATTAGAGTTTTGAACTCTAATTATCGTTTTCATATGGGATTAATTCATGGAGGTTCAACATCTGGTTGCCGTTATGGTTATTTTAGTGATTTTGGAGAGTTTGACAGTAGTTTCACTGCTCAAACTTCATTATGTGAAGGAGATTCCCTAGATTTTCAGGGGCCCTTTATTCAAGATGCGGTTTATTCGTGGAACGGACCTGATGGTTTTACATCTGACATTCAAAATCCAGTTATCGAAAATATTACATCGGTTAATCAGGGGGAGTACATTCTTGAAATAATAATAGATGAAGTTTGTATATCAACAAGTTCAATGCAAATAGAAATAATCCCAAGACCCTCTAATTTTGATATTTCTGAAATTAGTATTTGTGATTATACTTATATTGAAGATCTTCTTTTGGATTATTCAAATATTAATATTTATAATTCTCCAGCATTAAGTCAAAGTTTATCTCCAAATACAGCGTTAACTGCTGGTGTTTATTACATCACACAACTTAATGAATTTGGCTGTGAAAGCATCAATGCGCTTGATGTTTATATGAGTTGCTTTCCAAATATTCCAGATGCATTTTCGCCTAATAATGATGGGTTTAATGACTATTTTAATATACAGAACCTTTATAACGTATTTATCGATCATAAATTAGAGATATTCAATCGCTATGGATCATTAATTTTTGAGGGAGATAACTCAAACAAATGGTATGGAACTACAAAGCATTCTAATGAAAAAGCACCAGTAGGAACGTATTTTTACAAACTTTCTTTGAATAACATCAAAAATGATATTATTACTGGCTGGGTTTATCTAAACTATTAATTCAAATTTAGTTAAAAAAACAGTCCCAAAAATAATAAGTTATTCTTGGGAATAATGCCACGAGTCGCCGAGATTACCTTATGGGTTTTCTCTTAACTCTCTTTTAGGAACTACAGCAAACTGTGCTTTTAGCCCAAATGTTTAAAAGCAACAAAGCCCTTACAAATAAATTTGCAGGACTTTTTTAGATTGTTGTCCACAGCTTTGCTGTGCTTCAAAGTGGAGCTAAGAGGAGTAAGGATAAACTGTTTTGGGGAGGATTTAGTAGAATTAGCTCGAAATTAATTCATTGTTTTTAACTAGGACTCGGATTTAAAACACTTTATTGCCATTCCTGCCTGAATCACTACTTTCTCCTCATTAAGCGACTATAAACGCCGTTATACAACGTTAAGCAGCCTCACTTGGGCTTCCCCTCTTGATATTTTAATGCGAAAAAATAGATAAACTTTGAAAGCTAGAAAAAATCAGTATCAAAATTTTAACTAAATTAGCAGAAACTTATCTTAAATTTTGAACGAAAAAGCTCATTTTTATTTGACTACATTCACAATGCACAATGGGTTTCTTGTTTGAATATTATACTTTAGTGCTTTCTTTTAAAGTTGAAAAAATTGCAATTATTAACAAAACAAATTCTTTTTCCTCTTATTTTTTTTGTGACTTTTTTAAGCTTCAGTCAGTCAAAAATCAGAGGAAAAATAGTGGATAGTAATAATACTCCAATACTATTTGTAGAAGTATTAAATACTACTGGAGAAATAATTACAAAGTCAAAAATCAACGGCACTTTTGAAATCGATAGACCTGGCACTTATACTTTTAAATACGAAGGCTACATTAAAAAAACGGTTGAGCTAGTTATAGACGCTTATTACATCATTCAATTAGATGTTAATTCTGCCGAATTAGATGAAATACTTATAAATACAAACCATATTCCTCAAAAACTAAAAAAAGCAACAGCAGCCATTACTATAATTTCTACAGAAGATATTCAGCGTTTTAATAGTGTAGACTTTTCACCAATTTTAAACCGGACTCCTGGCGTTTTTATGCAAAACGGAGCACTTAATACCAATAGAATTACAATTAGAGGAATTGGTTCTAGAAATTTATTTGGCACATCAAAAATTAGAGCTTATTTTAGAGATATACCGCTTACAAATGGAAGTGGAGATACAACTATTGAAGATTTTGAATTGGCTTCCATATCGCGTTTCGAAATTATAAAAGGATCAACATCAAGCATTTATGGTGCTGGTCTTGGAGGTACTATTCATATTAATCCGCAAAATGCCTTTTTAAAACAAACTAATCTAAATAGCAAATTATTAGTAGGCAATTTTGGTTTAATTAAAGGCATTGTTAACCTTAATTATGGAACTTCTAAAAGTAGTATTAGGGCGGTTTATAGTAACACTCATAGTGAAGGTTACCGCGAGAATAATAAATACGACAGACAAACTTTTACAGTAAACACCAACCACTTTTTTAAAAAAAATGAATTGAGTTTTTTAATGAGTTATGTTGATTTAAAAGCATTTATTCCAAGTTCTCTAAATGAAGACACCTTTTTAAACAATCCGAAATCTGCTGCTTTTACATGGAAGCAGTCGCAAGGTTTTGAAGATTCTAAAAGAGGAATTTTTGGATTGTCATTGAGTCATAATTACAACCAAAATTTAAAACAAATAACAAGTGTTTTTAGCTCCTTTAGAAATGCTTACGAGCCCAGACCTTTTAATATTCTGTCAGAAAATACATTTGCATTAGGTATACGAAGTCGAATTTTAGGAAACACTACCTTATTTAACAAAACTCTAAATTGGACTATTGGCGGAGAACTTTTTAAAGACACCTATAAGTATAAAACTTTTGCCAACTTATATGAAGATTTTCCATCTGGTACGGGAAGTGTATCGGGCGTTAATTTATCAAATTTCAAAGAAATTAGAGAGTACTACAATTTATTTTTTGAAACGAATTATGAAATATCAGAGAAAAGTACATTTACCTTAGGTTTAAATTTAAACCAAACATCCTATAATCTGGATGACCGCTTTGAGGTTTCAATCGAAAATCCAGATCAATCTGGTAGTTATAAATTCGAAAGTATTCTATCTCCAAAAATTGGGTTTTCGCATGAGTTTTCTAATAATTTAAGTGCTTTTTCAAGTATTAGTCATGGTTTTTCTCCAATCGCCTTAAATGAAACGTTATTACCAAACGGACAAATAAACACCAACTTAAAACCTGAAATTGGTTGGAATTTTGAATTAGGAACTCGAGGTTCTGCTTTAAAAAACAGATTACAATTCAACTTATCATTGTTTCGTTTAGATATAAAAAATTTATTGGTTTCAAGAAGAACCTCTGAAGATGAGTTTATTGGAATAAATGCTGGTAGCACACAACACAACGGATTGGAATTAGCCATAAATTATAAATGGCTACAAAAAGAAAAAATAGCTATAAGTACGTTTCTTAATTACACTAAAAACAATTTTATTTTTAAAGCGTTTCTTTATGAAGAAAATGACTTTTCAGGTAACGATTTAACGGGTGTTCCTTCAAATGTTTTCAATGCTGGTATAGATTTTGATTCCGCTTTAGGATTGTATGGAAATTTTAATTTTCAACATATTGGAAGCATGCCTATTACAGATAGTAATAGCATGTACACAAGTAGTTACAAACTAAGTAATTTAAAAATTGGATATAGAATGGATGTCAATAAAAAGGCTAAATTAAATTTATTTTTTGGTTTAAATAATGTATTTGATGAAGATTACGCTTCACAAATATTTATAAATGCGAGTGGCATTGGTGGAAATGCACCGAGATATTTTTATCCTGGAAATCCAAGAAATTATTATGCTGGAATTAATATGAATTACATTTTTTAACTTAAATTGAGCACTATAAATATATTTAAAACTATGAAGCAAATTCATTTATTCATTATTATAGCTTGTATAACTTTTTCTGCTTGTGCTCAACAAACTGAATCTGAAATAAAAGCTGAAAGCCCTAAAGATTTAAACTATACAACAGAACTACTAGTTCCTGATTTAAATATCCCATGGGGTATGACTTTTTTACCAGATGGAAGCATGTTAATAACTGAAAAATCTGGAGAACTTATACATTTTAAAGATGGCAAAAAAACAAATATAGAGGGTGCCCCAGAAGTTTATGTTCGTGGTCAAGGTGGGTTTTTAGATATTGTAACACATCCAGATTATACTAATAATGGTTGGATTTACATGACTTTCGCATCTACTGAAGGAGGAGGTGATGGTGGCAACACCGCTTTAATCAGAGCAAAATTAGAGGGAAACACTTTAACGAATAAAGAACTACTTTATAAAGCCACTCCCAACACCAAAAAAGGACAACATTGGGGTTCTCGAATTGCTTTTGATAATGATGGGTATTTATATTTTTCAATTGGAGATCGTGGAAATAGAGATGTAAACCCTCAAGACATTACTATTGATTGCGGTAAAATTTATAGATTAAATGACGACGGAACTATTCCAGAAGATAATCCATTTATAGATATGGAAAATGCAAAAACTGCTATTTACAGTTATGGACATAGAAACCCACAGGGTATGACAAAAAACCCGTTCACTGGCGCAATCTGGGTAAACGAACATGGCCCGAGAGGCGGTGATGAAATTAATATTATCAAAAAAGGAAAAAACTTTGGCTGGCCTGTAATTTCTTATGGAATTAATTACAGCGGTACTACCTTTACAGATATCACAGAAAAAGAAGGCATGGAACAACCTTTATTCTACTGGGTACCATCGATCGCTCCAAGTAGTATGGCTATTGTTTCCTCAGATAAATATCTAAATTGGAAAGGTAATGTTTTGGTTGGGGCATTAAAATTTAGCTATCTTGAACGTTTAGTTTTAGAAAACAATGAAGTTGTAAAACGCGAAAAACTATTTGAAGATATTGGTCGTGTAAGAAATGTAGTTCAAGGACCAGACGGTTATATTTATATGGCTGTAGAAGGAAAAGGAATTTTAAAAATAGTACCTGAAAATTAAAATATTAAAAATGAAATTTATTATAATCGGTTTTTTAGCTATTTCATCATTAGTTGTTCTTAACCAAAATACTGATAATTACACTTCTCAAAAAGACCCTTTAACAGAAAGTATTGAAAGGGGTAGTGAAATTTACACAGACTTTTGCATGTCTTGTCACTTAGCAAATGGTGAAGGTGTAGAGAATGTTTATCCACCTATAGCAAAATCGGATTATCTTTTTAAAAACCGTGAAGAAAGTATAAGAGCCATTAAATACGGCCAACAAGGCGTAATAACTGTTAACGGAAAAACTTATAACGGTAATATGGCCGCTTTAGGTTTAAGTGATGACGAAGTAGCCGATGTAATGAATTACATAACAAATAGTTGGGGTAATAAAAATGACAAAATAATTACAGAAGAAGAAGTTTCTAAGATCAAAAAATAAGCATATTTCTGCTTAAATGGGGAGTGTAATTTAAACTCTGTCTGTTGATTTTTTCGTTTTAAAAATAGTTTGATTAACCCAAAAACAGCCCTTGCTTTTTTCCATAGAATTCAATCATTAGACTTACATTTGCTGGAATCCATAGACCAATTATAAATATGAATAATAATATTTAAGCCATAGTAAATAATTTTGTGAATTTAACTGAAGAAGAATGGTTGGTTTTCTCTTAACTCCCTTTTAGGAACTACAGCAAATTGTGCTTTCAGCCCAGGTGTTTAAAAGCAACAAAGCCCTTACAAATAAATTTGCAGGACTTTTTAGATTGTTGTCCACAGCTTTGTTGTGCTTCAA
>ERZ887849.1996-NODE-1996-length-17542-cov-75.417853_pt1 | contig 17542 bp, 16 predicted proteins | sample MGYA00521267_ERZ887849 | MGnify/ENA primary metagenome ERZ887849 (study PRJEB32303, sample SAMEA104408601) | aquatic metagenome | biome: Brackish water; feature: Pelagic; material: water | place: Baltic Sea | collected 2014-06-06T16:11:00 | depth 2,863 m ... | reverse complement strand
TCGTCTAGCTTGGAATCGTCATAACTGTTAGTGACAAAGCCACCTCTTTTAAGAGATGCAAATGCAAATCTTGATCTTAGGTTATCAGAAAGTGGAAGATTGACTGCGCCTGAGAGTCTTGTAGAGTCATAGTCCGCAAGGTCAACTTTTATGTTGCCGCCAGCTTCAGCGTTTGGACGAACCGTAATCATTTGAACAGCTCCGCCTGTGGTGCCTGACCCAAAGAGAGTTCCCTGAGGTCCACGCAGTACCTCAACTCGATCTACATCAAAAAATTCTGCTTCATATAAACCAGACTGGGAAGCAGATTGACCATTCCAAAAGTACCCAATGGCGTTACTAGAAGAATTACCCACCGCAAAGTTTCCAATACCTCTAAGGGAAATACCGGCGCCTGAAAATGCACCTTTAGCAAAAGTTAGTGTTGGCACTGCAAACTGCAGATCTTCAAAATTTTCTAGCTGCTTGAGCTCCAAGTCATCACTAGTAATAGCGGTGATGGTGATCGCAGTGTCTTGAAGGTTGGTTTCTTTTCTCAACGCGGTAACCACCACTTCTTCAACTGTTCGAGCTGAATCGTCTTGAGCCATCGCTGGGATAGCGTTAAATGTGAATGCTAAAATAAAAGCATAGAAAAATCTGTTCATAATCTCCCCCTAAAGTTGATTGAATTGAACTAAGTTAAAAGAATGATATACCTATTTATCAAAGCATTGCAATCTTTTAATGCTGGTGTGAATGTATTATAAATAAGGCTTATAGATAGTAATAAATTGACTATTTCAGCTCAGAGGAGCTTTTTCCAAGCACTTGGCGCGCAACAATTAATTGTTGAATTTGCTGAGTGCCCTCAAAGATATCTAATATCTTTGAATCGCGAGAGAATTTTTCAAGCAAGTGATCCTCTGAAAAGCCTTTCATAGAACAAATCTCCACACATTTAAGTGAGATTCTATTGCCAATTCTTCCTGCCTTAGCTTTTCCCATAGAGGCTTCTTTGGAGTTTGGTATTTTGTTATCCATCATCCAGGCAGACTTATACACCAAGAGTCTTGCCGCTTCGAGTTCAGCCTCTAGCATTTCAAGTTCATGCTGAATTGCGGTTTGCTGACCCATAGAAGCGCCAAAATTATCTTCATAGCCCTCTTCTGCAAGTAAGGCCCTGGTCATGTCTAACGCAGCTTGTCCCAAACCAATGGCCATGCCGGCAACCATGGGCCGCGTATTATCAAACGTCTGCATGGCGCCGCCAAAAGATTTTTTTGCTGCATCTATGTCCATTTCAATCTCTTCTTTGCCGCCCAGTAAATTTTCTCGAGGAATTCTGCAGTTATCAAAAATTAATGTGGCTGTATCCGAGGCCCTGATCCCAAGTTTTTTTTCTAGCCGCGCCACTGAAAATCCAGGCGTGCCTTTCTCAACTAAGAAAGAGCGAATAGCTGTCTTGCCCATGGCTTTATTTAATGTGGCCCAAACCACCACACAGTCGCAACGATCGCCATCGGTCACATAAATTTTTTCACCATTAATCACCCACTCATCTCCCTCTAAAACTGCTGTGGTGGAAATATTTTTTGAATCAGAGCCAGCGCCCGGTTCAGTAATGGCCATGGAGGCCCACCTCTTTCCCCATTGATTTTTTTGATCAGGGTTGCCCACTGCCATGATGGCTGCATTACCCAGACCCGTTCCAGGGCGAGCCAAGAACAACCCCACGTCACCCCAGCACATTTGCTCCAATGAAATCACAGCCCAGAGATTTCTTCCTTTCAGATCCATTGATTTGACAGAATCATCGCCCACGGCTGATTCTTTTTGAGCGGCTGCTGCCTGATTTAACTGCTCCATCTCAACTGGCGGCTCATGCTCTGCTTTGTCATATTTCCTGGAGATAGGACGCAAAATAAATTCTGCGGCCATGCGCATGGTCTCTTGAGTTTTCTGCAATTGATTGGGTAATAGTGGGTGTATCATTTTTAAACTCCTGCTCCGCCTTCAAAAATTCCAATGGCTCTTAGGTTGCGATACCAAAGTTCGACTGGATGCTCGTGTGTAAAACCATGGCCCCCTAGAAGTTGCACCCCGTCGGTGCCTATTTTCATCCCATGATGAGCTGCAAATTTATAAGTTAACGATGCCTGCTTATGAAAGTCTGCCCCCAAATCTTTTAATGCTGCTGCCTTGTATACCATCAGCCTGAGGGCTTCAATTTCTATGGCCATGTCAGCCACCAAAAAAGCCACTGATTGACGATTAGAAATAGGCTCATCAAAAGCCACTCTCTCATTCGTGTATGGGACCACGTAATCTAAAACGGCCTGACAAATCCCTAGGGCTAGTGCTGACATTCCAATTCTTGAGGAGTCCAAAAGCTGCTGAAAATTAATGGCGTAGTTTTGTCCACCAAGCTTTTGAGAGGTTTTAATTTTACAGTTTGCAAACGTCAGGTCTGATAAAGGTAAGCCCTTTAAGCCCATATATTCTTTTGCTGTAATGTCCAAGCCCTCGCTATCATGCTTGACAAAATATAAATCAGTCTCGCCACCGGCATTCGTTGCTGAAATTAGAAAAGATGCAGCATCTCCCGCATAGGCAACGCCTGTCTTAGCGCCATTAAGAATTAATTCTTCCTGGCCCTCTTCAACCCGCACGCTTGAATTTAATGGATTGCCCATGGCAGAAGAATTATTCATTCCTAAGGCAACATGAAAGATTGATCCAGAGGAGTAAGGCTTTAAAAAGGTTTGTTTTTGCTCTTCGCTGCCATGCTCCGAAATAATTTTGGCTGCAAACAAAGGCACAGAAAGTGACATGGCCAAGGATAAATCGCCGTATGCTAATGCCTCTAAGGCCAGGGCTTGAGATACAGCATCTTGCTCTATGCCCATGCCATCGTAAGCCTCTGGAATAATCAAAGAAATCAGATCTAACGCCTGCATTTTTTCCATCAGGGCTGCTTCGGGTCGGCCTAAAGCTTCAGTCTCTCGAGCCTTGGGACGCATTTCAGTTTCTGCAAACTTCTTGAGCATATCCCAGGTCATTTGCTGCTCTTCGCTCATTGTAATATCGAAAGGCTGTTCGGTCTTATAATCCTGCATAGTAATTAGATAGAAATAAATAAGTATTTTTAAGCCTAAAATTCTACCACTTGTGTGCCTAAATTGTTACGCAAGGATACAATCTCTTGTAACCACAAATCATGCTATTTTATAAAGAATGAAAAAAGCTGACAGGGCCTTAATCGTTTCCACGACATTGGAAAAATACTACCCAAAAACTCCTGTGCCTCTAGAGCACAAAGATCATTTTACTCTCTTGGTTGCAGTTTTATTGTCCGCACAATGCACCGATGAAAGAGTGAACAAGGTAACGCCAAAGCTTTTTAAATTAGCAGACAATCCGAAAGATATGAGTCAACTCAGCCCTGATACAATTTATAGCATTATTAAACCTTGCGGATTAGGTCCCAAGAAATCAAAAGCAATTTATGAGCTCTCTCATATTTTGCTCTCATCTTTTGAAGGCGAGGTTCCGGCAGATATCAAAGCCTTAGAGCAGTTACCTGGGGTTGGCCATAAAACTGCCTCGGTGGTCATCAGTCAAGGGTTTGGTCAGCCAGCTTTTCCAGTGGATACACATATTCATCGCTTGGCGCAAAGGTGGGGTCTAACCAAAGGAAAGAATGTGGTGGAGACTGAAAAGGATCTAAAAAAGATTTTTCCTCAATCCTTGTGGAATAAATTGCATCTGCAAATTATCTTCTGGGGCAGAGAGTTCTGTCAGGCTCAGCAATGCTATGGCATTAAATGTGAGATTTGTAGGGCAACATTTCCCAAAAGATCACTACCTTTTTCCCACAAGAAGCCTTAGATAATTTAGAATATTACCTTTCTTAAATTGTTTAATTAATAACAGCCTTTGGAGCATCGAATGGAATCAAAAGCAGATTCAATCTTTTCAAATACACAATCAATAGCGTCTTACGACCCAGAATTATGGGAATCAATTGATGGTGAATCGAATCGACAAGAAGAACACATTGAGCTGATTGCATCAGAAAATTATGCAAGCCAAAGAATCATGGAAGCGCAAGGCTCAGTGTTAACCAACAAATATGCTGAAGGCTATCCTCATAAAAGATACTATGGGGGATGTGAATATGTCGATATTGCAGAGGCATTAGCTATTAATAGGGCGAAAGAATTATTTAAAGCTGATTATGCAAATGTGCAGCCTCACTCTGGATCATCGGCTAATGCTGCAGCATTCTTGGCCATGCTTCAGCCAAACGACACCATTTTAGGTATGAGTCTTGATCATGGAGGTCACCTGACGCACGGCGCGAAAGTTAATTTTTCAGGAAAAAACTACAATGCCTTCCAGTATGGACTGCATCCCGAAACCCATGATATTGATTACGATCAAGTGAGAGATTTAGCCAAAGAGCACAACCCTCAAATGATTATTGCAGGCTTTTCAGCATTTTCAGGGATTGTAGATTGGAAAATTTTTAGAGAGATAGCAGATGAAGTAGGCGCCTATTTCTTGGTGGACATGGCCCATGTCAGCGGTCTAGTCGCCGCAGGTCTTTATCCCTCGCCCGTGCCTTATGCCGATGTGGTTACCTCCACAACTCACAAAACTCTTCGAGGACCCAGGTCAGGGATTATTCTAGCCAAGCAGAATGAAGCGCTTGAAAAGAAATTAAATTCTGCTGTATTTCCTGGCTCTCAAGGCGGGCCGCTGATGCATGTGATAGCTGCAAAGGCAATATGCTTTAAAGAAGCCTTGGATCCAGCCTTTAAAGTCTACACTCAAGCAGTCATGGATCATGCAAAGCTTATGTGCGAAGTCATTCAGGCTCGTGGCATTGATGTGGTTTCTGGAAAAACTGACAATCATATTGTTCTCATGGACCTAAGAAGCAAAGGTTTAACTGGAAAAGAATGTGAGCTAGCGCTTGGGCAGGCAAATATTACGACAAATAAAAATGCTGTTCCCAATGACCCTCAATCACCCTTCGTAACTTCAGGCATTAGACTTGGCACTGCAGCAGTTACAACCAGAGGATTTGGCAGGCAAGAAATTGAAACGCTAAGTAACTGGATATGCGATATAGCCTTAGACCTAGAAAATACTAATCAAATCCTCTCTATTAAAGAACAGGTCGTTTCAATGTGTAAAAGTTTTCCTGTCTATAAATAATGTTCTGCCCATTCTGCCAAGCCCAAGACACCAAAGTGATTGACTCAAGGCTGGTAGGAGATGGTTCACAGATTCGAAGAAGGCGAGAGTGCGAGGTGTGCCATGCTCGCTTCACTACATTTGAAACTGCTGATCTAGCATTGCCAAGAATTATTAAAAGTGATGGTGAGAGACAGCCATTTAATGGGATAAAACTTAAAGGCGGAATGCTCAGAGCTTTAGAAAAAAGACCACTATCTGTCGAAGAAGTTGATGTCGTGTTTGGGAGTATTTTGGCGGAAATTCGACAGTTGGGAGAGCGAGAGATAGCGTCACGGCAACTGGGTGAAATCGTGATGCGCAATTTAAAACGAGTGGATCAGGTGGCTTATGTGAGATTTGCATCTGTCTATCGAGATTTCCAGGATATCAAAGAATTTACTGAGGAAATTTCATCCCTGTCTAAGGAAAAACCTAACACTCCGAAACAGAAAGAATGAAAGAGCGGAAGTTCATGGCTCGCGCAATTGAGCTTGCTCAAAAAGGTCAATTCACCACCCAACCAAACCCAATGGTCGGATGCGTGATTGTCAAAAACAATCAAATTATTGGCGAGGGCTGGCATCAAGTCTTTGGTGGTGATCATGCAGAAATTAAAGCGATCAAAAACTGCAAAAAAATATTTGGCACAAAAAAAGCGCTGCAGCTTCTCAAGGGCTCTACTTTGTATGTCAATCTAGAGCCTTGCTCGATTACAAATAACACCCCGCCCTGCACCGATGCTGTATCGCATCACGGAATTAAAAAAGTTGTATGTGGAACTTTAGATCCAAACCCTAAAATAAATGGCGCAGGAATTAAACTGCTTAAAAATGCCGGCATTCAAACTGTGGTTGGCGTGCTCAAGCAAGAATGTGAAGCATTAAATCGCATTTTTTTTATCAATCATCGACAAGCGCGACCTTATATTATTCTAAAAAGTGCTCAATCGTTAGACGGTAAAATTGCATTAAAAAATGGTGCCAGTTCATGGATCTCTAATAGCGCTTCTAGACAAGATACTCATCTCATGCGAGCTAGAGTAAAAGGAATCTTGGTGGGAAAAAATACTGTACTCTCCGATAACCCTGCTCTGACCATGCGACTTGATCGCAAGCAATTAAAATTACTAAAAAATGCTCCCTTGCCTCAACCAATTAAAATTATTCTGGGAAATTTAACTCATCTAAAATCGGCTAAAAATATTTTTTCTAACAATGCGAAAGTGATCACGGCATCATGCAGCAAAGGATTAAGTAAAAGGAACCTGGAGCATATTCAATACCAACCTAAGAACTTTTTACAGAATTTAATGAAGGACCTTCTCGAAAGAAATGTCACCAGTATTTTAGTTGAAGGTGGGCAAAAGACTCTGAATGCTTTTATCCGCAATAATCTTTTTGATGAGTTGGTGCTATATACTGCTCCAATTATTTTAGGGAACAAAAGCTTGAGTGCATTAAATTTAGAGTCGCCATTGGGTATTAAAGAAGCATCAAAGCTTAAATTACAAGCAGTAGAAACCTTTAATGGTGATATTAAAGCTACATACTATGCATAGGAATATTTAATCAATTAAACATATTTAAGATTGCGCAACAAACATGGAATTTAACACTACCAAAGAACTCATTCAGGATATAGCCGAAGGGAAGATGGTGATATTGCTTGATGATGAGGATAGAGAGAATGAGGGTGATTTGGTATGTGCGGCTGAGTTGATTGATGCCCAGAAAATTAATTTCATGATTAGCAAAGCTAGGGGGTTGGTCTGTCTCCCTCTCTCACCAGCTAAATGTGACACCTTGAACTTGCCGATGATGACAAATAATAATAGAGCCAAGCACGGAACAGGTTTTACAGTGTCCATTGAGGCCAAGGAAGGAATTACCACTGGAATCTCTGCGGTAGACAGAGCCCTCACGATTCAGGCCGCTGCAAATAAGAATGCTCAGGCTAGCGATATTGTTCAACCTGGACATATTTTTCCTTTAAGGGCATCGGAAGGCGGGGTATTAAGCAGAGCTGGCCACACTGAAGCGGCATGTGATTTAGCGCGACTCGCTGGTTTAGAAGAGGCAGGAGTAATCTGTGAAATTATGAATGAAGATGGCACCATGGCACGAAGAGATGACCTGTTTGAGTTCGCCAAAAAATATGAAATGAAGATTGGCACTATTGCTGACTTGATTCAATATCGAACCTTGAAAGAAAAATCAGTGCAATTTGAGTATTCCAAAACGATCGAAATCAAAGGAACTCTGTTTGAACTATCCGCCTGGACAGATACGATTTTTAATAACTTACATCTTGCATTTGTCAAAGGAGATATTGCCTCGGTAGATGCGCCGCTAGTTCGAGTGCATGTTCCAAATATCTTGCATGATCTCGTCGGACTAGAAGAGTTCGGAGAGAGATTAAACCTTGAGGCCGCTCTTTCTAGAATCAGCCAGGAAGAATGTGGCGTTCTTATTCTCATCGGAAATAATCAAGACCCAGAGGGAATTATTAATAGCTTAAAAGGCACCCAAGCAGCCGTGGTTCCAGAAACAAAAACTGTAGGCATTGGCTCACAAATTTTAAAAGAGCTAGGGTTGAAAAAAATTAAATTACTAGCGACGCCAGTCAAATACCCGTCCTTATCAGGGTTTGATCTTGAGGTTGTAGGATTTGAGCAATGAGTGCAGACACCTTTACATATAGCGCAGAGCCGGTCGATGTTTCAAAAAAAATTACCATTGTTGCAGCAAAATGGAATGGGGCGCTGGTAGATTTGTTGGTCCAATCAGCGCAAGATCATCTGTCGCTCATAGGATACACAAAGATTAGTATCGTCTATGTACCAGGATCTTGGGAATTAGTTCACGCCTCTCAACAAGCCCTGTTAGATAGCGATGGGGTGATTAGCTTTGGTGTTGTGATTAGAGGTGAGACAAGTCATTACGAGCTGATCACAGAATCTGTTGCCCAAGGTCTTATGCAAATTAGCATAGATGCAAAAAAGCCTGTTGCCTTGGGTTTAATTGCAACTGAAGATTTTGATCAAGCCCAAAGAAGATGTGATCCAAAGGAATTAAATAAAGGTAAGGAAATAGCTCAGTCTCTCGCAGAAATGCTGAGGTAGGAAAACATGTCAAAAAATTTAGGTCAATACAAACAAGAACTACAAACACGTGAGTGTTTGGTCCAGGCCATCTATCAATATATTTTTAATGCCACTTCGTTAAGTTTGCTTGTTGAGCAATTCCTAGAAGAAAATACTCCGAAGAAAATTAATGTTCCTTATTTTAAACAGCGACTCAAAGATATTTTTGAGCAAGCAGAAAACCTAAAAGATATAACCAGGGATGTTCAAACCACTGAGGGTGAGAACTTAGAAATGATTGATGAGGCTATTTTATGGCTGGGCATGGCTGAGATTAGGGCCAATGAGCTTCCTCACCCGGTGATCATGGATGAGTGCATTCGATTATCGAAAAAATTTTCCAATCCTAATTCTTTTAAATTCATCAATGCCAAATTAGACGAGTGGTTAAAAACGAATCAGAAAGACTGGCTCAAGAAGAATAGTTAAGAAAAATTGGGCTAGACCAAGCTCGATGCTCTGCCGGAGCAATGCACTCTCCTCGATTTTTATTAACACCAACCCTACATACCTCAGCCTGAATGCACTGACCATTCTCATCAAAATCACAGCTTAATGGGTCAGCAGATAAAGTTGCTGTTGGCTCCTCGATCGCACGAACATAGTAAACTGCATCTCGCCTTCCGATTGAAAATTGCTCGTCCTTAAATGAAATCTTGCAGCTAGTAGTATTGCACGGGAAAGACTTCCAGACATCATCAACCAAGCCTTCGACAGGTTCCCCTTCAAATTGCTGAGGAAGAATTTTAATCACCTCAATGCGACTAATAAGCCGTCTTTCATTGCTAGGGTTATAGCACTCTGAATTACAGATTTTTTCCAATCGATCTTGTGATAACCCATTGGTGCTATAGGCAGGGCAGCCTGGTTTTTGTTTCAATGAGCCTGCAGCCTTCACAGTGAAAACAGGCGATTGATCTGCCTCCATCTCTGAGCCCATGCTGAGGGATTGAGCATCTATTTGCGCATCAAACCACAATAAAATTCTTGGCCCCGAGGTGGCATAAACTTCTTTGCGCTCTAGAGCATCCCAGATTGATTCTCTGCTTCGAGATGAGGCATGTGTGGCCACTAAACCCCCCGTCATAAAGTAAGCACTCTGACGCTCTGCATCTGTCGCAATATTTAGATCCATAATACTTGTGAGAGTTCTAGTGCTTAAATCCTGAAAAGTGGTGGTGAGCTTGCCTTTTTCTCGACTCAGATCACTCAGGCGATCAAACAAAGGATCAGAAAAGCCATTGGCCTCAGTGTTGTATAAACGATCGACCTCTTTGTATCCTGTGCCTGGTCTTGAGCCATGGTTATCGCTTGAGCCGATAAACCCAAATTTAAAACGCTTGGGGTCACCATTGGCCGTAAAATCTCTGAGAGCCAAGACATATTGAGCAGAGCCTAAAGGTCTGTAATTAAAAGAGGGTAAGAAGCAATCATTGCACTGCCCAGCATTTAAAAGATCATGTGGTTCAATTTCGTTGATAGCTAAATAACCAGCTGCACCCATATTGACGGCATTAGATTTAGTCTCTGCAACCAGTTGATTGCAAGTATCTGCATCTAAGCCTGAATCCTCACACCTTTGCGCCATGATTCTTCCAGCTTGCTGACAGGTGGGCAGAAAATTATCAGAGGCCTCAGGACAATAGAGCTCTCCTTGTAAATCAATTTGAGCATCATTCCAAGAGCGATATTCTTCAGAGTTACCGTGCCCGGAATAAATTTCAAATAGAAACTGTGAGCTATCATCTTGGTAGCTTTCGAGCTGTTTTCTCCAGTCTGAAGTTGGTGGCGTGTAATAGCCCCAAGTTGTTCCGTGTGGAATAACCATATAAGGAGTCTCCCATTCCTTTAATTTTTCAAATAAGATATTTGGATTCTCTGCCTCCTCATAACAATTTAAAGGTAAGTCTTTTGTGCCAATGCCTTGGGGGCAAACTGGTGTGTCCTGTATTTCTTCAAAAAACTTATTAAAGGCAAAAAATCTATCTCTGTTTTTTAAATCTAAAGTCGCGGGTAAAGCAGACATTGTCCATGGCAACCCCAGTCTCATAACTAGAGGAGCAAGACCTCCTGAGCCAATTGCACGCGGCGGGACAAGAGCATCATCTGTTTCTAAGAACATGACATTTTTATGGCCAAAATGAGTCTCAGGATCTCTATCAACCTGAGTCCACTCCCACCCAAGGAAGCTGACTAAATCATCCGAGCCTTCTGATAAGTTATTACATTGCTGAATGCTTTCTTTCGTATCGAGCCATTTTCTAGGAGAACTGGCTTCAGCATGATCGTTGATGGACCAAAAATCTAAGGCTGAACAAAACCTTGCATAATCACAAGCATCAGCAATAGGAGATGCTCCTTTCCCATTCAGAAATGGAAGTGACCACATAAATGCATCCGTAGAGTAGGTTGAATGCACGTGCAGATCGCCAAAGAGTATCTGTTTCTCATCTAAGATTTCTAATTCATTTTTTACTGCATTAATCTTATTAGTTTTTTCTAAAATGACTGATGCGGGCAATACCTTACCTTCTATAGCGCCTGGGCCATCAAGCGTTCCAAACATTTTAAAGAAAGCTCCAGCAAAAAAGATGGCACCACTAAAAATGAATAGCAGGATGATGGAAAGTAAAAGTTTCTTCATAGATGCCCCCAGCAAAGAAAAAAGTTATTTTTTATAAATCGTTTGCTCTCTTGAAGGCCCTACCGAAACAATATCAATGGGGCACTCCAAAAAGTGCTCTATAAAGAGTATATAGTCCTGAGCAGATTGAGGTAAAGCGTGGAAATTTCGAATATGAGAAATGTCTTGCTCCCATCCCGGCAGTGTTTTGTATATTGGGGCGCCTTGGTCGTCATAATCAATGCAAACCTTGATCTCTTGAAAGCCGTCCAAGACATCTAGCTTAGTTAAGCACAGGCTCGTCACTGAATTGATAAAGACGATGGTTTCAAGCGCTTTTAAGTCGAGCCACCCACACCGTCTGGGCCTTCCTGTTGTGGCTCCAACCTCATGCCCAATTTTTGCAAGCTGCGCTGCATTCTCATCAAATAACTCTGTTGCAAAGGGCCCCTCTCCAACACGGGTTGTATAAGCTTTGGTGATTCCAAGAATAGAGTCAATGTGCTTGGGTCCAACGCCCAAACCAGTTGAAAGCCCGCCAGCCGTAGTGCTAGAAGAAGTAACATAGGGATAAGTTCCATGGTCAATATCTAGCATTGAACCTTGCGCACCCTCAAATATTATTTTTTTATTTTCTTTGACCCAGCCTCTTAATAAGTCCTGAGTAATGCAGTGAAATTTCTGCACAAGGTGTTGGTGGCTCTCTAATTCCTTAAGGACATCCTCTAGAGGAATGGGCTCAGCAGCATATAAATGAACCAAGATTTTATTGTGGTATGCAATTAATTTTTCTAGCCGTGGTTGCAGTAATGTCATGTTCTGCAAATCTCCAAATCGAATAGCTCGTCTTGCAACTTTGTCTTCATAGGCTGGGCCGATGCCTCTGCCAGTTGTGCCAATGCCCTCAGATTTGTCTCTGACCTGGTCTATTGCAATATGGGTTGGGAGTATAAGAGCGCAGTCGCCACTCACATAAAAGCGATCATTGAAGTTGATGCCGCTTTGCTCTAATTCTATAATCTCTTTTTCCAAAGCTGGCAAAGAGAGCACCAGCCCATTACCAAGGACACATTGCACGGAGGGGTGAAGAATACCAGAGGGAATGAGATGCAGAACTTTTTGCTGCCCATCAACCTTGAGAGTATGACCAGCATTATGGCCGCCTTGAAAACGGCACACTATTTCCGAATTTTCGGCTAGAGCATCAACAATCTTGCCCTTGCCTTCATCCCCCCATTGCAAACCTAAAATAAGGGTGTTGTTGCTCATAGTCTTTAGGGATTAGTGCCGTCTGATTTATTAAGGTATTTAAAAAAATCTGATTTTGGATCAATTAACAAGACGTCAGACTTGTTATTAAAGGTGGCTCCGTAGCCTCTCAAACTTCTGGTGAACTCATAAAATTCAGGGTCTTGAGAAAAAGATTTTGCATAAATAGCCGATGCTGTTGCATCGCCCTCACCTCTGACTTCCTCAGCTTTTTTATAGGCTTCAGCCAAAAGAATAACCCTTTGTTTGTCTGCAGTAGATCGAATTTCATTGGAAAGCTCATTCCCCTGAGCCCGCAACTCTTCTGCTAGACGATTTCTTTCTGACCTCATTCTTTCATAAACAGAATTGCTAAGCTCTGGCGGCAAATCAATTCTTTTAACTCTAAAATCAATGATTTCTATCCCAAGATCAGAAACAGAGTTTCCTAAATCATCTCTCATTTCTCTCATAAGCTGATCTCGCTCTCCAGAGACAAGCTCAGTCACGGTTCTACGCCCAAACTGATTTTTAAGCTCAAAAGCTGTTCGCTGGCCTAAAAGATTATTAAGATTAATAAAGCTTCCGCTAGTTGCATCATAAAAAACTCTTACATCTTTAATTCTATATTTAACAAAAGAATCAACAATGAGGTACTTGCTTTCAATTGTTAAAATTCTATTGGGCTCTTCATCAAGGGTTTGGAGCCTAGAGTCATATTTTTTGACATTTTGCACAATGGGCAATTTAAAATTCAAACCAGTGGGTAGATCAGCTTTGATGGCTTCACCAAACTGGAAGACTATTCCATCTTCTTTCTCATCAATAATAAAGAAACTATTGAGAATTAATGCAATGATCAGCCCAGCTAAAACTAGGAGATTTAAACCTTTATTCATTTGTTGTCCTCCTGTGATTTATTTTGTTGGATAATTTTATCTAGAGGCAGGTACATTAAATTATTGCCTCCCTCGACATCAACCATGATTTTTGTAGAGTTGCTGTATAGCGTTTGCATAGCATCCAAGTACAAACGATCTCGTGTAACCTTTGGAGCTTTTTGATACTCGGCAAGTAATTTATCAAACCTGGCAACCTCACCCTCTGCATTGGCAACAACCTCTTCTCGATATGCCTCTGCAGCTTGTATTCTTGCAAATGACTGGCCTCTTGCTTCTGGAACAATAGACAGACCATATCTTTCTGCTTCATTTTGTAATTTCACCTTATCCTCTCTTGCTGCTACAACATCATCAAAAGAAGGTTTGACAGCAGCCGGAGGATCAGTTTTTTCAATGTTGACCTGCTGAATCACTAAACCCGTTTGATACAAATCAAGGTAACGTTGAAGTCGGACATCAACATCTCTGGCAATGGTTTCTCTCCCAGTGGTCAAAGTTTCCTCAAGCGTGTTATCTCCCACAACATGACGCAATGAACTTTCTGTAGCTTCTCGCAAGCTGCTTTCCGGATCTTTGACGCTTAAAACAAAATCTCTCAAATTTTTTATTCGATATTGGACAGAAACAGTGACATCAACTAAGTTCTCATCTTTTGTGAGCATGTTTGCTGTTTGAGAATATCGTCGTGTCAGCGCAACATTTTCTACATACTTTTCATCAACCCCAGCGAGCATAAAATTTAACCCCTCGCCAGTTTCTTCGTGATACTCACCAAATCTTAAGACTATGGCTCTTTCAGGAGAATCAAGCTGATAAACACACATACTTGCATATAAAACTATTAACCCAAATACAGCATAGACAAAGGTTTTCTTAGTAGGAAATTTCAGCCCCGATCCGCCCGAAGATCCGTTGGACCCTGATGTTTGCTTGCCAAACATTAATGAAAATTTCTTGATGAGATCATCGAATGAAAGGTCATCCTGATTATTTCTGCCCCAAGGGTCTTGTTCGTTTTTATTATTATTTTGGTTATCCCAGTTCACAACAGTACCTTTAAATAGAAAGTTTTATTATAAAGATAATTTGGGGGTAAGTCCTGAGAATTAAAGGGTTGAGGTCAAATTAAGCTGTTTTTCTAGTTCCTCGCTTGCCTGATTGAGCTCATCAAGATTATAAGTCTTTAAACCTTGCCATCCTCTCAGCCAAGTACACTGCCGCTTTGCTAGCTGGCGGGTAGCATAAAGAGATCTCTCGAATAACTCGCTCTCCTGAAGCTCTCCGTTGAGGACTTGTTGAGCCTGTCGATAGTTCACGGCTTTCATGGCTGGGTGCTCTGGCGAAAGCTGATAGGCTTTGTTTAAGCCCTCAACTTCTTCAAGTAATCCCTCGTTAATTAATCGATGCTGCCGAGACTCAATTCGCTCATGTAATTTTGCTCTGTCTAAAGGAAAAATGCCGTATTCAAGTAATTGATAGTTACAAGAGAGCGGCGCAGAAGATGCTTCATCTAAAATCTTTGGGTTCATCCGGGAAAGATGCTCAACTTCCAAAGCTCTGGTAATTCTCTGCGTATCTTGGGGCTTGATTGCATTCGCAGCTTCTGGGTTCAGAGTTTGTAGCTCATTATGCAGAGACACAATGCCTTCTTTATCAATGCGTTCTTCAAGCTTGGCTCGAAATATTGGGTCTGCAGATGGCAAACTGCTCAAGCCATGTTTTAGCAGGTTGAAATACATCATGCTGCCTCCAACCAATAAAGGAATATTTTTTCTTTGGTGAATCTCCTCAATAAGAGTCGTGGCTATTTGACAAAAATCAGCCACAGAAAATATTTGATCTAAAGAAGTTTCGTTTACAAGATGGTGGGGATGGGCTTTTAGAGTCTCGGGAGAAGGTTTTGCAGAGCCAATATCGCAGCCTTTATAGACCATGACAGAATCAACGCTCACAATTTCTATTCGTCCAAATTTTTTCTGCCACGAAATCGCCCAATCGGTCTTGCCTGAGGCTGTGGGCCCTAATAGAAAAATAACTGGAAGTTTGGATGTCTGCAAAAATTAACCTAAATTGCGTCTTGGTCTACTTCGCCTGTTCTAATTCGAATGACTTGCTCTAACGAGGATACAAAAATCTTGCCATCGCCAATTTTTCCAGTACTGGCAGTCTTCATGATTGCCTCAATCGCGAGGTCACACTGGTCGGTAGACACAGCAATTTCAATTTTAATTTTAGGCAGGAAATCAATGACATACTCTGCCCCTCGATAAAGCTCAGTGTGGCCCTTTTGTCTGCCAAAACCCTTTACTTCTGTGATGGTCATTCCAGAGATTCCTATAGCATCGAGTGATTGACGAACTTCCTCGAGTTTAAATGGTTTGATAATGGCGGTAATAAGTTTCAATGCAATGCTCCTAATTTATCTATTATATAAGAGACCTGGGTCTGTGTTGAGCCCTCATTTCTAGCGACTAGATTTTTTGCGTTTTCTGCAAGTTGCATTGCAAAATCTGAATCATCGAGTATGGATGTTATGCCTTCAAGCAATTCCTGTTCGTTGAGCACAATAATGCATGAATTTGACTGAATGAATTGCTGGGCTATCTCTTCAAAATTAAAGGTGTAGTTGCCTATGATAATAGGCGTTCCCATTGTTGCTGGCTCAATGAAATTATGGCCGCCTCTAGGCACGAGGCTCCCGCCCACAAAAGCCAAATCAGCCATATGATAAAAATTTTGCAACAAGCCAATGCTGTCAATGATGCAAACCTCATAATCTTGCTCGCCTAGTTGAGAATATAGCTCACTTCTAAAATTCATTTTTCTTGCAGCCTTTAAAATCTCAGTGGATCTCTCGGGATGTCTGGGGCAAATAAACAATTTATGAGGATATTTTTTTGATAGCTTTTGGAAAACTCGAAGAAGCATCTCCTCCTCGCCAAGATGAGTGCTGGCGCCAAGGATAAATTTTGGTAAAGATAAGACCTCAGGTTTCAGGCCTGGAGCATCAAATTTAACTGATCCTGCTACTGCTATAGCTGAGCTATCTAGGCCCAGTTGAAGAAATCTCTCTTGATGCTCTTGCGTTTGCACAAATATAAAAGTAATTTTTTGTAATATGTCCTTTAAAAACCATGACACTTTTAAATAGGCTTTATAGGACTGATGGCTTAATCGACCGTTCATTAAAAAAATGGGTATCTTTTTATTGTGGGCAGAATTAATCATGGAAGGCCAAATTTCCGTTTCAAAAATTAAGAGCGCCGATGGCTCATAAAAATTAAGAAACTTATTCACCAAAGGGCCTAGATCCCACGGAGCATAATTAATTGCAAGAGAGTCTTTGTAAATCTCTTGTGCCTTTCTTAAGCCGGTTGGGGTGGTTGTAGTTAACACCACATCGAATTCTCGCATCAACTCTCTAATCATGTCTTGGGAGGCGATAACTTCACCCAGACTAACAGCGTGAAACCAAATGCACTTTTCTTTTTGATTTGTGACAGGGGCTAAATTTGAGGCGTATCTTTGGGCTGTAAAAGACCTATACCCTTTATCTTTGAGGCTCTTTAGCAGAATGCGGACCTGCAAAATTGGGATGAGCAATAGAATCAATAGATTGTAAATTGCAAGCTTCATGACATAGGAATATTTAATTTAATGTAATAATACATTTTTTAATTTTTATGTACCCATAAATTTGATGCAAGTGGTAATTACATTCTGGCGAGCTGCCTGCGCTCTCCCGCTAGCTTGGCATAAAATACTTGGGCAGTTTTGTGGAAGCTTGCTTCTTTTGTTCGCAAACAAGAGACGAAAAATTGCTCAAGCAAATATTCAGGTTTGCTTGCCGCTCTTGTCATTAGCAGAGCAACGGAAGCTGTTGCATAAAAATTTTATTAGCTTAGGACATTCATTGTTTCAAACAGGGGTTGCTTGGTTTTGGTCGGATGCTCGAATAGAAAAAGATGTGGCATATAAAATCACTGGCCTAGATCTCCTAAAAAACCATGATCAATCCAAAGGGAACCTAATATTGTTTAAGCATTCTCAGCATCTGGAGTTAGATGCGAGATTGCTGGGGATGAACATTGATGCCTTTGGAGTTGCACGCTCGCATAACTCTTCGACCATGGATGTCTTGCAAACCACTGGAAGGCTTTCAAGCATCAAAGGAACAGCAGATAAAAATAATCCAAGGCAATTTATTAAATGGTTGAAAGAAGGAAAAAATGTGCTCTACGCCATCGATCAAGATTATGGGTGGAGTAACTCTGTTGAATTAACTTTCTTTAATAATCCCGCCGCTACTATTACAACAACAAGAAAAATTATTGATATGACTCAGTGCAACCTCTTGTTTATGAATTCATTTTACAAAGAGCAAGAGTTGAATTTGGAGCT
>ERZ887849.1994-NODE-1994-length-17547-cov-15.450663_pt1 | contig 17547 bp, 16 predicted proteins | sample MGYA00521267_ERZ887849 | MGnify/ENA primary metagenome ERZ887849 (study PRJEB32303, sample SAMEA104408601) | aquatic metagenome | biome: Brackish water; feature: Pelagic; material: water | place: Baltic Sea | collected 2014-06-06T16:11:00 | depth 2,863 m ... | reverse complement strand
AACAGCAACGGCTTTGGATATAAACTACATTTTAAATGGAGGAAGTCCTCAGACATTATCTTGGACTGGTAATTTAGCCTACGGGCAAGAAACACTTGTAGATATTCCATTGACATCGGGAATAGATACAAACATGAACACATTAGCAGTTGATATTCAATACAGCAATGATCAATACACCCAAAACAACAACGAATCCATCAGTTTTGGCCCTGTAAACACTCCCCAAAATACAAGTGAAGACACCAATCAAATAAGCACTTTTGAAGTGCCTGGAAGTGATGAATGGCTTGTTATTGGTGATGCTAATGTTTGGTCTATTGATACTCCTTCAGGAACAAAACTCAACACGGCATCTGGCACCAAAGCTTATGTAACGAATCCTTCTGGAAATTATCCTGACTCTGCAAGCGCACAACTAGTATCGCCATGCTATGATTTAACAACTATTTCGAATCCTATGCTGAAATTTAAAATGGCATATGATATAGAATTGAATTGGGATTATTTGTATCTTGATTATTCAACAAACAAGGGGAATTCATGGGGAAATATAGAGACTTGGACAGGAACTTCTCAAACTTTAACAGAATATTCGTATGATTTGGCTGGTATAGCCAATCTATCCAATGTAATTTTTAGATTTCGATTTATTACAGACCAATTGACAAATCAAGAGGGTGTAGTGCTGGATGATTTTATTGTAGAAGGCAATACCTTAAGTATTGAGCCTACTAATCCTAATTTTGTAGGCGTATATCCCAACCCCAGTTCAGGGAAATTTTCGATTGTTTGGAATCCAAATGGAAAACCAGTAACTGTAGAAATTTATGATGTTACTGCCCGAAAAATAAGGGAAATCACTTCCCAAAAAGAAGACATAAATCAGTTGAAAGTGGACTTAAGTGCTGAAACCAATGGTATTTATTTTATAAAGGTAGCTTTAGAGAACACCCATATTTATAAGAAAATAATTATTTCTAAATAAAATTCTTCTCAATAAATTGGATTTTCAAAGTATCGATTTTTTCCACAAATACATTGGGTTGAAAAGCATTGATGATATTCAATTATTTTGAATATATTTAGGGCTATGGAACAACAAAAAGCATCTTTTATAGATTCCCTATCTCTTCCCGCGGTTGCCGCGCCTATGTTTTTAATTTCTGGACCAAAACTTGTCATCGAATGTTGTAAAAATGGTATTGTGGGAACTTTCCCTGCTTTAAACCAACGCACAACCGAGGGGTTTGAAAAATGGGTTATAGAAATCAAAGAAGCTTTAACAACCTTTGAAAAAGAGACTGGAAAAAAACCAGCCCCTTTTGGCGTGAATCTCATTGTACATCAAACAAACAAGAGAGTTCAGGCCGATTTGGCAATTTGCATCAAACATCAAGTACCTTTAATTATTACATCACTTGGAGCGGTTCCACAACTCATCAATGCGGTTCATTCCTATGGAGGCCTTGTGTTTCATGATGTGATTAAAAAACGTCATGCTCAAAAAGCAGCCGAAGCTGGTGTGGATGGATTGATTTTGGTGTCAGCAGGAGCTGGAGGGCATGCAGGAACTTTAAATCCCATGTCTTTAGTGAACGAAGTAAAAAGTTTTTTCAACAAAACCATTTTACTTTCGGGCTGTATCAGTACAGGAAGAGACATTGCTTCTGCCATGCAAATGGGAGCCGATATGGCCTATATGGGAACTCGTTTCATCAATACAACTGAAAGTATGGCAGATGAAAAATATCAGCAAATGATTATCGATAGTGGTGCAAGCGATATTGTGTATACCGCTGCGGTATCGGGTGTCAATGCTAACTTTTTACGGCCCAGCTTGGAAGCCATGGGAATTACGGAAGAACAGTGGTCACAACCCTCAAAAATTAAGTTTGGAGCCGACGAAGATGCTATGAAAGAGGAAGCCAAAGCTTGGAGTACTATTTGGTCGGCAGGACAAGGCGTTACTTCTATTAAAAAAACACTTTCTACCCACGATTTGGTAGCGCAACTAAAGTCAGAATTTAAAGCCGCTATTGAGGAACAACAAAAGCTTTTGGAACGATTTCCTTAATATTCCATAGATAAAAGCAAACTAGAAGCTCCTCCTCCACCGTTACAAATAGAAGCAAGTCCTTTTTGGAGTTTTTCTTGCCGCAGAGTGTGAATCAACGTTGTTACAATTCTTGCCCCAGAAGCCCCTAATGGATGACCTAAAGAAACCGCTCCTCCGCGTGGATTGATTTTATCGAGTGGAATTTGGCACTTTTTTGCAAAAACCAACGGAACCATAGAAAAAGCTTCGTTTACTTCAAACATATCGATATCATCAAACGACAAGGAATGTTGTTTTATTATTTTTTTGGCAGATTCTACAGGGGCAACTGTAAATTTTTCGGGTGGTAAAGCAGCATCGGCATAGCCAACAATTTTGACCAAAGGGGTAAGCTTGTGCAGCTCTAAAAATTCTTTACTCACCAACACCAACGCTGCTGCACCATCATTGATTGTTGAAGCATTTGCAGCTGTAGCGGTTCCATCGTTTGTAAAAGCAGGACGTAAAGAAGGTATTTTATCGAAGTTTACTTTTGTGTATTCTTCATCGCGAGTCATGAGAATAGGAGCTCCTTTTCGTTGAGGAATATGAATCGGTGTTATTTCATCCTCAAACCAACCTTGATCAAAAGCGCTAGTAGCCTTTGTGTAGGAGGCTATTGCATATTGATCTTGTGCTTCTCTAGAAATGGTCTCTTCTGCAGCGACAGCATCGGCGTAAACTCCCATAGCTTGTTGATCAAAAGAATCTTTGAGACCATCTTCAGCGAGTCCATCAACCACTTTGGCATCTCCGTATTTGGATCCCCAACGGTGATTGGGAAGATAGTAGGGAATGTTTGACATACTTTCCATTCCTCCACACACCACAACATGATTGATCCCCAACTGAATACTTTGAGCTCCAAAAAAAATAGCTTTCATTCCAGAGGCACAAACTTTGTTGATGGTTGTACAAGGAGTTGTTTTTGAAATTCCCGACCGAAGCGCAACCTGACGAGCAGGAGCTTGACCTAAATTGGCCGAGCATACGTTTCCCATAAAAACCTCATCAACAGCTTCTGGAGCAATTTTTGCCGATTCCAATGCCGCTTTCACGGCTTCAACACCCAAATCAATTGCTGAAAATTCTTTTAAAGCACCCCCAAAACTACCTTGTGGGGTTCTTTTTGCGGCACAAACATACACTTCGTTCATAGCTGTGGTTTTTAAATATTCATTTCAGGAATCGTTCCTTCGACTAGTAGCGTTCCCTCAGTAGCATTTATAATTTCTTCGACACTCACTCCAGGGGCGCGCTCCAATAGTTTAAATCCGTGATCAGTCACTTCGAGGAAAGCCAAATTTGTAGCTATTCGCTTAACGCAACCCACACCTGTTAAAGGCAAAGAACACCGTTTGAGTAGTTTTGATTCCCCTCTTTTATTGGTGTGCATCATGGCAACAATGATGTTTTCGGCAGAAGCAACCAAGTCCATAGCACCTCCCATTCCTTTAACCATTCGTCCGGGAATTTTCCAATTGGCAATGTCGCCATTTTCTGCAACCTCCATAGCTCCTAAAATTGTAAGATCTACATGTTGCCCTCGAATCATTGAAAAACTTGTAGCAGAGTCAAAAAAGCTTGCACCTGGCAATGTAGTTATCGTCTGTTTTCCGGCATTGATAATATCGGGATCTTCATCACCCTCAAATGGAAAAGGTCCCATTCCCAAAACACCGTTTTCACTTTGAAATTCCAGTTCAATATCGGAACGAACATAGTTTGCAACCAAAGTCGGGATTCCAATTCCTAGGTTTACATAATATCCATCCTTAACCTCTTGAGCAATGCGTTTGGCTATTCCGTTTTTGTCTAACATAATAAGCGACTTAGGTTGTTAATTGCGAGGTCGAACTGTTCTTTGTTCAATTCGTTTCTCGTATTTTTTTCCCTGAAATATTCGTTGGACAAAAATTCCAGGAACGTGAATATGATCGGGGTTAAGACTACCAACAGGAACCAATTCTTCGACTTCAGCGACTGTAATACGAGCTGCTCCTGCCATACACGCATTAAAATTTCGAGCAGTTCCTTTGAAAATCAAATTTCCTGCTGAATCGCCTTTCCATGCTTTTACAAAAGCAAAATCTGCCTTGAAAGCATGTTCCAACAAATGCATTTTCCCGTTAAACTCTCTGCTTTCTTTACCCTCTCCTACTTCGGTGCCGTAACCAGCAGGAGTATAAAAGGCAGGAATGCCCGATTGAGCAGCTTTGCAGCGCTCTGCCAAAGTTCCTTGGGGAATCAAATCTACTTCAAGTTCACCGCTCAACATCTGTCGTTCGAACTCATCGTTTTCTCCTACATAGGAAGAAATCATTTTTTTGATTTGATGTTGGTGTAAAAGCAATCCAAGTCCAAAATCATCGACTCCCGCATTGTTAGAAATACACGTAATATCTTTGACTCCCAACTGAACCATTTGCGAAATACAATTTTCAGGAATACCGCAAAGTCCAAAGCCTCCAAGCATTAATGTCATTCCATCTGAGAGTCCATTGAGAGCCTCTGAGACACTGGCCACTTTTTTATGGATCATAGTAGATTTGTTTTTGAACTTCTAAGTTACAAAAAAAGTACAATAAAACATTTATTGAAAATGATCTATCCCGCCTCAGGAAATTCTATAAATTAAAAACGAAATTATTCTTCTTTCACAAGAATGATAGTAGCTGTTGAGCCGCTGGAGAGGTTCCATTGATTGGAATGAATTAACAAGCCTGTAGAATCATACACTCTCATTTCGGCAGTATTGGGCCCTAATCGACCTTGATTCAGGGCAATAAAATCGACCTTATTAAAACCTTTCTTAAGAGGAAGATTTACTTTGAAAAACTCTGAAGTTAGCCAAATATCCGATATTACTACTTCATCATTAACGAGAATAGAAATTCGATCGCCATCGACCTCTCCGAAATCTCGACATACAATCAGGACATAAGGAGAAACTGTTTTAAAATCCCCCAAATAGGAGTCTCCAAAATAGGTTTTGGAGCTACCCTCGTCACGGCTATAACTTTTATTGATGTCTTTTTGATATGAGGCCCCTGGATTCAAAAATTTTTCTTGATCTGTCATAGAAAACGAAGGCGAGGATTGCATTGATTCGGGTTTTTTAATTGAAAAATAGTTTGGGTTTTTCGAAGCCTCGGAGATTCCAATGGTTAATGGGGATTTTGGTTTTTCAATAGTTAGCGACTTTCTAGTAGGGAGATCTTGTGAAAAAATAGAACTAAAGAAGAGTAAAAAAACGATTTTTAAAACTGTTTTTACAGCAACAATTTTCCAAAAAATAGGTTTGTTGAATCTATCTAACCCGCTTTTTTTTGGCCCCTTCATTTTTTAATTTTAATAATAATTGCTCCGCCAATTAGGCAGACACCTGTGTTTATAAGAATTAGCGATAAGGTTTCCATCCAAAACCATGCCTCATTCTTAAATTTGGACAAAAGAGCTTCACCAAAAACACACATTCCAGCACCCAAGCACAAAAGTCCAATTACAGAATATAACCACCAGCGAATATGAGCGTTTATTATCATTACTTGAAATATTTTTTATGTTTGAAATAAGATAAAAATCCTAATAAAAACACAAACAACATGGAGTAATATACAAAATTGGGGGTAATCACTTTATCGCCACTCGCATAAGAATGCAAGCCTGAAAGGTAAAAATTAACTCCAAAATAAGTCATCACAATACTGGCAAAAGCAATAATTGCTGCCAGGTTAAACAACCACTTGCTTCGTAGTCCAGGAACAAGACGCATGTGAATTACAAAAGCATAAATCATGATACTGATAAGTGCCCACGTTTCTTTAGGGTCCCAACCCCAATAACGTCCCCAGCTTTCATTGGCCCACATTCCTCCCAAAAAGTTTCCAATGGTAAGCATAATCAATCCTACTGTGAGTGCTAATTCATTGACCACGGTTAGCTCGCTCAAATGGAGCTTCATTGTTTCTTTATTGTTCGTATTAGTAAGTAAGATAAGCAACAAAGAAACTACTCCCAATATCATTCCCAAGGTAAAAGGTCCGTAACTACCTACAATAACAGCAACGTGAATCATTAACCAATAGCTATCCAAAACGGGTTGCAGATTGGCAATTTCGGGATCCATCCAATTCCAGTGGGCTATCATTAAAATCATGGATGCAACAAATGCGGTAGAAGCAAGGGTTAAATCGGATTTTCTTCCAAAAGCCAAGCCCATAGCTACAGTGGCCCAAGCTACATAAATCATAGACTCGTAGGCATCGCTCCAAGGGGCATGTCCGGATATGTACCAACGAGCAATCAGTCCTGCTGTTTGAACCAAAAACAATCCAACAATGGCGTACTTCATAACGCCTACAACAATTTTTATCCAGCGCTTGTTGTTGAATATTTGAACAATTAAAAATAAAAACATCAGCGCTCCAGCATACATATACCAGCTAAAAAGCGTTTTGAAAACATCAAACTTGTTGTAAAGTATTTCGGATTTTATTTTTTGTTCGGATGGAACAACTTTAGCACCGTATTTTTTTTGAAAACCTTTAAGGCTTTCCAGCAACTGATCGGCTTGACCGAAGTTGTCTCTTCTCAAAGAATTGAAATACAAAGGGAGTACATTTTGAACGTACAAAGAATCTGTTCCTTGAAAGTTGACAGTTGGTAATTCCGCAAACGACACCCATTTATTGTTCTCATCGTTGGGAATAGGGAAAATTCGAAGCATTTTTCCTTCCAGAGCAGAATACAATAAATTAACCCGACGATCTACTTCGATAAAGTCTTTTTGAAATTGATTGGGAACAGCAGCTTTATAGGCTTTTTCCAACTGATTTGCCAGTTTGTAATTCCCTTTTCCGTCAAAGAAATCAACAAAAGAGGCGTATTTGTTTTTGGGAGGAATTCCCAGAATATTTCGAAGGCTGTCGTTTCCGCGCTTGAGATAAATCATCGGTGCTTGATACCACATTAAGGGATTTTGAACAATAGAAAGCATTACCTGATCCGCTGAAAGTCCTTTGTAGCTGTCATTTTTACTTACCTTTCTGAGGAGCTCAGAAGCAAAGGTATTGATAGGCTTCATCCGACCTCCTAGGTCTTGAATAATCAAATGCCCAAACTTATTCGCTTCTTGCGAAGGAACAGCCTGTGAAATTAGCACGGAATCGGAAGCTTGTGTCGCAGGAACTTGGTGCTGATGCGTTTGGCTCATTGCGATGCCAGAAAACAGCAAAGCCACAAGACTAAGAGCCGCTTTTTTCTTTTTAATTTTTTCCAATTGAACTGCCAAGGACTTAAAGCGAGTTTTTCCAAAAAACATAATTCCCATCAATCCAATATACAATAAAAAGTATCCGATATAAGTAACCCAAGTGCCCCAAAAATCGTGATTGACAGACAATACCGTTCCTTTTTCGTCGGGATCAAAAGAGGCTTGGAAAAAGCGATATCCTTTATGATCTAAGACATGATTCATGAAAATTTCATAATCGAAAGACGATTCGTCTTCAACCGTAATTTTGCTTTTAAAACTGCTGTAACTTTTTTCAGTTCCTGGATAGCGTTCTGCGATAAAATCGTTGAGTCGAATGGAGAAAGGGAGAGTCAGTTCAATGGAACCAAAAGCAACCCAAAAATCCAATCCTCCTAATGAAATTTTCTTAGGCGGATTTACCGATCCTTTGCCTCCCAAAACTTTTACCGTTTGGGTTTGTCCTTGGGTAGTGATTGAAACTTCCAAAGCATCTTGAACAGCCTCCTCAGGATTTTCTGCAGCAACCACCCCATAACGACCTTTAACGATTGGGTCAGGAATCACAAATTGCATTCCTGCTAAATTGTATAACGAACGAAGCTGAAAGGGTTGTTCTATTTCCTGATCAACAGCGCCTTGTTGTTGATCCGCCATTCTCAAATAAGAACCTGAAAAGGGCGATTGAATAAAATAATTTTCTCCGTCGTATCGAATATTGATAGCTCCTGAAGTAGGTTTGTTCAAAGCAAACAAAACATTGTGAATGTTAGAGATTTCACCAGACTTGAGATAATGATCATGACGGTTTCCGTCTCCTGCTTCGACTATTTTGATAAATTCCTCGCCATTGGGATCTTCGACAAGTCCTTCTTCGGCATTTTCAATAAATTCTTGATATTGAATTTGAAAAGATTGACCGTTAAAATTATTGTTCCAAACAAAGTCATTGTGAGTTGCCGCAGCCAAAAGCATATCGTCTTGCAACTTCTTTCTACGAGGTTGTCCGTCGATTTCACCATCAACAAAAACAGTCAAATAGGTCTTTTCCGACATAAATACTTGTTCAGAAGCTCCTTCTCGAATGGGCATGATGCCTTCATAACCAATATAACGAGTAATAAAAGCGCCAAAAATGATAAGAATCCAAGAAAGGTGTAGCGTCAAAACAGGCCACTTTTCCCAACGAAGTAAACGGTATCGGGCTATGTTTCCCACAAAATTTAGCACGAACATTCCCATCATAGCTTCAAACCACCAGGCATTGTAAATCCAGATTTTGGCAGTGGTTGTATTGAAATCGTTTTCAATAAAAGTACCTATCCCCATAGAAACGGAAAAGGCAATAAAGAGGAGCGCTGTTAAACGTTTAGAAAACAGCGTATTAATAAGTTTATCTTTCAAATTCATAGCGTAAATTTGCGCTTCAAATGTACGAGTTTTTCTGCGAATTTTTGCTATTTACTAGTAGCTTTGAAAGGTCTTGATTCAAATATCTTAAGAAATAAAAAATTACCCATATTTCGGGCTCTGTTTTTGCAAAAAGTTGTTTTATGAACCTATTTATAGCAGAACGTACCCATTAATTGCAATTAAAAAAAGATTCAAAAACAAACTAATGAGGAGAAGATTGAAGTTTACTTTGGCATGCAACTGCGCCAAAACACCTCCGTTGTAAAATCCACACGAGAAAACAACCAAACTTAATTGAAAAAAAGATCCAAAAGAAATTACTTGCATCAAAATAAGCATTACTGCTATAGACCCAATACAGGATTGAAAAATAATAGTGAGCGGAATGAGCATATAATAGTGTGATTCAAAGGCTGAAAGACTTTTATAGTACATAATGGTAGGTTTGATACTTCAAAACTAAAGCATCACCAACCATAAAAACATGATAAATGTCAGTAAAGGCAAACTAAATATTAGGAGAGCTACTCCTTAATCCATTTGTTAGAAAAGTCGCAGTTTTTGTTGCCCTCATTAACACTAACGTAGGTATCTTGGATTTTTTCGGTCATCCATTTTTGAATGGTTTTGAGTTGTTTTTCTTTAAGGGCTAGCTCTTTGACTCTTGTATAATCGTTAACATAGTCAGCCACGTGTTCGTCAAATCGATTGGTAACTTTAAGAATCTTGTATTTTTTAACTCCGGTTCGAGACTCTTCAATCAGAGGAGTAGAAATTTCATTGTCTTTCAGTTTTTGCACCTGGCTATAAAAAACAGGATCCATTTTAGTCAACTCAAAACGTGTGTCGCCAGTCGAGGGATTGATCAATAAACCTCCGTTTGCTCGGGTTTCTTTTTCGTCTGAAAAAGAGCGTGCTGCTTCTTCAAAGGTAAGTTCGCTATCGATAAGTCTTTTGCGAATCTTTTGGATTTTTTCTTTGGCATCTTGAAGCGCTTGAGGAGTCACTTCAGGGATCAACAGAATATGTCGAACGTCCACCTCTTGCCCTCTAATTTTGTCAACCATAACAATATGCCAACCAAAGTCGGTTTTGAAAGGATCCGAAATTTCACCTTCCTGCAAGCGAAAGGCAGCATCACGAAATTCTTTAACCATTTGAGGACGTTTTCTGTATAGGGTATATTTTCCCCCTCTAGACCGAGAACCTGGATCTTGGGAATATAAAATTGCTTTGGTAGAAAAACTCGATCCGTTTTCAAGAACATCCCTTCGAATGGCTTCAAGTTGTTTTATTATTTTATCGGTTGCCTCCTGACTTACTTGAGGTTCGATAACAATCTGTGCAACTTCCAATTCAGCGCCAAATACGGGTCGTTCACTAACAGAAATGTTATTAAAGAATTGACGAACCTCTTCGGGAGTAAGCTCCACTTCTTCAACCACTTTGGCTTGCATTTTTTGAGCGAGCTGTTGGGTTTTGTTAATTTCAAAAAGTTCGTCCCGAAAAGACTGTTCATCTTTTTTCTTATAAAACTCAAGTACTTTATCAACACTTCCTAACTGCTGCACAAAATAATCAATCGTTTGGTCCACATAAGCATCAATATCCTGTTTGGACACCTCCAAGCTATCTTGTTCTGCATGATGGGCATAGAGTTTGTCTTCCATTAGTTTTCCGAGCAAACTGCATCGTTCGATGTCTTTTACTGACACACCCTGAGACTGAAGGTCAATGAGCGTTTTATCAACATCCGATTCTAAAATAACGTAGTCACCAACCACTGCGGCAACACCATCAACTTTGAGTCGCTGCGACAAAGATGATTGTGTTTGCAAACTGTCTTGTGCAAATCCGACAACAAGAAAAAAGGCAAAAAGAAAGGATGTGAAATACTTATTCATTGAGATTGTAAATTTCAAATTCGTTTTTTTGAAGGGCATCATGTAAAATTTCATTGTTAAAGTTTCTGCTAAACTCTACTTTTCTTTTGTTAGTAAGAATTTGTTTGATGGTAGGTTTAACGTAATCCAAAGGAGCAACATCCCCACGCTTTAATGTTTCATTAATATGAACCAAATATACTTCTAATGAATCTTCCAAACGTTGGAATTTAGATTTTTTTAAGAACTTGTTGTAATCGTTCTTTGAAAGGGGATAAATTTTATTTAAAAATTTTTGAGATTGAACCCATATAGAATCATTGAGCGAAAAAGAAGAAAACTGAAGAGCAATAGAATCTAAAAAAACAATATCGTTTTCAGCAAACCTTGTAAAGCGCTTTACAATTTCTTTCATGTTATAGTTTTCCTTCAAAATTCGGATATATCTGCCCTTTAACAAGGATTCGTTCAGTTTGAAATTTCTTTTATTGAGTTCGTAATATTCAGAGATTTCTTCTCGAGTAATGAGTGTGTCGATCTTGGTTTTAACCAGTTTTTCCTTGTATGTTTTTGTGTACAAATCGGTTTTGTAGGACTGCACCAAAACATTCAACCTTTTTACTTCGGCTTCGGATAAGTTTACAAAAGCTTTGTTTAACAGTAATTGTTTGATCGCCCAATTTTTAATGAGATTGTTTACAATCAAAATGCTGTCATTAGTATTTTGAAAACTAGACGCACTGCCCTGAATATCTTCCAAGAAAAGATATTCATTTTGTACCCGAGCAATGGCTTTTGAAGGTCTTCCTTGAGACAAGGTACAGCCCATCAAAATCAGTCCCACACCTAATACGACAAGTAACGCCTTGGTCTTCATAATCATTTAGCGCGAATAATTAGGAGATTCTTTGGTAATAGTTACGTTGTGAGGGTGGCTTTCTTGGATTCCTGAAGAGGTAATTCTAATAAAGGATGCGTTGTTTTTTAGGGATTCAATGTCTTTTGCACCGCAATACCCCATGCCTGCACGAAGCCCACCAATAAATTGATGGATACTTTCAAAAAGTTCGCCTTTGTAGGGAACACGACCGACAATTCCTTCGGGAACAAGTTTTTTAATATCCGATTCAACATCCTGAAAGTATCGGTCTTTACTTCCCTGTTTCATAGCCTCAACCGACCCCATCCCACGATAGGTTTTGAATTTTCTTCCTTCGAAAATAATAGTTTCTCCTGGAGATTCTTTGGTTCCTGCCAATAACGATCCAAGCATTACTGAATCTGCACCAGCAGCTATGGCTTTGGGAATATCTCCTGTATAACGAATTCCTCCATCGGCAATGAGTGGAACTCCTGTTCCTTTGAGCGCTTTGGCGACTTCTAAAATAGCTGAAAACTGAGGATACCCAACTCCTGCAACAATACGCGTTGTACAAATAGACCCTGGACCAATACCCACTTTTACTGCATCGGCTCCAGCTTCTACCAAATAGGCAGCTGCCTCGGCCGTGGCAATATTGCCAACAACCACGTCCAATGTTGGAAATGAAGCCTTGATTGATTTCAACACACCAACAACCCCTTGGGTATGCCCATGAGCCGTATCTACAACAACTGCATCTACACCAGCGTTGACTAGTGCCATACAACGATCAACAGCGTCGGCAGTAACTCCAATAGCCGCAGCTACACGCAATCGACCGTAATGGTCTTTGTTAGCAATGGGTTTTTGAGTTAGTTTGGTAATATCTCGAAAGGTAATCAGCCCTATCAATTCATTATCTGCAGTAACTACTGGTAATTTTTCGATTTTGTGTAATTGAAGAATTTCTTCTGCCTCAGCCATGGAAGTTCCCTCCGATGCAGTGATTAGATTTTTCGAAGTCATTACATCACTGACCGAACGCTCGTTGTTTTTTTCGAAACGTAAATCTCGGTTGGTTAGAATCCCAATGAGTTTGTTGGCAGCATCCACAATCGGAATTCCACCAATTCTGTATTCTGACATGCATTTTTTTGCATCGGCTACTTTTGCTGTTTTGGGGAGCGTAACAGGGTCTATTATCATTCCCGATTCGGCCCGTTTCACTTTGCGAACTTTTTCAGCCTGTTCGACAATGGTCATGTTCTTGTGAAGTACTCCAATACCTCCTTCTTGTGCCATGGCAATAGCCATTTTACTTTCCGTAACCGTATCCATAGCCGCAGAAACAATGGGCACATTTAAAGAAATATTACGTGTAAATTGGGATTGAATATTTACATCTCGAGGTAAAACCTCGGAGTAGGCAGGAACGAGTAAAACATCATCGTATGTGAGTCCTGTTCCAATAACTTTGTCTTGTTGAGCTTGCATAGCAATTACAGATTAATTGCAAGCAAATATAAGGAAAAATTAGTCGTTAGGAAGTCTTTTTGTTAAGATATAATTCTTTGAATATCAAAGCCGTAACAATTGTAAAAGTCGGGATCGTTACTGTTGCTGAAAAAACACCCACGTAAGCCATCCCATTTGCTGCTCGCAAAATCCTGTAAACTGGCAAAAGAAATCCCCTTTGGAACAAAATGACAACAATTCATTTATTGGTAAACAGAAAAAAGGTCGGTTGCCTTGTTGAAAGCGGCTTCAAAATGCAGCGGATTTACGGTAGTGGGAATGTTGTTTGAAGTACAAAAAGAAAGGAGTTTTTCGGTGGGCATATTGCCTGTCAAATCGTCTTTGGCCATGGGACATCCGCCGTACCCTTGAATGGCCCCATCAAAACGACGGCAACCCGATTCGAAAGCAGCAGCTACTTTTTCCAACCAATGATTGGGATGGGTATGAAAATGTGCTCCAAACTCAATATCGGGATAGCTTGGAATGAGATGAGAAAACAAATATCGAATGGCATCGGGCTGTGCGGCGCCAATGGTATCGGATAAGGAGATGATCCGAATTCCCCGTTGGGAAAGAAAGGCTGTCCACTCCCCCACTATTTCGGTGCTCCAAGGATCGCCGTAGGGGTTCCCAAATCCCATAGAAAGATAGACCACCACTTGTTTTTGATGAGAATGTGCCACATCAACAATTTGCTGCAACACCGCAGCCGATTCGGAGATGGTTTTGTGAGTGTTTCGCATTTGAAAATTTTCGGAAATGGAAAAAGGAAATCCCAAATAGGTTATTTCCGAAAATTGACAGGCAGCTTGTGCTCCTCGCAAATTTGCCACTATGGTAAGCAACTGGGTTGTTGTTTTGGAAAGATCCATTCCTTTGATAACCGCTGCGGTGTCTTTCATTTGCGGAATGGCTTTGGGCGAAACAAAACTGCCTATATCGAGCGTATCAAACCCCACATCCAACAAGGTTTGGTAGTAAGTGATTTTGTGTGCTGTAGGCACCCACATTTTGATCCCTTGCAGGGCATCGCGGGGACATTCTATGATTTTGAGAGGTGTCATGTCTCAAAGGTACAAAATCCTTTGACGCCAAAGCAGGGTGCCAACCCTCCTACAAAAAAGTTTTTTGCAGACAATTTTTTTTACTAAATTAGCCGTAGAAACGACCCCAACTCGCTTCCACGCTTATGAACAACCTGCATTACACTGCGATTTCAAAACACAAACCAAACCCTTCCCTTGTTCTAGGAATTGGGAATTTTGTGCGTTCTTCAAACGCAGTCTGTGGTACTTCCAAAATCAAAAATTCTCTTGCAAAAAATAAAGCCCCTTGGGGTAATTTTTATAGAACAAAAAGTTCAACAATACATACCCATACGGCAAGTATTGTTGAACAGAAACAAAAATATAACGGAAATAAACACACCTAAAGGTGTGTATACACAATAGTTGCCAACAATATGAGTAAAAATACATAAATTGAAAAATATTAATGATTTCGTAAAAAAATATTATGGGAAAAATACTAAATGAATATCTAAAAAAGAGCACGAGCATACTCTACTTTCAAGATGAGTTGCAAAGACTAATAAAGGCATATAACAAACATACTAAGAGATATTTATTTGTTTTTGCGACTGACACAAGTAAAGCAAGAAATGGTGCAAACGTTAGTCTAGACCAAGAAGATTTTTAAAATATTCAAGATACGTTGCGAGACATTAATAAAAAAAATATTGATTTTTACATTGAAACTCCTGGAGGTAGCGGTGAAGCATCTGAATAAATCGCACGTTTTTTAAGAAAAAAGTTTGACGAAGTTAATTTTGTCATTTCTGGAGAGGCAAAAAGTGCTGGTACAATTCTTGCTTTGTCTGGAGATAATATTTATATGACTGACACTGGTAGTTTAGGACCTATTGATGCACAAATAAAAATTGGTAGAACAGTTGTTTCTGCTCACGATTATCAAGAATGGGTAGAAGAAAAAAGAGAAGAAGCACAGAAAAACGGTAGACTTAATCCATTTGATGCAATAATGATTTCACAAATTTCACCCGGAGAATTAAAAGGGGTTGTTAATTCATTAGAATTTGCAAAGGATTTAGTTTCAGATTGGCTTGAAAAATATAAATTCAAAAATTGGACTAAAACTAGAACACAAAAAATTGATGTAACAGATGAAATGCGTAAAAAGCGTGCGAAAGAAGTTGCAAATGATTTTGCAAATCACACGGAATGGAGAACACACGGAAGATCTTTAAAGATAGATGATTAATCAGAAAAATTATTAATTGAAAGAATTGATGATGATAAAGTTCTTGCTGATATTGTTTATCGGATAATGACTGTAGTTAGATTAATTTTTTCTTCTTCAAGTAATTACAAAATTTATTATACAGATGACTCTAGACTTCATAAATCTTTTTCTACAGGAATACAAAATCAGGCACCAATACCAAATAAAATATTATCACCTAATAAAAACAAAGAAGCCATTACAGTAATGGAAATGGATGCTAAATGCCCTAAATGTGGTAAAGTCCATAAAATTAAAGGGTATCCTGATTTAACAAGTGCTGGCATTAAAGCGAAAAAATTAGAAACAAATAATAATATTGATGAAAATGACGTTTTAGTTTGTGATAATTGTAAATTTGCACTAGATTTAAAACCTGTAAAGAACCAAATTGAACAACAAACAAGACGAAAAATATCATTTAAATAAAACGTATTATGAATAAAGCAATAACAAGTATTAAAGATGATAGTCAAAAAGCAAAAATGCTTTTAGATTTTATAAATGAAACAAAAAAAGGAAAAATTTCTAATGAAGGTTCTATTATTGAAAATATTTCTTTTTCAAGAATTGAGGTTGAACAACAAGTTCAGGTAACTCAGGAAATACCTGAAAATATCGATTCAGCAAATATTCTTTTTGGGATTTCTAATTAATCTGTTTATTCACTAAAAATTTTAGAAATAATAATGAAATACTGTTGGCAACAACGTGTATAAGTAATGGCTACAAAGTGCAAACCCGAAAGTTTGCACTTTTTTTTGCACTTTGTTCTAAAGAAAAAATAGTGCTTTTCAAACGCCACTACTCATACACAAACCCGTTGTTCACAATATCACCCCAAAAATGACATTAAACAAATAATTAATTAAATTTTATAAAGAAAATGGAATTTGAGGAATTGCAAAAAGTCACCCTTAAAGAAAAGTCAACTGAAATGGGAATTATTAAATGGCTGGAATTTATATTTTGGTGGCTAATTAGCCAAATGATTTTTCTTTTTCCATTGATTATTGTTGTAATCGGAATCATTTGGATAACTAAATAAAATACTGCGTAAAATATTAGCTAAAATTACTTGCCATCCTGTCTACAGACAGGTTCTCGCGTATTTTGGAAAACCCTTGTTTCGACGATTCGTCGATGCCTTCTCAACCAAGCAAAACAACAACAGCTACAATTAATTGGGTAGTTAAGGTTACTAATCAGTTTGTATTGACTAGATTTGCTGCCAATTCCATAGAATTGTTTTTACAATCCTACTCTAGCAATAACAAGAATGAAATCTATTTTATCCCTAAGCCTTTTGGTAGTCGTCTTCGCCCAAGGGGTTGGTCAAACAACTACGGGGGTTCTTTCACAATCCAACAAAGGAAAATTGTATTTTTATTGGGGATGGAACTGGAGCGGTTATACCAATTCAAACATTCACTTTAAGGGAGACAATTATGATTTTACCCTAAAAAAAGTAGTTGCAAAAGACAGGCCTTCAAAATTTTCATTTGAAACCTATTTTCATCCCAAAAAACTTACAATGCCTCAATACAATTTTAGAGTAGGATATTATTTTAAAGACGATTGGGATATTTCGTTTGGAATCGATCACATGAAATATGTTGTAAAACAAAATCAGACTACCACCATTGATGGTTATATTGCTAACACAAACTCGTCATACGACAACACCTACGATAACCAAAGCATCCTAATCGATGAAAAAATTTTAATGTTTGAACATTCTGATGGCTTAAACTATGTGAATTTTGAACTAAGACATACCGATGAGTTCCTCAGTTTTAAAAACATTTCTATTAGTCTAAAAGAAGGTATAGGAGTTGGTTTTTTATACCCAAGAACCAATACAACCTTATTGGGTAAAGAAAGGTACGATGAGTTTCATTTGTCTGGATATGGAATTAGTGGCGTCCTTGGGATTAACATTACTTTTTATGATAAATTCTTTTTTCAAACCGAATACAAAGGTGGGTTTATTGATATGCCCAGTGTAAGAACTACCCTTTCCAAAGCCGATACAGCAAGTCATAATTTCTTTTTCTCGCAATTCAACATCTTATTTGGTGGAGTAATCCACCTAAAATCCAGTAAAAAATAAGTGCAGTTAGCAAGTTACTTTTCAATACACTGACTGCTTATTAAACCCATAGCCAAACAATCAGTACAGCATAGACTCCCAGTTGAAGAAAGCGAAAGAAACCCA
>ERZ887849.1992-NODE-1992-length-17569-cov-21.902592_pt1 | contig 17569 bp, 9 predicted proteins | sample MGYA00521267_ERZ887849 | MGnify/ENA primary metagenome ERZ887849 (study PRJEB32303, sample SAMEA104408601) | aquatic metagenome | biome: Brackish water; feature: Pelagic; material: water | place: Baltic Sea | collected 2014-06-06T16:11:00 | depth 2,863 m ... | reverse complement strand
CTAAATGATGCAGCTTAACTTAACTTGCTCTTCACTTTTTGTAGAATGATCCACTTTTAACTAAAGAGTTCAAGCATGACTATGCTGGCATAATCAGTCATATATGAAGTGAATAACTTCTTCAGTGGAAATGTCTAAGATTACCAACGAACCAGACTCCGTGTTTGGAACATAAGTGAATACTGATCCATCTTCACAAAGAAAAGTGAATCGTTTAGAGGTGTTTGCCTCATCAGCAAAGCTATGAACTACTTTAAAGGTTCCCCATTCATACCATTCTTTGTCTTGATTGAGTTCTTGGATAGAAAAGAGCCTCCCCTTTTTCGAGAGCTCATATTTAACGGCACCACACTTATCAGTGTTATAAAGCGCGTCTTCTTTCGTTTCAGCTCTTGTCTGAGTCATACAGGAATGACCGTCTTGGTATTCAACCGATAATTTTTTCTTGATCTGAATACCGGTATTTATGGTTTCTTGAGATATGCTAAATAAGGAAAATATGAGCATAGGCAGTACAGCCAACTTGGAGAGTGTTTTGTGCATGGTTTGAATTTTTAGTTTGAGAAATTGAGTATAACATCATTAGAACGTTGAAAAACCAAACAATATTATGCGCGCACAACATGTCGTGTTTCGGTTTTATCGATTGAACTATTCTCGATTCTAATTTACGTACACACTTTTGCACACACCGAGGACTCTAAATACCGTGAAAATCGTCTGCTTCTATTGATATGACTATTGCTCAAAAGGTCCCTTAGGAGCATAAAAAAACCCCGCAGAACGTGAGTTCCGCAGGGATTCAAATTAGCGCTCCTTCCTGGGCTCGAACCAGGGACCCTCTGATTAACAGTCAGATGCTCTAACCAACTGAGCTAAAGAAGCATTTTTGTTTTAAATCTGCCGCTGCAAATTTGGACTGCAAATATATGTAAAGAATTTATTTTACAAGAAAAAAATTGAAAAAATGCTGTGATTTATTACTCCTTAAGGGCTAACTCATTATTTCTTAACGACAATTGCGTCGGGAAAACCTTTCTTTTTTACGGATTCTAGTGCTTTTTTCGCGGCATCTCGTGTCGCATATGCTCCAACAAGGTAGATATACTTGTACGTATTCGTGGTATTTAATTCCTTTCGCGTGACTTCCATTTCCAATTTTTTAAAGCTAGGATCCGATTTTGGATCGATCGGTGCTTTTGAAGAAGCGATCTGAATTGAATAGCTTTCTTCTGTAGCTGTGTTGGATGTACTCGTGCTGGTTGAGGTTTCTGCTGGTTTTCTGAAATTCGTTCCAGGGAATTCGGCTTCGATAGTACCTCGAAAGGCTCGAAAAATGGCAGATGCAATGATTTCTTGCCCGTAAGTAGTGTTCAGATACGCCGCTTCAGCATCATTGGTCACGAAACCACACTCAACTAAAACACTCGTCATGTTCGTGAATTTCAATACCTGAAGAGAGTGCTGCAAATCATTTTGATCTTTAACGCCACGCGATTTTCTTCCTGCTCTTTTCGAAAATTGGGTTTCAATCGATTTGGCGAGACTTACCGATTTTTTTAAATCCATCGTGTGAACGTGCGTTTCTGTTCCGTGTACAGAACTTTTTTCATTCCCGTTGCAGTGAATACTGATAAAATAGTCTGCGTTGATGTTGTTTGCCTTATCCACCCTGTCATCCAAAGAAGGGTAAGAGTCATCCGTTCTGGTGTACACCACTTTAACGTTCTCCAGGTACTTTTCGATGTATTCACCAAGATATTGACTGATTCGCAGGTTTAAATCTTTTTCTGCAAGAAGGTTGGTATTGTTCGGTAGATGACCCGGATCGCTGCCTCCATGACCTGGATCGATAACGACAACAACTTGTTTCGTTTGCGTCCAAGAATTTACCGAGAAAAGGCAAAAGGCAAAGAAAATCAAGGCAATAATTCGCATGGCGTAAATTTACGGTGGTTTGTTTTTTGTTTCTTTGTGACGCAAAAAGCTTTCCAATAATCAATTGTTGATATCCAAATATGAATAAAAAGCGCATCGCATTGGTCGAAATAGGTGGCTCACATGATGAATGTTTGTTAACACAGATGTATGCACTTAAGGATCAAAATTGTTGGATTGAACTGTTTACAACAGCCGAGATTATTGAAAGAAATCCGCTATTTACAGCGCTGATAGACACCGTGCATTTGTTCGATTTTCAGGGAACGAAAACGGATAAAAAAAGTGAGGTATCACGTTTGTGGAGGCAAATTAAGGAATCTCAAATTGAGAAAGTCGTTTTGAATACGGCTCAAGGTAAAACGATATGGAGGCTCGTTTTTAAAGCTCTGAATTCGAAAATAGCGTTTGTAGGCGTCATTCATACTTCCAGAATGTTCAAAGAAAGCTTTACGCAGAAATTAATCAGTTTAAAGATCAAGAAGTACCTTGTTCTGAGCGATTTTATCAAAAAAGACTCACAATCTAACACGAAGAAAGCCATTGAGTTTTTCTATCCGCTGGATTTCCCGAAGCCATTAAAGGCTATTGATAGAAATCCGAAGCATGTGGTAATTATCGGCGGGGTAGAAACACGACGGAAAGATTTGGATGGTTTTTTAAAATTGGCGTCTCGCGCTTCGAAAGAATTTCGTTGGACTTTTTTAGGTAAAAGCGATGCTCAGAAAGTGGAGGTAAAGCAATTTATTGAAAATCTTCACGAGAAAGGTTTATCGGATCGCGTTCGGTATTTTGATGGATTCGTTGATCAAGCCGAATTCGTTGAAACGATTGCTTCTGCTTCGTGCATTCTTCCCTTGGTGCATCCAAATACGCCAAGTGCAGATCAATATTTCAGAAATCAGATTCCCGGCGCGATGAATGTTTCGTTGTCTTTTAAAGTTCCGATGTTGATTCATGAACAATACGCCAATTGGACAGAAATTGAGGATGCGGCGGTTTACTATACTTTTGAAAACTTCCCCGAGCAACTTGACCGTTTGATTGCGAACTTTGAATCTCTCAGAGAGAAGATGGAAGCTCAAGAAAACTTCAATACGGAAGTTCAGAGAAAACGGTATTCTGATTTTATTTTGGGATAGTTTGTTCCGAAAAATAATTTAAAATCACCTGCGCTTTTGCGTTGCCCACAACTTCGGCAAGTTCTTCTTTCCTTGCTTTCCGAACGCCCTGCATCGACTTAAAAGCTTTGATCAACTCTTCGTAAGTTTTTTCACCAATGCCTTTGATTTGAGTCAGTTCCGATACCAAAGCGCCTTTGCTCCGCTTGTTTCTGTGGTGCGTAATTCCAAAACGGTGGGCTTCGTTTCGCATGAATTGAATTACCCGCAAACTTTCGGAGCGTTTGTCGATATAAATAGGATAAGAATCTCCCGGGAAGAAGATTTCCTCTAGTTTTTTGGCAATTCCCACAACGGCAATTTGTCCGCGTAAATCAAGTCGATCGAGCGCAGTCATGGCAGAGCTAAGTTGTCCTTTCCCTCCGTCAATCACCACCAGTTGCGGAAACGACTCTCCTTCTTCTTTCAAGCGTTTGTAACGTCGAAAAACGGCTTCTTCCATGGAGGCGAAATCATCCGAACCAACGACGGTTTTAATGTTGAAGTGACGGTAATCCTTCTTACTCGGCTTGGCATTTTTAAAGACCACACAGGCCGAAACTGCATTCGTTCCGTGGAAATTGGAGTTATCGAAACACTCGATATGAACGGGTAAATCCTCCAAACGAAAATCTTTCTGAATCTGCTCTAGAATTCGCTCGGTATGTCTTTCGGGATTCTTGATTTTTTCCTGCTTGCGCTTGTCCATTTGGTAAAACTTCGCATTCCTTGCTGAGAGTTCGATCAATGCTTTTTTATCCCCGCGTTGTGGAACGAAGAAATTGATGCCTTCCAATTCTAAGTCAATGTCTTCCATCAACAAAACCTCCGTCGAGTTGCTCTGAAAACGCTCGCGCAATTCAGGTAAGACAAAACCCACAATCTCTTTGTAGGATTCGTCCAATTTTTTGCTGACTTCTGCCGTATATCCGTGAATTATCGCACCGTTGTTGATCACCAAATAGTTGATGTAGGCCGTTTTAGTGTCATCGACCATGGTAATCACATCAACCTCATGGATGCTTGGCGAAACAACGGTGGATTTCGCTTGGTAACGCTCTATTGTAGATATTTTCGATTTGATCGCTTGAGCTTCTTCAAACTTCAAATCCGCCGCATAGCCATTCATGAGTTCTTTCAAAGAACGAATCACCGCCGTCAAATTTCCTTTTACAATATGTTCTATATCAGCGATATATTGGTCGTAATTTTCTTTCGATTCTTGACCAATGCACGGACCTTTACAATTCCCAATATGGTATTCCAAGCAAACCTTGTGCTGACCGGTCTCTATTTTTTTCTGCGATAAATCCAAGGCACAAGTCCTTAAAGGATAAACATCTTTGATCAGCTCAAGCAGTGTGTTGACGACTTTCACACTTGGATACGGCCCGTAATATTTAGAGCCGTCCTTTACCATTCTGCGTGTTGTAAAAACTCTTGGAAACGGTTCCTTTTTTATACAAATCCAGGGATACGTTTTGTCGTCTTTGAGCTGAATATTGTACTTGGGTTGGTACTTCTTGATCAGATTGTTCTCCAGAAGCAAGGCATCCAACTCAGTATCAACCACAATGTATTTGATATCGCGAATTTTCTTGACCAACATTCTAGTTTTTCCAGAATCCAGATTTTTATTGAAGTAGGAAGAAACTCTTTTTTTAAGGTCCTTCGCTTTTCCGACATAAATAATCTTGCCAGTCGTATCGTAATACTGGTAAACCCCCGGCTTGTTCGGAAGCACTTTGAGCTTAAGGTCGATAAATTCGGAAGGAGAAGCCATTAATCAAAGTTACGAATTGAATCACAAATGAAGAGGGTCGAATGATAAGTAACGAATGACTCGTTTTCCATTGAAAATCTATTCCCCCTTTGGAAGGGGTTAGAGGGAAAAATTTACAATTATCGGCCCTAAATCAATCCGATTATTCCGAAATCAAATCGTACAATTCATCCAAGTTTGGAGAGATGATGATCTCAATTCTTCGATTTTTTGCCTTGTTGGCTGGATCAACAGGATGGTATTCGGATCGGCCTGCTGCCATTAATTGATGTGGATCCATTTTTGTGTTGGAAGTAAGAATTTCAACAACGGATGTGGCGCGCAATACGGATAATTCCCAGTTGTTTTTAGGATGTTTCGCACTCACCAAAGCATCTGTATCGGTATGTCCTTCAACGATAATTTCTAACTCCTTCTCGCTTTCCAAAACTTTTCCCAATTCAATTAAGGCTGATTTTCCTTGGGGTTCGATGGTGGTACTTCCCGAAGCAAACAATAATTTTGCCTCCAGACTGACGTAAATTTTTCCATTGCGTTCTTCAATCGTCAATCCTTGCGACTCAAAACTTTTCAACGCTTTCGCAACTTTATCTTTCAAAAGTTTCGTCGCTGCTTCTTGTCTGGCAATAATGTCTCTTAAGTTGTCGAGTTCCTTGCGTTGCTCTGTGATTAAAGCTTGTTGTTCTTTCAAATCAGCTTCTTTTTTCAAAAGGGCTTCTTCCTTTTTTTGAAGTTCGATTTGCTTGGCTTCCAATTCCGCGCTCAATTGAGCGACATCCCTTGCGCCACTAACACGAAGCTTGTTGTAATTTGCTTCCAGCGATTCGTTGATTTCCAACTGCTTCGCGTATTTAGCTTTTAAAATTCGGTGATCCATCCCCATTTTCGTGGAATCTGCAACAAGTTGATTCAGATTTTCAGATGCTAACTCATATTTCGATTTGAAATCCTTTGAACTCGCCTCAAATGTTTGCGCGTCATTTTTATATTTTGCCAATTCATCGCTGCACTGCTTTTCCTTTTCTAACAATTCGTTGTACTTTTTTGCAGGCACACAAGAAACTAATGTGATTCCTAAAACGATAAAAGCGATAAATGATTTCATAATCTGTATTTTGCACAAAGATAAATAGATGCGCGCATCATTTTGGCATAATATTTATAACTTTTAAACACGATTAACTTGAAAAGATTAGAGATATGATAAAATTGAACCTTCTTTTAGCAGTAAGTATTTTAGGAATTGGAGCCCTTGTTTCTTGTCGAACATCGAAAGAAGTGCCAACTGGAAATCACCTAGTTGATTTTACACCAATTATGAATGCTACACTTTATGGTGATGGTCAGGAAGGTTTCTCACAAGGAGGAATTGTGATTCGAAATGAAAATGAATTAGAGAACTTTAGAACGAAAGCGAACAGTGTCAACGAAACGATTGAAGGCATTGCTGCGGATTTCAGTAAAGAAACACTTCTTATCTACGTCGATCAAGTTCGAGGAAATGCTGGCCATAGTCTTGAAATTAAGACGATTTCTGAAACAGAAAGAGCTATTACAGTTGAGGTTCAACATCGTTCGGAGGTGCCCGCATCTGAAGTTATTTCTCAGCCATTCATTATGGTTTCAATTTTAAAATCTGAGAAGGATATTCAGTTTTCCTTCAGAGAAGAGAATGGTAATTTGTAAGAACATTTTGATTAGCGAAAAAGACCGCTGTGTGAATAATCGCAGCGGTCTTTTTTAATAACCAAAGAACTTATTGGACGATAAACCTTTTTTGAATCGAGCTAGATCCAGTTTTTACGTTGATAAAGTAAACACCTGATGACAGTGTTGAAATATCCAAAACCGCCAAATTTTTACCGGATTGCGCCTTGATAGTTACCATTTGTAAGGTTTTACCTGTGATATCAAGCACGGTTACCGTCGTTAGCTCAGTAGCATTAAGGTCGAACGAAACATTTAGCTCTTCGGTTGCAGGAACAGGGAACACAGACACGGCTTCGATGTCGCCCAATTCGTTTAACGCAACAAGTTCATCGGATGGAGATCCTTGATAAAGGTTGATATCATCTAAGAAAAAGTTATTTCCGCCGTCGTTTTCAAATTCAAATTTCATTCGGAAGTCACCAGTAAAATAGTTGTTTGTGATGTTCGTCATGTGAACAGTCGTCCAATCATCTTCTGTTGATGGATACCATGATTGTGGTTCCGTCAAAGTAGAAAGCAAGTCGCCAAACATCGTTTTTCGTACAACCCAGTTTTCTTCACAACCGCTTCGAACGGAAACACGCAAGAAATCATTATTATTTGATTGTTTTTTGCGGAAGGCATAACGGAAAGATAAAGTCATGATATCCGACGAAGACAGGGGACTTAGATCGATTGGACCTGAAATGAGTTCATCAATAGAGCCTGGCTGCTGATTCGCATTTAAAAGCATGGCACTTTTGCTTCCAGAGAGCGCCGCTTGTGTTGTAATCACGAAAGAACTCGAATTTCCAATGCTATTAACACTCCATTCATCAAGGTTCAAAAAGTTCGCATACGACTCGAAACCGTCGAGGTAAGGCAATGTTTTTGTTGGAAGTACCGTAAGAGCGCCTGTGGAATAAATAGAATCAATTCCGTTTCCATTGTCTACAACCATGATCACATCATAATCCCCAGCACTATTATAGCATACTGTTGGTGCAGGGTCTGTTGAAGTAGATGGCGTTCCACCAGGGAAATACCATGTAAAAGCAGAACTTCCGTCAGTGTTAACAGATTCATCGATAATATCAAAACAGTGACCCGTACCCGCCTCTGGACAATCGACGCTAAACCCTGCAACAGGAGCGCTCCATAAACAACCAAACTCATTCGCTGGTTTTTGAATGGCAATGGCTCTTTCTCCGCGTGCGTTGTCAGGACCTAGCGCTCGAACACTGAACCATCCGTCATTTGTTGATGGTAGAGGAAGCACAACTTCTGTTGCAGAAGTGGTTGTTAACGAGTCCATATATTTTATTCCCAACATGCTCACTTCGTATGCGGTAGCGCCAGAAACACTATTCCATGAGAATTTAGCAGAGTCTGGACAAACCCAGTCGAACTGTAACCCATTCGGAGTATTTATGACAGAAAAAACGGCATCACTTTCATCTGTACTTCCTCCACGAGTAACACGAACTTTAGCCAATCCGCTCACCGCTGAAGGTACGTTCCAAGAATAATAGCGACTATCAGCATTGGCAGTTCCGATCGGACTCCAAGAGCCTCCATCATCTAAAGTATATTCCAAATCGAAATCAGTTGTTCCTTCAGATGCATCCCAGCGAACAATTGTCCCGCCTGAAATGCCCTCACCACCGATAGGATAAGTCACAGTAACACCGTCCATCACGAAGTAATAAACCACGTAATAATTCTGTGGACCCTGAGGAACGGCAAATCCATCAATATCGATAGAGTATGTTCCAGTTGCAGGATCAGAAATAGTGACTTGCTCCATATTATTGATGTTATCAATGCCCTGAACCGCAGGTGCGTTAAGTGCTGTGGCATTTGGAGTTGGATCGAGAACCCATGGATTGAAAACTATGGAGTTCGGATCAGTAACCACCATATTCAGGTCATTTACTAAAGCCAAAGCTGCGGATGTAGAGCCCTCAAAATCAGTCCAGTACGTCATAATCCGAAGTTCACTAACACCTGCTGGAACTGAAATTGTATGATTGTTCGACCCTCCTTGTGAAATAGTTCCTTGAATATACTGATTGTTTGAAATTCCCTCGTAAGCTTGACGCGCATTGATACGTCCCCATCCATAACGAAAATCAGGACCGGGGTTCCCAAGGTCTTCTGCAGTATTTAATAGGGTCGATTTAATTAAAGCCGCGTCTGGATTGGCACCGCCGTTCAAATCGCGATAGGCTTCGTAAAGCTGAGCAATTGTCCCAGATACACCTGGGCAAGACATTGACGTTCCCGAAATAGTAAAGTATATATTTTCTGGACCTGTTGAAGTGACTGAGGAACCAACGGCGCAAATATCTGGTTTGATTCTTCCGTCCTCTGCTGGACCTCTGCTTGAGGATCCCGAGAGATTATCCGTGTGTGTTAAGTTACCAACGGCAATTACGTTTTTCCCGACTTTATGTCCCCCCGTGATATTTCCCCAGCCAGCGCCAGCGCCGTAACCACAATTATCCCCTCCGCTGTTTCCAGCCGAAAAAACGTGCATTAGCTGCGGACGATCATGCACCTGTTGATCGAGCAATCTAGGTAAGTTAGTATACCCAGCGTTACAGCCATTACTGTAGCTTTTGGAAGTAATTACAACATCTTCATTGTCAAAAAGACCTGGGAAAAGTCCAAAATTGGCATCGCTTGAATTGTAGACTTTTAAATCTACACCGTGCGCCATGCCCCTGTATTCAGGGTCGAGGTTTCCTGCCCCCATGATAGTTCCAGAAACATGATCACCATGGGTGTCATTTATTGAGGTCGAACAGCCATTACAATCGGATTGATCAATTCTTCCTGTGTAATCGATATGTGGACCGATGAAACCATCGTCCTGCATCATAACTTTCACGCCATTGCCTGTGTAGGAGATTCCGCCACTATATTCAGTAGCTAGCGTATTGCTTCTGTGATTTGTTCTACCAAGAAGATTTTCAGGCTGCGGATCATCAGGCAATGTCTCGAAATAGTAGAAACCGGGTATCGCGTACAAAGCATTGATTTGACTCAAAGGCAGCCGAACGTGCATGATTTTTTGATAGTCATCTTGTTGTAGGACACTCCCTCCAATATTATTCAGCAAATTGGTAGCGTCTTCTTTTGTGAAAGGATCGAAATAAAAGCCAATTAACTCTATTTCATTCGTTCCAAAAAGCGTCCAATGCGGATAATTATTGTCACGCAACAATTCTGATTGTTTAAATTCTGGCTTTACCAGACTAACCTTGGCATTGTGCACCACATTCCAGTCGACGTTAGTTGAGATGGAGGCATAAAATGCATTGCGCGGCAAATAATCCAGAAGTTCAATGCCCGCCGTAGCCAACTTTTCTTTTTCAGCTTCGGTTGGTATGTTTTGGAATACAACAATACGAAGAAAATGATCATTAAATACTTCTTCGTTCGACCAGGTTTCAACCGAAGCTTCCGTGATTTTGTAATCGCCAGAACGTAATTTGAGTTCGAAATCCTGAGAGTTGGAAGTCAGGGAGATTGTTAATGACAGCAGGAGCGCTGCAACATTTAAACATTTCATAAGACAGTTTGTATTAAAGAGATGCTCTAAAATACGAAATATTCGACTTTTAGTCAAACTTACTCAAAGAGTGGACAACTATTGGAAGTACTTCGGTCCGGTTTGCATGAGGTGAAGCGCAGTGAGATTTCATGGGTGTTTTTCGCAACCGATTGAATGTCCGTTACCGAATAATCGAAAGTATAACCGATCGAAAATTGTTCACGAATTTTAAAGACAGCTGTTGCATTGATAGCATCTCCAGCTCTAAAACCAATTCCAAACCCAAAAACATTTTTATAATCTGCATGTAGATTTAAGTCCACCGAGACGGGGCTTCTTGGTGGAATCCGAATATTAACACCAGGCAGTAAAGTGATATTTTCTTTCACAGCCCATCGATATCCACCGTTCAGCGCGATGTGAAACCGATGCCTCGATTGATCACCAATATCTTCCCATGCTGGTCTAAATAAATTCCGAATGGTTAACCCTGCGTAATAATTAGTAGAATTATACCAAGCTCCAAAGGAAGCATCAGGTGCTAAAAAGTTAGATTGTTGCAAAACCGTCGGGTCTGGATCGTGTGTAGTTGCAATCGAAGCATCATAACCAGTTTGGACGACACCTCCATATACCCCAAGGGAAAGTCGATCATCTTGCGAAAAGTTGAAATGAGCAGCATAAGCAAGGTTTAGTCGTGTGACCGAAAAGGGACCGAACTGATCAGTTTCAAACTTAAAACCAGTTCCTTGTCGCGCACCGAAAACACGCCTTCTTCTATTTTGAAAAGGAAGACTTACGGTAAGAAAACCAGAATTTGGCGCGCCATCGAAATCCACCCATTGAACGCGATATAGCGAATGCACGTCTACACACTGCTTAATGCCCGCATGAGCAGGGTTGATTGCAAACTGGTGCAAATACCATTGGGAATACTGCGGGGCTTGCTGAGCGGCAACAGAAAAACCAACGCTAATTATGAAGCTGAATACTATCCCTTTCATCGAATCAGTGTTATCGTTCCGCGGTATTGAGTTCCGTATTCGTCGTTCAAATCTAGAATATAATAATACACTCCCTCCGCGTGGTTTTCACCATCCCACATTTTCAGTTTAGAATACGCCGTTGTTTGAAAGACCTTCTGCCCCCAACGCGTGAAAATTTGCATTTGATTATCAGGAAAAAGCTCCAGACCATCGATTTCCCAAGAGTCATTAATATTATCCCCGTTGGGAGAAAAAGTGTTTGGAATTTCGAGACTATCGTCAATTGTAATGGTTACGTAATCTGTATTGCTGCATCCGTTTTGTTCTGCGGTCAGTGCGTAAGTTGTGGTTTCTGTAGGGGTTGTGAATGGGGATAATGCGCCAGGGTCACTTACTAAAAATGGTGGAGACCAACTGAAATTGGGTGCGGGTGTAGATCCGTTGAGTTGGGTCGTCGTACCGCTTGGAATGGTAATATTCAAACCTGCATCAACCACGATAGTAGTAACGCTCATCATAGCCGACGTTGACTGAACTTCAATGGGACAAACCGAATAGCACGTGTTACTAACCGAAACGATATCACCATCTTGTAGAGAGGTTGTCTGAAAAAACGCGTCTTGAGTTGTGGCAGCAAGTGTTCCGTTTATAAACCAACTAAAATCACTAGTATCTGGACAATCTGTAAGGCTGCACGTAAACGTCACAATTTCGTTTGCGCAGACAGCGGTGTTTTGTGTAAATACGGCAGAGGCAGGTTGGATTACATCAACGCCAGGCCCAGAGATTTGAAGGTCGAATGTGCATTCAGCAGGACTTGTTATTCCAGCACCATTGTTATCACCATCAATGATTACGTAGTATGTTGTACTCGGTAAAAGACCCGCTGCAGTTAATGAAAAATTATTGGTTTCGTTTGAATGACAGCTTCCAATTTGCGTGTAGGTATTTGCTGCGCAGGGAGTTGTTGCTTGAACTAAAGCAGCCTGAAGTTCATTGTCCTGTCCTGCGTTTGCCTCAAAAATAAGGTTGGAGAAATCAATTGAAACATTTCCTCCCAAGTTATTGGTGGTAAATGTCAACCAAATCGTATTGTCGGGAACAAAACAATAGGCAAAATCATCTTCACAGTTTACACATGAAGTCTTATTTGCGGCAATATTGTTTAGGGTATATAATTGGTTTGGACAAATCGTTAGCGCGTTCTGGCAAACGTTATAAACCTCCTGTGCCAAGGTGTTTAGCTGTAAGCAAAGGGGCATTAACAAAAAGATAACAAGTCTACGCATACAACTCTAAAACGCTTGATTTTTCTAGTTATTCTAACAAATTTAAGATATTTTTGATCACCAAAAACGGAAAAACACTACTCAAATCAAGTATTCAGCCACGGTTTGGCACAATTATAGAATAAACCATAATCAAATCACAAAATTGTTGCTTATGAAAAAGATGATTACCCTAGTATTTTGCTTGTATCTAATGCCAGGCCTCTTTGCGCAAAAAATTGACTACGGCTCCGACTCCAAATGGTTCTGGGGTATCAACGTAGGAGCAGCTTGGAATTCAACAGATGTAGAAAATGAAACCAACGCAGGTTGGGGACTAACTCTTGGAAGAAGTTTCAATTACGCTACTGGAAAGCTAACCAGCTTTGATTTGCGCCTTCGTTATTTAGGAGGTAATTGGTATGGACAGGATTACGAAACTACAGATCTTTCAAATTACAACCCTGCGTATATGCCGGATAATTTGCAAGATTATAAAGACAATCCTGGCTTTACGGTAAATAACTTCAACTCAACGAATCATGAGCTTGGCTTAGAGTTGGTACTCCACGCGAATCGCCTAAGAGAACGAACAGGATGGGACCCATATATTTTTGGTGGGGCTAACCTCGTTTGGAATCAAACGCAAAGCGATCTCGTGAATTTTGATTCTTCGTTTTTTGGTGACCCAGGTCAGTATAATTATGATCCTACGTTCATTAACGAAGCAACAATCAACGGAATGCTTGACGGTGTTTATGAAACTCCGATGAACGCAGGAAGTGAAAATCTTGATTACAATCTAAATTTCATGCCAAGCTTAGGTGTTGGTCTTGGTTATTATTTTGGTCCAAGATGGTCCTTAGGCGTTGAGCACAAAACAACATTTACACTTAAAGATGATTGGGACGGTTACGAGGATGCTACGCCAGGACTTTGGGGATTGTCTAACGACATCTATCATTACACTGGTGGTTATCTTAGGTTTCACTTCCGTGGTGGTAGAGGAGAAGTTACACCTCCTAACAACAATCCTAACAACAACCTAGTGGATTGTCCAGAACCTGTAATTCGTTTGATTCGACCTTCCGTTAGTGGTACAACAGTGGATCAACAGGTTTATGCTTTTAGAACTGAAATTTCAAATATTTCGGGAGTACAGAACGTAAAAGTTCGCGTAAATGGAATTGAGTCTACCAACTTTTTCTACAGTACGACAACTCGAATGCTCGAAGGAAGCATTGTTTTGAACCAAGGAGCAAACCAGATTCAGATTGTAGCGACCAACTCTTGTGGAACTGATGTTGAAACAGTAGCGATTAGCTATGAAGACTGCCGCACTCCTATTGTTACCTTCACGCAGCCAACGAACAATAATATGCATGTTGATCGTTCTCAGTATACCGTAAGAGCGTCTATTGCAAACGGCGGAAGTGTAAATTACTCTGTAAACGGAACACAGTCTTCGAACTTTTACTTCTCTGCAAGTAATGGAAAATTTGAAAGCAACTTAACGCTCGTTCCAGGAGCAAATACGATTAGAATCGCAGTGACAAACGAATGTGGAACTGATGTTGAAACAATCACGATCATCTATTCAGATTGCGAGGACCCTCAAGTTTCTTTCTTAGCTGGAAATGGATCTGTAATGAATGTTAGTACGCCAACAGCGACAATTAACGCGACCATTACAGGAATCCAAGGAATGAATGCTATTGGGTTTAGAGTAAACGGAGCAAACAAGCTGTTTTCTTTCAATACCAATTCACAAACGCTGGAATCTACAATTAGTTTGAACCCTGGTTCGAATAGAGTTCAGATTACGGCAGGAAATGATTGTGGTACGGATACTGAAATTCTAACAATCAACTATACACCTTGTGTTGCACCAAATGCTTCTTTCATTACTCCATCAGGAACAGTGAATACAACTGGTGTACAACAAATCAGCGCACTTGTTTCAAACGCAAACAACGTGAATCAGATTAAAATGTATGTGAACGGAGTTTCTGTCGCAGGTGGTTCTTTTAATGTAGTAACGAATACTTACACAAACAACGCACCACTGAACTCAGGCTCAAACACCATTCAAATTGTTGTTACAAGTAGCTGTGGTTCTGATTCACAAACGATCAATGTGATCTACGATGCGCCTTGTCCAAACCCTGTCATCTCATTAGCTACAGCGGTTTCGAATACGCATCAATCCAACATTCAGATGCAATATGTAATTCAGAATGTAACCTCTGGAGCAAATGTTCAACTTATGTTGAATGGATCTATTGTAAATGGAGGAAGCTTTAATACGCAAACAAACGTGTACACAGCAAACCTAAACTTGCAACAAGGCGCGAACAGCATATCAATTATAGCGACAAATGCTTGTGGTTCTGATAATGAGTCGGTGATTGTAAGTTATACACCACCATGTGACGATCCAGTGATAAGTATGATCAACCCGATTGGTTCTTCTATGACGGTTACTTCACCTACGTTTAATGTGCAGGCGATGCTCCAGAACGTCACAAACACTGGTCAAATCCAGCTTTCTGTGAACGGGGTGAATGACAATAATGGAACGTATAACTCTGTAGGTAGTATTTATAGAAATGGAGTTAACCTTCAAAACGGAGCGAATGTTATCGTTTTAACTGTAAACAATGGTTGTGGAACTGTAACGGAGATATTTGTGATCAATTATTCACCATGTTTGCAACCAGTTGTAGCGATTTCTTCGCCAACTACAGGATCTACTCAAAGCGGAAACGCGGTGGTAACAGCAACAGTATTAAATGTTAACAACGTTTCGGGGATTGAATTAATTTCCAACGGATCTGTTTATTCAGGCTCATACAACACAACAACTGGTTTGTTCCAAAGTAACATTCCACTTCAAAACGGGGCGAATTCAATCCAAATTATCGCTACGAACGATTGTGGTTCCGTTTCACAGTCTGTAGTTGTGAATTTCCAACCATGTGAAAGCCCAGAGGTTCAAATCTTGGCACCTCAAGGAGGAATGACAATGACACAGCCGACCGTTGTTCAAGCTTTAGTAACAGGTGTTAGCAATGCCAGCGAAATTAGCTTGACTATTAACGGAAGCGTTGTCAATGGTTCTTACAATGCGTCAACGAATATGTTTACGGCGAATGTAACATTAACAAGCGGGTTGAACACTATCATCGTTTCAGCTGCGAATGACTGTGGAAGCGACAATGCATCAAATGTAATTCGATACTCAGAGCCTTGTAATGCACCTCAAGTCACTATTCAGTCTCCGCAAAATGCAGCAGTGTCAAATGGAGGTTCAGTGCAATTGACAGCATCTGTTCAAAATGTTACGTCTGCTTCTGAGGTGAGTGTCACAGTAAATGGAAACGCTGTGACTGGTGGTACATTGAATGGATCGGCATTTACGGTTTCGGTTCCTTTAAGCGCAGCGCAAAACACGATCGTTGTAACGGCATCGAACTCATGTGGTTCATCAACACAATCTGTGACGGTAACGACAAGACCTTGTTTGGCACCAACAATTCAACTGGTAGCTCCTCAAGCAAATGTGACACAATCTTCAACAGTAAATCTCCAGGCGACGATTACTGGGATAAAGTCTACGAGCCAAGTGAATTTAACAGTCAATGGGAATTATGTTACTGGAACTTACAACGCGTCAACAAATTCTTTCACGGCTACTGTGACGTTGAATGAAGGTTCAAATTCAATTGTATTGAATGCAACGAATAATTGCGGTACGGATAATTTGACAAAGTCAATTACTTACAATGCACCATGTAACGAGCCAACAATTCAATTAACGTCTCCTTTAGCAGGGGCCGCACAAAACCAAACGGTCAACGTACAGGCTACGGTAATGAATGTAAGCTCTGCAAGTCAGATTAACCTTACAGTAAACGGAAGTGCGGTGAATGGTGCGTATAACGCTTCGACACACGTGTTCACGGCGAGCATCAACCTTTCTGCTGGTTCAAATACGATCGCGATTTCCGCTACGAATGAGTGTGGAACTGATAATGAGCAAGTTGTGATGACGTATGAAAATCCTTGTGAGGCTCCGGTAATTCAGATCACTGCCCCGACAGGTACTTCTAATACACAACAAACTAGTGTTCAGGCAACTGTCACCAATGTGAGCTCGGCAAGCCAAATTAACCTTACGGTAAATGGCACTGCAGTCCAAGGGTCATATAATGCAGCGACAAACGTGTTTGTAGCAGCAGTCAACCTAAACCTCGGTTTAAATTCAATTATTTTGAATGCTTCAAATGATTGTGGTTTTGACACGAAGAACATTAGAGTGAGATATGAGGTTCCGTGTGTGGCACCAAATGTTTCGATTACAGCACCACAAAATGGAGACGATATTTCGACAACAACCACGCAATTTACAGCGAACGTTCAAAATGTGAGCCTTTCTTCACAAATAACAGTGACGCATAATGGAGCGAATGTTACAGGAGGGTTCTTTAACAGCACAACAGGACTTTACACCGCGACTTTGACATTCACAGAACACGTGAATACCATAGTTATTTCTGTAACGAATGATTGTGGAAGCGACTCTCAGAATATTAAAGTTCAATATGATGAGCCGAAAATCACAATTTGTCACCATCCACCAGGAAACCCAACGAACACTCAAGAAATTGAGATTCCGCTTTCTGCTTGGCCAGCACACCAAGCCCATGGAGACACACAAGGACCTTGTCCAACGGGAACTGGGAACGGGAACGGAAATGGTAACGGAAGTGGAAGTGGCGCAGGAAACCAGGGGTCTAATAACGGATCAGGAACGAATAGTGGTTCTTCTGGAGGCACAACTACAGGAACCTATAATGGCGGTGGAGTAACAATAGGTGGCTCTGGTTCTACTGGGACATCTGGCTCTGGAACAACTGGAACCAGTGGCACAGGAAGCACAAATACTGGTGGTACCTCAGGGGGAACGACAGGAGGCACAACAGGTGGAGGTAATTCTGGCACGACAGGCGGAACCGTTAGTGGTGGTGGAACTGGAAATTCTGGATCTGGTGGCACAAGAGGAGGTTCTGGAAACGGCAACAGAAGTGGAGAGTCTGAAGAGACTATTAAGCAAAAAGCTGCTGAGGAAGCCGCGAAGAAGAAGGCTGCCGAAGAAGCTGCTAAAAAGGCTCAAGAGGAAGCAC
>ERZ887849.1988-NODE-1988-length-17610-cov-10.621589_pt1 | contig 17610 bp, 19 predicted proteins | sample MGYA00521267_ERZ887849 | MGnify/ENA primary metagenome ERZ887849 (study PRJEB32303, sample SAMEA104408601) | aquatic metagenome | biome: Brackish water; feature: Pelagic; material: water | place: Baltic Sea | collected 2014-06-06T16:11:00 | depth 2,863 m ... | reverse complement strand
ACAAAACGCCTTATCTAGCCGCGATGGAAACGGCATCCTTTTATAAATCCTGAAAGGTTTATAAAAGATATAGTGCACAGCGGGACAAGTAGTCTTATAGAAAACAAAATGAGTGCTGCTAAAAATCTTTTTAATATTATACCTCTTTATATTGTATGGATTTTTTTAATGGCTTATATTTGCACCCTATAAATTTTTAAAAATGATAAAAGTTACTTTACCTGACGGGTCGGTTAAGGAGATGACTCAAGGAGTTACTCCAATGGATGTTGCAAAAAGCATTAGTGAAGGTTTAGCTAGAAATGTGATTTCGGCTTCCTACAACGGTACCACTATTGAAACAACAACGAACTTGACGACGGACGGTACACTTATATTATATACCTGGAATGATGTAGCGGGGAAAAAAGCATTTTGGCATTCAACCTCGCACGTTATGGCGCAAGCATTAGAAGAACTTTATCCTGGTATAAAACTAACTTTAGGGCCTGCAATTGATAATGGTTTCTATTATGATGTGGATTTTGGGGATCAAAAAATTACGGATTCCGATTTTAAAAAGATTGAAGACCGCGTTTTAGAAATTTCGAGAGAAAAGCACGAATTTAAAATGCGCCCGGTTTCAAAAGCGGAAGCATTAGCCGTTTATAAAGGTAATGAGTATAAAACAGAATTGATTTCCAATTTAGAAGACGGAACAATTACGTTTTGTGATCATGCTAATTTCTTTGATTTATGTCGTGGAGGTCATATTCCGAATACCGGAATTATTAAAGCGATGAAGATTTTATCGGTGGCAGGTGCTTACTGGAGAGGTGATGAGAAAAACAAGCAGTTGACACGTGTTTACGGAATTTCGTTCCCAAAACAAAAAGACTTAACGGATTACTTAGAATTACTAGAAGAAGCGAAAAGAAGAGACCACAGAAAATTAGGAAAAGAATTAGATTTATTCCATTTTTCACAAAAAGTGGGTCAAGGTTTACCATTATGGTTGCCAAAAGGCGCTGCTTTGCGCGATAGACTGGAGCAATTCTTGAAAAAAGCACAGAAAAAAGCAGGTTATGAGCAAGTAGTTACGCCACACATTGGAATGAAAGACTTGTATGTAACTTCTGGACACTATGCAAAATATGGTGCTGATAGCTTTCAACCGATTCATACACCAGCTGAAGGTGAAGAGTTCTTGTTAAAACCAATGAACTGTCCGCACCACTGTGAAATATATAATGCAAGACCTTGGTCATACAAAGATTTACCGAAGCGTTATGCTGAATTTGGAACGGTTTATCGTTATGAGCAATCGGGTGAATTGCATGGATTGACTCGCGTTAGAGGATTTACTCAGGATGATGCGCATATTTTTTGTACACCAGATCAATTAGATGCTGAGTTCAAAAATGTTATCGATTTAGTATTGTATGTTTTTGGATCATTAGGATTTGAAAACTTCACAGCTCAAGTTTCGTTGCGTGATATAGATAATCCGGATAAATATATAGGTAGCGTTGAAAACTGGGAAAAAGCAGAAAATGCAATTATCAGTGCTGCGAAAGATAAAGGGTTGAATTATGTAATTGAAACTGGAGAAGCTGCTTTCTATGGTCCGAAATTAGATTTCATGGTGAAAGATGCTTTAGGCAGAAGTTGGCAATTAGGCACCATTCAGGTAGATTACAATTTACCAGAGCGTTTCGAATTGTCTTATAAAGGTGCTGATGACAAGTTACATCGACCTGTGATGATTCACCGAGCGCCTTTTGGTTCGATGGAGCGTTTTATTGCAATTTTACTAGAACACACGGCAGGAAATTTCCCAATTTGGTTGATGCCAGAACAGGCTATAATCTTGTCTTTGAGTGAGAAATATGAAAATTATGCGAAAAAAGTTTTAGATTTGCTAGAAAATCACGAAATTCGCGCCCTAATTGATAACCGAAATGAAACAATCGGGAAGAAAATTAGAGAAGCAGAAATGAAGAAATACCCATTTATGCTGATTGTTGGTGAGGAAGAAGAGAAAAATGGAACCATTTCTGTGAGACAAAGAGGACAGGAAGGAAAAGGGAATATTTCGGTAACTATTGAAGAATTTGCTGCAATAATTAACGAAGAAATCAACAAAACATTAAAGCAATTTTAAGTTTAACTAAAATAATAAAGCCATAGCAATTAGAAACAACAGAGGTTTTCAACCTCGAGAAGAGAAAAAAGCAGCTCACCGTATCAATAATTTAATACGTGTTGCTGAAGTACGTTTAGTAGGCGAAAACATTGAACCTGGAGTTTATAAAATTGCCGATGCACTTCGTTTGGCTGAAGAGCAAGAAGTGGATTTAGTAGAAATTTCTCCGAATGCTGAACCGCCAGTTTGTAAATTGATGGATTATGGTAAATTTTTGTACCAACAAAAGAAGAGAGATAAAGAATTAAAAGCAAAATCTACGCAAATTGTAATTAAAGAGATTCGTTTTGGACCTCAAACCGATGAGCACGATTATGAGTTTAAGAAAAAGAATGCCTTAAAATTTTTACAAGATGGTGCTAAATTAAAAGCATTTGTATTCTTTAAAGGACGTTCTATTATATATAAAGAGCAAGGACAAATTTTATTATTGCGTTTGGCTCAAGAATTAGAAGAACATGGAAAAGTAGAAGCGATGCCAGTTCTTGAAGGAAAGCGTATGATTATGTACATTGCCCCTAAGAAAAAAGTAAAATAAAGCTACAAGCAATATGCAATAAGCCACAAGCTATCAAAAGCCTAATGCTTACTGCCTAATACTTAAAGCTATCAAGATAGTAAGTAAGAATAAATTAAATACCTAGGAAAAAATGCCTAAAATGAAAACGAAATCTAGCGCCAAGAAACGATTCAAAGTGACTGGCTCTGGAAAAATTAAAAGAAAACACGCTTTTAAAAGTCACATTTTGACTAAAAAATCTAAAAAGCGTAAATTAGCTTTAACGCATTCTGGTTTGGTTCACAAAACAGATGAGAGAAGCATTAAACAACAATTGAATATTATTTAATTAGTTGTTTGGTTAAAACAATTTAGTAACCCTGGGGTGGGCTGAACTAAGTATATAATACAAAGTTCATAAGTGTTGAAAAATCGCCTTACTTCAAAAAACATTTAAAATTATGCCAAGAGCAACAAATTCAGTAGCATCAAAAGCTAGAAAAAAAAGAGTATTAAAACAAGCCAAAGGTTTCTTTGGAAGACGTAAAAACGTTTGGACTGTAGCTAAAAACGCGGTAGAAAAAGCAATGTGCTATGCATACCGTGATAGAAAACAAAATAAAAGAAATTTCCGTGCTTTATGGATTACGCGTATCAATGCTGGTGCACGTTTACATGGTATGAGTTATTCTCAATTTATGGGTAAAGTAAAAGCTAATAAAATCGAATTGAACCGTAAAGTTCTTGCCGATTTAGCAATGAATCACCCAGCTGCTTTCACAGCTGTTGTTAACAAAATTAAATAATTACGTCTAACTCAGTTTATCTTACTTATATAGAAAACCCCGATTTTATAGGGGTTTTTTATTTACAAAATATTATAAAAAACTTATATTTGGAACTGAATTAAGTTTAACCCAATCGTATTAAAACACCATGAACACTATTACTTCTATTCTAACTGTTTTAGCTTCAAAATTTGATGATTATAATCGTGTGAAAACGGTTGTTTCAAAAAGTAGTGTTGGTTGGCATTTAGAACATAGCTTAAAAACCATTGACCAAATTATAACCGCTTGTAAAAAATCGGATCCAAGTATTTATCAATGGAAGTTTAAGTTGAATCGTTTTTTGATATTGGATGTGTTGCAAAAAATTCCAAGAGGAAAAGCTAAAGCGCCTAAAGTAGTTCAACCCGAAGGAGATATCTCTAAAGAATCGTTACAACTACATTTTGAAAAAGTATGTCAAAATCTTGAAAATTGGGAAGATATGAATGAAAATTGTTATTTTTTCCATCCTTATTTTGGCAACTTAAATAAAAAAACGACCGAAAAATTTTTAGCATTACACACGAATCATCACCTAAAAATTATTGAAGATATTTGTAATTAGGTCTTTAATTTTTTCTTTTTCGCCGCTGGAAACAGAACATTGTTCAAAATCAAGCGATAACCTGGTGAATTTGGATGCAAGTCTAAAACCGTTGGCGCATCACCTACTCTATGTTGGTAATCTTCTGGATCGTGACCGCCATAAAAGGTAAACATACCTTTTCCTTTGGTGCCATGAATATAACGTGCTTCGCCATTTATTTTACATTCGCCCATTACCAAAACGTTTGATTTTATTTTTTCAGCACTAAAAGCAGTGGTTTGTCCCATAAAGCCTTTAATTAACTGCGTATGATTTTGACACAACATTGTCGGAATTGGATCCCATTTTGCCGAATATTCCATTAAAGTAAAGTAATCTTTATCCATAGTAAAAACACCTTTTCCGTGTTCTTCAGTTGTATCGATATCGGAAAACTCATATACTATAGGTTGGCGCTCCAATTTATAATTTTTGAATGCAAAAGTGGAAGTAAAATCAATATTGGCTTGATAATTTGCATCCGAATCATCTCCATCAAACATGGGTTCGCAAATATCAACTCCTTCTGCTGAAAGCGCTATATCAAAACTATCGGTAGCCGAACACATGGCAAACATAAAGCCGCCACCAATTACAAAATCTCTAATCTTTTTTGCAACCGCTAATTTTTCTTCAGACACCTTACTAAACCCTAATTTCTTTGCTAAAGCCTCTGCATCAGATTTTTGTTGGATATACCAAGGCGCATTTTTATAGTTTCCAAAGAATTTTCCATACTGACCCGTAAAATCTTCGTGATGCAAATGCAACCAATCATATAACAATAATTGATCGGACAACACTTCCTCATCATAAATTTCGGTATACGGAATTTCAGCATAGGTTAACACCATTGTAACGGCGTCGTCCCAAGGTTGTTTTCCTTTTGGCGTATAAACAGCTATTTTAGGGGCTTTTTCTAACACCACCGTTTCCATGTTTTGTGAAGGTGCGCTAATTTCTTCCAAAATTGTATTGGTAGCAGCATCAGAAAGTACTTCAAAAGTTACTCCTCTAACTTGACACTCTTTTCTAATTTCTGGTGCATCGGGTAACAAAAAAGAACCACCTCTGTAATTGAGTAACCAACTTACTTTATAGCTTTTATCCAATGCCCAATAAGTAATTCCGTATGCTTTTAAATGATTTTGTTGTGTTTCTACTTCCATAGGCAACAAAATAAAAGCGGCTTTTGCATTGGTGCAAAAGCAGAGTAAACATAATAAGACGTAATTACGAAACAACCATTTTTTCATAGGGTAAATAGATTAGAATGGAACATCCGAATCATCTTCCTCAAATGTATTCATGGTGCTACCAAAAGCTTCATTAGGAGTTGGTAAATTAGGTGTAATGAATGGATTAGTATCGTCTAGATTCATTTTAGAAGGAAAGGCGTCAAAGGGCGAACTAAAATCGTCTAAGTTTTCAAATTTTCCAAGATTTGCCACAAATTTTAATCGGATTTCATTTAAACCACCATTTCTGTGTTTGGCGACAATGAATTCTGCTTGACCTTGAGTAGGAGAACGCTCTTCATCATCCCATTCATCAATTTTATAATATTCAGGACGATATATGAACGATACAATATCGGCATCTTGTTCAATCGCTCCCGATTCACGAAGGTCAGAAAGCAATGGACGTTTACTTGATCCACGAGTTTCAACTGCACGAGATAACTGGGATAGTGCAATTACAGGAACATTTAATTCTTTTGCTAATGCTTTTAAATTTCGTGAAATTGATGAAATTTCTTGTTCTCTATTTCCGCCACCTTTTCCATTTCCGCCAGCGGTCATTAATTGTAAGTAATCTACCACAATCATTTTGATACCATGTTGTGAAGCTAAACGTCTTGATTTTGCTCGTAAATCAAAAATGGAAAGTGAAGGGGTGTCATCAATGAATAATGGTGCTTTTTCTAAATCTTTTACTTTGATAGAAAGCTGCTCCCATTCGTGTTTTTCTAATTTTCCGGTACGCAATTTTTCGGATGATAATCCAGTTTCCGATGAAATTAAACGTGTAATTAACTGAACAGATGACATCTCTAAGGAAAAAAATGCAACAGGGTGTCCATAATCAACTGCCATATTTCGTGCCATTGATAATACAAAAGCTGTTTTACCCATACCTGGACGTGCTGCAATAATAATTAAATCAGAAGGTTGCCAACCTGAAGTTAATTTATCCAAGTTATGAAAACCTGTTGCAACTCCACTTAATCCTTCTTTTCCTGCTATTTCTTCAATACGTTTTTTAGCTTGAATTACTAAACTCTGAGCAGTTTCTGAACTTCGTTTGATATTTCCTTGTGTTACTTCGTATAGTTTAGATTCAGCAGTGTCTAATAAATCAAATACATCGGTAGATTCATCATACGATTGTTCTATAATTTCACTCGAAATTTTAATTAAACTTCGTTGGATAAATTTTTGTAAAATAATGCGTGAATGGAATTCAATATGTGCTGAAGAAGAAATCTTTTGAGTCAGTTGAATCAAATAATAATCGCCACCAGAAAGATCTAATTTACCAGTTTTCTTTAATTGCGCGGAAACCGTTAATAAATCTATGGGTTGTGTTTCATTAAATAACTGAACAATAGCTTCAAAAATATTTTTATGAGCATCTTTGTAAAACGCATCGGGCTGTAAAATATCAATCACTTCGTCAACCCCTTTTTTATCAATCATCATAGCGCCAAGTACTGCTTCTTCAAGGTCTAACGCTTGAGGAGGTAGTTTTCCTTTTTCTAAATTGATGATGGTAGTTTTATCTACCTTAATCGGGTTTAAATTTCTTATATTTTCCATATTGCTAAGTTAACCAATTTTTACAAAAAAATAATTTGAGTTCTCAAGACTCGTTTGTTGATAACTGAATATTTTTGTTAATAAAGCAAAAAAAATCCGAAACTTAAATGCTTCGGATTATATTTTAATATGAAAGTTAAGGGTTATTCTTTGAATTCACCCATCTTACAATATTTATCCATTCGCTGAGATACTAATTCGGTTGTTGATAAATCTTTTAATTCTTTATAGGCTTTTGATACATATTGCTCCACTGTTTTGAAAGTAGTTTCTTTATCATAATGAGCTCCACCAAGTGGTTCAGGAATAATATCATCTATTAACTTATTTTTTTTCATGTCAAAAGAAGTCAATTTTAAGGCATCTGCAGCTTGTTCTTTAAATTCCCAACTTCTCCATAAAATGGAAGAACAAGATTCAGGTGATATAACTGAATACCAAGTGTTTTCTAACATAAAAACTCTATCTCCTACTCCAATTCCTAACGCTCCACCGGAAGCACCTTCTCCAATAATTACAGTAATAATAGGCGTTTTTAAACGAACCATTTCAAAAATATTACGAGCAATAGCTTCTCCTTGTCCGCGTTCTTCAGCTTCTAAACCAGGGTATGCACCAGGAGTATCAACTAATGTTAAAACTGGAATACCAAATTTCTCTGCCATTTTCATTAAGCGAAGTGCTTTTCTATAGCCTTCTGGATTTGCCATACCAAAATTACGATACTGACGCATTTTAGTATTGATTCCTTTTTGTTGACCAATAATCATATACGATTGACCATCTATTTGGCCTAAACCACCTATCATGGCTTTATCATCTTTAAAATTACGATCTCCAAAAAGTTCTAAAAAAGTACCTTTAGTTAAATTCGTAATATGTTCTAACGTATACGGTCTGTTTGGGTGTCTTGAAAGTTGCACACGTTGCCAAGCCGTCAGATTTTTATATATTTTTCGCTTAGTTTCTTCTAGTTTTTTCTCAATTTGCTTGCACGTTGTTGAGACATCAACATCTGATTCTTGACCAATGATTTGACATTTATCTAACTGATCTTCAAGTTCTTTAATTGGTAATTCAAAATCTAAATATTCCATAATCGGTTTATTAGGGTTTAGTTTTTAATCGTACAAAGATAAAATTTTCAATTGACATTCTAAACTTATCTTTAATTAGTTGTGATTTTTTTTATAACCTTTTACAATACCGTTTGCAATTACAGTCGATAAAATAATGAGTGCGCCTAAATAAAACATGGGTGACATTTGTTCTGAATCCTTAAAAATAAAATAGGCTAAAATGATACCATAAATAGGTTCTAAATTAATCGTTAGCATTACGGTATAAGGACTTAAATATTTCATAACCGCTGTAGAAGCAATAAATGCATAGGCCGTACAAACAGAACTTAAAATGAATAAATAAACTAAATCGGTAGTAGTCAGTTGAAAAAATTCTGCTGAAAAACTATTGGTAAACAGCAATGAAATTGAAAAGAACAATACCCCTCCCGATAATTCATAAAATGAAATAATTGCAGGTTCATACTCTTTCACAAACTTACTATTGATCACTGCAAATAACGCAGATAGGAAAGCGGAAATTAATGCCAATATAATGCCTTCAACATAATTAGTTTCAACATTAAAAATAATTGTAAGTCCAGCAATAACTATCAAACCAAAGAAAATTTCATACCAAACAATCTTTTTCCCAAAAAACAAAGGTTCGATTAATGAGGCAAAAAAAGCACCCGTTGAAAGACAAGCTAAAGTAATGGAAACATTAGCCACTTTAATGGCTCTAAAGAAAGTAAACCAATGCAAAGCAATAATCAATCCTGCTATTAAAAATTTGAAAATAATTTGCCTCGGAATTTTTGTTGGAATACGTTTATATCGAATGTATGCGAATATAAAAAATACGGCAAACAACATTCTGAACCAAACTAATGGCAAAGCATCTAGCGAAATTAATCTACCTAGAATGGCTGTAAATCCCCAAATAAATACAATTAAATGAAGATGCAAATAACTTTTTACGTTATCGTTTGGCATTTCGTAATAAATAATAAGCTAATATTCCAAAAACAAAATTGGGTAACCAAACCGCAATAAATGCCGGTATACTAGACTTTTCCGCTAATGTTCCAAAAACTTTATCAAAGAAAATGAATACAAAAGCAATGATTATACCGATGGCTAAATTGACTCCCATACCGCCTCTTCGTTTCATAGAAGAAACTGCAACAGCAATTATTGTCAATATAAATGCAGAAACTGGCAAACTAAATTTCTTATAAAAAACTACTAAATAAGTATTAATGTTTGCATTACCTCTAGCACGTTCTTTGTTAATGAATCTATTTAATTGACCAATTGTCATGGTTTCTGCAACATATACAACTGGCGTTAAATCATCGGGTTCAAAATTATAATTAATAGTAATTTTATCGTTCTTAATGAGTTGATCATTATCTATCCCTACTATACGCTTGTTGTAGTTGTATAAAATATACGTCTTTTTTACTTCATCATAACGAATACGATTAGCGTTTACTTTTTCTATTAATTTATTGTCTTTCAGTAACTCATATGTGAAATTAAATCCCGTTTGAGATAAATAATTAAAATTACTCACATAGATGTTTTCTTCAATATTGCCCTCTTTTTTTATTTGTCTAAAAATATCTGAAGTTTCTCTCGTTTGTGTGTTTCCTTTTAAATTTTGGTATCTAAAATCATTAAAACCCTTACTTGCTTTTGGCACCAAAAAGAATCCCATAATTAATGCAAAAATGGATACGATAACTGCACCATAAATAAATGGTCGAAGAAAGCGACTAAACGATATACCCGAACTCAAAATAGCAATAATTTCGGTGTTATTTGCTAGTTTTGAAGTAAACCAAATAATGGATAAAAATAAAAAAATTGGAAACAAAAGATTTGCAAAATAAATAGTGAAATCGCCATAATAGATTAAAATATCCTTTAATGGAATTTTCTTTTCAATCATTTTATTCACTTTTTCAGAAACATCAATCGTAATTCCAATGGGAATAAACATAATTAACATCACCGAAAAAGTAACCAAATAGCGTTTTAAAATGTATTTATCTATTATTTTCATATTTCAAGTTTCATATTTCAGGTTTCAGGTTTCAAGCCAACTTAAAACTTGAAACAAATTTTAAAGTCTTTGACTCATTTGCACCACCATTTTATCTTTCCAAGCTCTAAAGGTTCCAGCGATAATTTGGCGTCTTGCTTCGCGAACTAACCACATGTAAAAACCTAAATTATGAATGGTTGCAATTTGTTTACCTAAAAACTCATCGGCAGCAAATAGATGGCGCAAATACGCTTTTGAATATTCGGTATCAACCCAAGTGTGCCCCATTTCGTCAATAGGCGAAAAATCAGCTTCCCACTTTTTATTTTTCATATTCATAGTTCCGTGTGCGGTGAATAACATCCCATTTCGGGCATTACGTGTTGGCATTACACAATCAAACATATCAATTCCTAACGCAATATTCTCTAAAATATTGATTGGCGTTCCAACTCCCATTAAATAACGAGGTTTGTCTTCGGGTAGAATTGCAGTAACTACTTCGGTCATTGCATACATTTCTTCAGCCGGTTCGCCTACTGATAAGCCTCCGATTGCATTTCCTTGAGCGCCCGCATTTGCAATATATTCAGCCGATTGCGCTCGCAAATCTTTATACGTACTTCCTTGAACAATAGGAAAAAACGTTTGTTCGAATCCATATTTAAAAGGTAATTTTTCTAGATGATTGATGCATCGATCTAGCCAACGGTGCGTCATGTGCATCGAACGTTTGGCATAGCGATAATCGCATGGATAAGGCGTACATTCGTCAAAAGCCATAATAATATCGGCACCAATAGTTCGCTGAACTTCCATTACATTCTCAGGAGAAAAAAAATGGTAAGAACCATCTATATGCGATTTAAATTTAACTCCTTCTTCTTTAATTTTTCGATTAGACGACAACGAATACACTTGGTAACCACCCGAATCGGTTAAGATATTTCGATCCCAATTCATGAATTTGTGTAAACCACCCGCGGCTTCTAAAATTTTAGTTTGCGGTCTTAAATATAAATGATAGGTATTGCCAAGAATGATATCGGGGTTAATGTCTTCTCTTAATTCACGTTGATGTACCCCTTTTACCGAGGCAACGGTACCAACAGGCATAAATATCGGCGTTTCAATAACTCCGTGATCGGTTGTTATTTTTCCGGCTCTGGCTTTGCTTTGTGGATCTTTGGTAATTAAATCAAACTTCATAGTGTACTTTTACGAAACGCAAAGATAATTGAATTTAGAATTTAGGAATTAGAATTTGGAATTATTTATGAAATTGAATGATTTAAGGCAGTTGAATAAATGATATAGTTATCTATCACAAAGTCGCTCAATGTTATGCACGATGTTTATTAAGCTATAAAATTAAAACTAGACCGATGTAAGAAAAACGTATTATATAAATAAGGTAATAAATGAGATGCTTAGCAGCATGACAAACTATGCGTGTTTTCTAATACTCTATATTAAAAGTGTAACGCAAAAAAACTTCCATCTCCCAACTTCCATCTCCCAACTTCCATCTCCCAACTTCCATCTCCCATCACTATCAACAATTCTTAATAACTTCTCATAAAATGATTTGTAGCACCAAAAAAATAAAATTACTTTTGTGAGCATATAACACATATTCTATTATAAATGTCTAACACACAACAACTACACGATTTTACAACACAAGTGCGAAGAGACATTCTTCGTATGGTTCATGCCGTAAATTCAGGACATCCAGGAGGTTCTTTAGGATGTGCCGAATTTTTGGTAACCCTTTATCAAGACGTTATGAAACGCAACCCTGGTTTTTCTATGGACGGAATAAATGAGGATATTTTCTTCTTATCGAACGGACATATTTCTCCTGTTTTTTACAGCGTTTTAGCAAGAAGCGGGTATTTTCCAGTAGCCGAATTAGCTACCTTTAGAAAATTGAATTCGAGATTACAAGGTCACCCAACAACTCACGAAGGTTTACCTGGCATCAGAATGGCTTCAGGTTCATTAGGCCAAGGATTATCTGTGGCGATAGGTGCTGCTCAAGCTAAAAAATTAAACAAAGACAACCATCTGGTATTTGCTCTTTTAGGCGATGGTGAATTGCAAGAAGGTCAAAATTGGGAAGCCATCATGTATGCTTCGGCAAAAAAAGTAGATAACTTAATTGCTACCATCGATTTGAACGGAAAACAAATTGACGGAACTACAGACGAAGTTTTGGCAATGGGAAGTATAAAAGCAAAATTTGAAGCATTTGACTGGATTGTATTAGAAGTTACAGCTGGTAATGACATTGATGCTATCAAAGCAGGATTAACTGACGCGAAAGCAAAATCAGGTAACGGAAAACCAGTTTGTATTTTATTACATACCGAAATGGGTAATGGAGTAGATTTTATGATGCACACACACGCTTGGCACGGAAAAGCGCCAAACGATGAGCAATTAGCCAATGCATTAGCACAAAATGTGGCAACTTTAGGAGACTATTAATTATATGAACCTTTTTAAAGTAACATTTATCATTTTCTTTTTCTGCTTTGGTCAAAATATATTTTCTCAAAAATATTCATTTAAAATTCAAAGCCAATATTCTCATTACGAAAATGAAAATTCGGAAAAAGCTAATAGTAAAATAGTTTTTTTATTTAATAATGAGGACGACACCACTATGAGTTTCTTTGTAGTTAATGATACTATTAAAAACATATCTATATTCGATAAAAAATCTAGAAAAGTTTTTTTCTCTCAAGGTGGCTTCGTTTTAGACGGTAAAACTAATCTAAATTACATATTTTCAACTTGTAAATTTGATTTAAGAGAGTTCTTTTATGATGAAAAAATAAATAAAAATGTTACGATTTCAAATGATATAATTGATGGAGAAAATATAATTAACATTAGAGAAACTAAAAAGAAGAAAACCATATTCGATTTATATATAAAAACAATTGAAAATTCAAAATATATAAACACGCAGAATTTTACTATTTCGATGATTACACATCATAGAATATGGGGGATTAAAAAAATTAATACTAAAATTATTAAAGAAAGTTACTATCTAAAAAACAATGTCAAAACAGATATTTACAAATTAGACAAAATTGAAGATGTTAATTTTGAGATTGAACTAAATTAATCTCAACAAAATAAAAATAATATTATGAAAAAATATAGCAACCAAGGCAGCAAAGATACCCGTTCGGGATTTGGAGCTGGTATGACCGAATTAGGTCAGAAAAATGAAAATGTTGTGGCGCTTTGTGCCGACTTAATCGGATCATTAAAATTTGATGATTTCAAGAAAAACCATCCTGAGCGTTTTTTCCAAATTGGAATTGCAGAAGCCAATATGATTGGCATTGCAGCTGGTTTAACCATTGGTGGAAAAATTCCGTTTACTGGAACGTTTGCTAACTTTTCTACTGGAAGAGTGTACGATCAAATTCGTCAATCGGTGGCATATTCTGATAAAAATGTGAAAATTTGTGCTTCGCATGCAGGACTAACTCTTGGAGAAGACGGAGCAACACACCAAATTTTAGAAGACATTGGTTTGATGAAAATGTTACCTGGAATGACAGTTATTAATACCTGTGATTACAACCAAACCAAAGCAGCCACTTTAGCGTTAGCCGATCATCATGGACCTGCTTATTTGCGTTTTGGTCGTCCAGTGGTGCCTAACTTTATGCCTGCTGACGAACCATTTATAATTGGAAAAGCGATTCTTTTAAACGAAGGTACTGATGTTACGATTATTGCTACCGGACATTTAGTTTGGGAAGCATTAGTAGCAGCAGAAGCCTTAGAAGCAAAAGGAATTTCAGCAGAAGTAATTAACATTCACACAATTAAACCTTTAGATGAAGAAGCGATTTTAAAATCGGTTCAAAAAACAAGTTGTGTAGTTACTGCTGAAGAGCATAACATTATTGGTGGTTTAGGCGAAAGTGTTTCTAGATGTTTAGTGCAAAACCATTTAGTACCTCAAGAATTTGTTGCGGTAAACGATAGTTTTGGCGAAAGTGGCACACCTGACCAATTAATGGAAAAATACGGTTTAAACACTGCCGCTATTATTGAAAAAGCTGAAAAAGTAGTTGCTCGAAAATAATTTATAGCCTTATATAATTCAAACCGATAGCGCGGAATTACATTCCATAACTAAACTCAAAATCACTCACATAAAAAATCCCAATCGTTTGATTGGGATTTCTTGTTAGTATGTTGTGAAAGGTGGCTTTGATGTTTTATCTAAATGACGTCTTAACCTTGTTGATGAAACTCCATCTCCAGAGGCGTTTGGGATTCCTTTAGGTTCCGTTTCATCAACAAGAGTTGTAAATGGGTTATCAACAACAGGATCAAATGGATAATATAAACTTGATCCTAAAAAAGGTGTTGGTTTCTTAATTTCAACTTTTGTCAAAGCACCATCTCCATCATCATCCACATCTAAATAATTTGGAAGACCATCTCCATCAGTATCTAAAGCTACTTTATTAAAATCTACAAATCCGTTTGTTTCTTTTTCACGATATTCAATTTTTGAAAGAATTTTATCTCTATCGTGGTCTCTATATCTTTGATTGTATAGTTTGAAATTAAAAATTAAAGGCGAATAAGATCCTATATTCCCTGTTGCTGTGTTATAATAACCTAAACCAGAAGGCAAAAACATTACTCCTGCACCATAATTTTGAAAAGAAATAGTACCGTCTGGATTCGATACATGTGTACCGGTTTTAAATTTTGGAATAACTTCACCCCAACCTTTAATTACATCTTCTAAAGCAAACCATACTGGCGTATCAGATTGATCAAATACATTTTGAGTATAGGTAACTACATTATTTGTTGTATTTTTAGTAAAAGTATTCCCTTTATAGGCAACAAATGTAGAATCAACTCTAGTAGGATTTTCACCGGTTCCTTCGCGTAATTTTAGATAATATATTTTATAGGTTAAATCATGAAATTTTCTTTGAATAGTATCTAATTCTGTCATGTTTGCAATAGGCGTTTGAGTTCCTCCCACTGGAATTTGGGTAAATGTTGGATTAAAATTTGCATCTACCGTCACATAATGTGTTGCTAAAAAATCTTCGATTTTGGCTAAATCTTCCGGATAAACTTCATCATAGGGTCTTGGAGGAGTAATGGTTGCAGAGTCATTTTGTTGACATGAAAATATACTTGATATAACAACAACACTTAAAACTATTTTAAAAAGGCTTTTCATTATTCTAAATTTATAGGGCGCAAGATACAATTTTCATTTATTTTTGTAGAAATATTAACACGGATTTTAGAAATTTATGAGAATTGACAAATATTTGTGGTGTATACGCTATTACAAAACCCGAAGTATCGCAACGGAAGCTGCAAAAAAAGGGCATATTACGGTTAATGGACAAGTAGCTAAACCATCAAGAGAAGTGTTTCCAACGGATAAAATTACACTCAGAAAAGACCAAATCAACTATAAATTAGTCGTTCTTGACGTTCCTTTGAATCGGTTGGGTGCAAAATTAGTCGATTTATACCGAAAAGATGAAACACCGGCTGAAGCATTTGAACACATTGCACTGATGAAACTTTCCAAAGAACATTACAGAGCAAATGGAACAGGTAGACCTACAAAAAAAGAACGCAGGGATATTGATGATTTTATTGGAGATGATTTTGATAATGAAAATGAATAAGAAATATGAATTATTGGGAAGAACGTTACCAAAAACAAGATACAGGTTGGGACATTGGAACAATTTCAACACCACTAAAGGAATATATTGATCAATTAACTGACAAAAAATGTCGCATTTTGCTTCCTGGCGCAGGAAATGGATATGAATTTGATTACTTAATCAATAAAGGATTTACGAATGTTTTTGTAGTTGATATTGCCATTTCACCCTTAAATAATATTGCTAATAGAAATCCTGAAATGTCTACAAAACTATTGCATCAAGATTTTTTTACTCTGAATGAAAAATTTGATTTGGTGTTAGAACAAACATTTTTTTGTGCTATTCCACCCGAAATGAGAGCTGATTATGCAACTAAAATGAATGAAATACTAAATACGAAAGGAAAAATAGCAGGTTTATTATTTGACTTTCCACTCACTGGAGAAGGACCGCCTTATGGAGGTTCAAAAGCGGAATATCTCTCTTTGTTTTCAGAAAAATTTAGGATAAAAACTATCGAAAGAGCACATAATTCAATAAAACCAAGACAAAATAAAGAACTCTTTTTTATCTTTGAAAAAAAATAACACTTTCCATGAAAAATATTATTTTAACAAATGCTGAAATAAGTCACAAAACAAAGAGAATAGCTTATCAAATTTACGAAACGTTTAGCTCTGAAAACGAAGTAATTTTAGCGGGAATTGCTTCAAATGGCTATATTTTTGCACAAAAGATTGCTCAAGAATTAGCCCAAATTTCAGATCTTAAGGTGACCCTTTGCGAAGTTAAAATTAACAAACAAAATCCGCAAGAGAGTATTTTTACTTCACTTCCAATTGAAGCCTATGAAAACAAAGGTTTGGTCTTAATTGATGATGTATTAAATTCTGGAACTACATTAATTTATGGGGTAAAACATTTCTTAGCAGTTAAATTATGTAAATTCAAAACGGCGGTCTTAGTCGATCGAAACCACAAAAAATATCCTGTTAAAGCAGATTTTAAAGGTATATCACTATCAACCTCATTGCAAGAGCACATTCACGTTGTTTTTGACGAGAATGAATCGTATGCTTATTTATCTTAATTTTAAATCTATTTCATCAACTAATTGTTCAACTGACTTTTCATCAATTTCAATTACATGATTTACTTGATGATAATAAAATGAACGATCAAACAAATGTTTGTTAATGAAATCAACCAAATCATTTTCGTTTGTAGCGGAAAGTAAAGGTCGTTTCACCTTCTCGTCTTGTAACCTATTGGCAAGCGTTTTTGCTTTTCCTTTTAAATAAAAAGAAACCACATCGTCTTGCAATAACATTTCATGATTATTGTGATAACAAGGTGTTCCACCACCTAAACTCAAAACAAAAGATTCTGTTTTTTGTAAAACCAATTTAAAAACGTTATTTTCTATTTTTCTAAAATAAATCTCACCTTTATTTTTAAATAATTCAGGCACCGATTGCCGTTCGTTTTCTTCAATAATTACATCTAAATCATAAAATGGAACTGCTAATTTTGAAGCGAGTAGTTTTCCTACCGATGACTTTCCACTGCCCATATATCCTACTAAAATTACTTTCATCATATAAATAATACCCTATAAATTAAGGAGTTAAAAAATTAATTTGGAAAAAAGACAAATTTATAATAAAAACCTATTGAAAAAAGAATTTATGTTACTATATTTGCACCCGCGTTCAAGAAAATAATGACTTGGTAGCTCAGCTGGTAGAGCACATCACTTTTAATGATGGGGTCCTGGGTTCGAATCCCAGCCAGGTCACTACTTAACACATATTTCTTGAAGCACCGACTTGGTAGCTCAGCTGGTAGAGCACATCACTTTTAATGATGGGGTCCTGGGTT
>ERZ887849.1978-NODE-1978-length-17683-cov-19.305764_pt1 | contig 17683 bp, 15 predicted proteins | sample MGYA00521267_ERZ887849 | MGnify/ENA primary metagenome ERZ887849 (study PRJEB32303, sample SAMEA104408601) | aquatic metagenome | biome: Brackish water; feature: Pelagic; material: water | place: Baltic Sea | collected 2014-06-06T16:11:00 | depth 2,863 m ... | reverse complement strand
TAGGTAGATTCCTACGCGTTACTCACCCGTCCGCCGCTCTACTCACACCGAAGTGTTTTCGCGCTCGACTTGCATGTGTTAGGCCTGCCGCCAGCGTTCAATCTGAGCCATGATCAAACTCTTCAGTTTAGATCTTTTACCTCTGCCCCGAGGGACAAGAGGGGATGGTTACGCAAAGCTTGCTTGACCATCCAAAATCTCAGCTCAGACACAATTCGAAATCATTGAATTAATGGTCACTTGTTGTGTCTGAATAGTTAGTGAAAACCATCCCAACAAGTGCCCACACATCTGTCTTTATCTGATTGTTAAGTAGCAAACTAACCGCTGGGGTTAGCTTCAGTCCGAGGGGGTTACCCCCGGGCAAGGTCGCGCATTATACGTACCGGCCGAAGCCGCGCAAGTCTTTTTTTAAAAAAGTTTCAACGCCTCAATCTGGCTGGCCATTTTGGGCCCCAAGGCGTAATGCGGAGACGAAGATTAGCAACCCCTTCAGCCCGCCGCAAGAACAACTTTGGCTATTGTTTGGCTATTGGATAGTAGCGGTGGACGCGCCAGGCCAGAAGCCCTCCCAGCACCGCACCGTATACCAGTGCCTCCCCCCAATCGGAGCGCGCCAACCAGAGCAAATGCAACCATGCCAGCACCGTAGCGGGATAGATCAAACGGTGCAATTGGCGCCAACGGCGCCCTAACGCTCGGCGGGCGCGGTGTGTCGAGGTCAGCGCCAGAGGTAACAGGGTCAGCCAAGCAGTGAAGCCCACTAGGACGTAAGGCCTCTCTTGCAGCTCCTCTAGCAGTAACGTCGCGCTCCAGCCCACATAGACCTGCGCAAAGAGCAACAGGTGAAGACTGACGTACAAAAAGACCAACAGACCCAGCATTCGCCGGTACTGAAACAGACTAGGCCAGCCAAATTTGGCCATTGGGCTTGCCAACAAGACCACCGCCAAGCCGCGCAGGGCCCATTCTCCGGTCCCCTGCATCAGCACCTTCGCAGGATCCGGTCCTAACTGGTCCCCCATTAACGCCCACAGCAACCATAAGAGTGGGCTCAGGCAGAGTAAGGCTATGACAATGGATCGCAGCCATGGCGGTGTTAGTCGGACTGCTCTCACTGCCTGTCGCAACAAATCCGGCGGACCCGCCCAGATTCGATGTCGACCCTCAGTAGTCACGCCTCAGATCCATACCCGCATATAAGCCCGCCACTTGATCAGCGTAGCCATTGAACGGCAGGGTTCGGACCCGATTTGGCCTAAAGACAGACGACGGCAACTTTCGCTCATAACCCTGTGACCAACGTGGATGATCCACCTCAGGGTTCACGTTGGCATAAAAACCGTACTCGGACGGCTGCAAGGTTTGCCAACTGGTTTTTGGCTGTGCCGCTGTGACGTTTATCTCAACAATCGACTTGATACTCTTAAAGCCGTACTTCCAGGGCACCACCAGCCTGACGGGTGCGCCATTTTGATGGGGTAATGTCTTGCCATACAAGCCGACCGCGATAAACGCGAGTGGATGCATGGCTTCGTCCAGCCGCAGCCCCTCTACGTAAGGCCAATCGATAACACCAGTAAACGAGCGGGTGCCCCGCATTTCACTGCGACGATAAAGCGTCTTGAATTCGACAAAGCGCCCCTCCGCCTTCGGCCCAAATTGCCGCAACAAGTCGGATAAGGGGAATCCCACCCAAGGCACCACCATGGACCAGGCCTCGACACAGCGAAAACGATAGATCCGCTCCTCCAGATCAAAGCCGGTCAATAAATCCTCAAGATGCAGCTGCCCGGGCTGATCGACCAGTCCACCCACTTTCACGCTCCAGGGGTCGATCGTCATGCTCTCTGCGTAACGCGCCGGGTCATCCTTATCCGTCCCGAACTCATAAAAGTTATTGTAGGTTGTCACTGCGTTAAAAGGGGTGAGCTCGCCCTCGAGAGACCGATCGCCGGCTGGCGCATAGGCCAAATCTTGAGTCGAAGCCTTTACTGGGGCCATTGAGCTTGCGATAGCGCCTGAGGCAAGCCCACCCGCAGACTTCATTAAGTTGCGGCGATTTAAAAAAACCGCCTCGGGCGTAATCTCTGAAGATTGAATGGACGGGTCAGTGTAAATCGTCTTTGTCATGGCTCGCTTCGCCCTCCTGGCTGCGCGGGATATCGTTGTGTCGAAGATGCTGCAACGGGCCTGACAAGGCATACACCACCGATAGCAGCCAAATCACTAGCGGTGGATCGAGCGCAATCAGAGCCACTATTGCGACAACGAGTAGCATTCTGACAAAAGGCACTCGCCGATCAAAGCTGACTGATTTAAAGCTAGAATAGGGAAATCGCGAGATCATCAAAAAGCCTAATGCGGTTAAAGACAGCGCATGTATCCAATCCAGCGCAGGCCCCGACCAACCATGGGTCTGACTCATCCATACTAAAGTTGCCACGCTGGCCGCTGCGGCTGGACTGGCTAGGCCAGTAAAATGCGTCGTGTCATCGTTTTGCATCTGCGCATTGAAGCGGGCCAGCCGCAAGGCTGCGCAAGCGGCATAAATAAATGCCGCCACCCAGCCCACCTTGCCGAGGCCCGTTAGCGCCCAATTAAAAGTCAACAATGCAGGGGCAAGGCCAAAACTCACCATGTCGGATAGACTGTCGTATTGCGCGCCAAAGGCGCTACTCGTGCCGGTGAGACGGGCAACCCGGCCGTCGAGGCCATCGAACAACATGGCCACTAAAATGGCGACAGCGCCGGCATAAAAGTCGCCCTGCATGCCAGCAATAATCGCGTAAAACCCGCAAAACAGGGCGCCAGAGGTGAATAGGTTGGGCAGCAGAAAGATGCCCTTTGCACGAGGCGAATTGTGCGTATCTCGCTCCTCATAATCGCCCACTAAGCTCGCTAATGGCGCCTCAATTTGCTTGGCGGCGCGCGCCAACTCATCACTATCCGGTGTCTGTCCGGTTCTGGACATCATCTACTCTCCAAATCGCCATTTTGGCGTGTCTCTGTCAAATTGTAACAGCGGCGTTTACCCCGAGCACGATGTCCGACACAATACGCCTCCTTTTTTTCAGGTCCCGGACCGAGGTATTACCAGTGAGCAACTACTTCAACTCTCTTCCACTTCGCACTCAGCTGCAAGAGCTGGGCAAATGCCGCTTTATGGACTCCAGCGAGTTCGAAGCAGGGATCGCCCCACTTGCGGGGAAAACGCTGGTCATTATCGGGTGTGGTGCACAGGGCTTCAATCAAGGCCTCAACCTGCGGGACAGCGGCCTTAATGTGTCCTATGCATTGCGCAAAGAAGCCATTGAGGAACAGCGTCCTTCCTGGGTAAAGGCCACTGAAGCTGGTTTTCAGGTCGGCACTTATGACGAAATGGTACCTCACGCCGACATGGTGCTTAACCTCACACCTGACAAACAACACACCAATGTGGTGACCGCCGTCATGCCCTTAATGAAAGAAGGTGCCTGCCTGTCCTACTCACACGGCTTCAATATTGTCGAGGAAGGCATGAAGATCCGAGAGGACCTTACCGTGATTATGGTTGCGCCCAAGTGCCCGGGCACTGAGGTACGGGAAGAGTACTTGCGCGGCTTCGGTGTCCCCACATTAGTAGCGGTTCACCTCGAAAACGATCCCCAGGGCAAGGGTCTGGAACTCGCAAAGGCTTATGCTGCGGGTACCGGCGGACATCGCGCTGGCGTTCTAGAGTCCTCTTTTATCGCCGAGGTGAAGTCTGATCTTATGGGTGAGCAAACCATTCTCTGCGGCATGCTGCAGACAGGCTCGCTTCTGTGCTTCGATCGCATGGTAGAACTTGGCATCGAACCCGCCTATGCCGCGAAACTAGTGCAATATGGTTGGGAAACAGTGACCGAAGGACTCAAGCAGGGCGGCATCACTAATATGATGGACCGCCTGTCTAACCCCGCCAAAATTCGCGCCTTTGATCTTGCCGAAGAAATGAAGGGCACGCTGCGTCCACTATTTGAAAAGCACCAAGACGATATTATCTCAGGGCATTTTTCCAGCACGATGATGACCGATTGGGCTGCAGGCGATGCTAATTTGCTCAAGTGGCGCGCCGAAACAAATGGCACTCCTTTTGAACTGCAGGACATTACCGAAGCCCCCATTGATGAGCAGGCTTACTACGATCAGGGCATCTTAATGATTGCAATGGTTAAGGCGGGAGTCGAACTGGCCTACGAAACAATGGTGTCGGCCGGCATCATCGAGGAATCGGCTTATTACGAATCACTGCACGAAACACCGTTAATCGCCAACACCATCGCACGAAAAAAATTGTACGAAATGAATGTCGTGATATCTGATACCGCTGAATACGGTTGCTACCTTTTTGATCAGGCAGCGCGGCCAATGCTTAAGGCATTTGTCTCCAGCCTAGGCAAAGACGTTATGGGCGAGGGTATTGCCGGCAGCATCGCGGTCGATAACCGTCGATTAATCGACGTTAATGCCGCCATTCGATCGCATTCGGTCGAAGTCGTAGGAGCGCGGTTGCGCGGTTATATGACCGGCATGAAAGCGATTACGTCACCACAATAAGAGAGCTCGACGATGGGTTGTCCCAACTTAATGCATTCGAATAGCAGAATGCCATTGATAGGCGGACAGCCGGTCGTTAGACTGTCGCCCTTTCAACCTTCAACAGCACACATCAGGAAACCCTATGAGCTTTGATCTGATATGGCCGCCCATTCTCGGCGCGGTAGGACTTGTAATTGCGTTTGCGATCTACCTCGTGATGTCCCGCTATAGCGCAGGCGAAGAAAAAGTTCGCGCTATCGCCGACGAGATTCATATCGGCGCTATGGTGTTTATGCACCGAGAATATAAAATGTTATTTGCCTTCGCCGCTGTGCTGGTCGTCGGCATTTTGCTATCGCCGCTCGGCACCAACACCGCTATCGCTTTTGTCGCGGGGGCTGTGTCCTCTGCTACAGCGGGTTATCTCGGGATGTATGCGGCGACTAAGGCGAATGTGCGTACCGCCGTCGCAGCCAATCAAGACGGCGCCGCCGCCGCCCTCAAGATCGCGTTTTACGGAGGCTCTATCATGGGTCTCTGCGTGGCTTCGCTGGGGCTGCTGGGCCTAGGTGGCCTCTACTATTACTTTGGCGGCGACCCGCACACTGCTCATGCTATCCATGGGTTTGGTATGGGCGGCTCAGTGGTCGCACTCTTTTCTCGTGTCGGTGGCGGTATCTTTACCAAGTCTGCCGATGTGGGCGCTGACCTAGTCGGCAAGATAGAAGCGGGCATCCCCGAAGACGACCCCCGCAATCCAGGCGTCATCGCTGATAACGTTGGCGACAACGTGGGTGACATCGCGGGCATGGGATCGGATATTTTTGAATCTTACTGTGGCTCAATGATCGCGTGTATCGCGATCGCTTCAACAATGGCGATCACCGCCGAGTTTACAGCCGCAAACCAAAGCGCAATGATGGCCTTCCCACTGGCCCTCGCTAGTATTGGCCTGATCGCATCGGTCGCAGGCATTTTAATTGTGCGTTCACGATCATCGGCTGCACCTGAGGCAGCACTGCGCAGCGGAACACTCGGAGCGCCAGTGATATTTATTATCATGGCTTGGTATTTAGCCGACGCCATGGGCATTGATAAAAACACCTGGTGGGCTGTGGTATCGGGCGCGGTAGGCGGTATCGCTATTGGACTGATTACTGAGTACTACACTGGCGGCAAGCCTGTCCGTACGATCGCCAAATCAGGTGAAACAGGTCCAGCTACCGTCATGATCACAGGATTAGCGGTTGGCATGCAGTCAGTCGTAGCACCTATCTTATTTCTAGCCGCTATTATCTTTGTCTCTACCCACTTGGCCGGCTTGTACGGCGTGGGTATTGCTGCTGTGGGTATGCTGGCAACCGTCGGCATCACCATGGCGATTGATGCTTATGGTCCCGTTGCTGATAACGCCGGTGGCATTGCCGAGATGGCAGGCATGGGCGAAGAAACGCGCGCGATTACCGACGGCCTGGATGAAGTAGGCAACACCACAGCTGCGATAGGAAAAGGCTTTGCCATCGGTGCCGCCGCCTTAGCCGCACTCGCGATTATTGCTGCGTTCGTCGAGACAGTGACCGTGAATAACCCAGATTTCTCGCTCAACCTGTCTGATCCCTTAGTGCTGATTGGCATGTTCATTGGCGGCGCAATCCCCTTCCTTATCGCATCAATCACGATGACGGCAGTGGGCGAAGCCGCCTTTGATATGATCAACGAAATTCGACGTCAATTCCGCGAAATTCCAGGTCTGCTGGAGGGCAACGCCAAGCCAGACACGGCCCGCTGTGTCGATATCGCGACAACCGCTGCGCTTAGAAGGATGGTACTGCCCGGTGCGATCGCCGTATTTTCGCCTGTGATCGTGGGCTTCGGCCTCGGTGCAACCTCCTTGGGTGGCATGCTTGCGGGCGGTTTGCTCGGTTGCGTCTTAATGGCTTTAATGATGGCTAACGCAGGCGGCGCTTGGGATAACGCCAAGAAGTATATCGAGAAGGGTAATCTCGGCGGCAAAGGCTCCGACACTCACGCCGCTGCCGTAGTCGGTGACACTGTTGGAGATCCGTTTAAAGACACCTCAGGCCCTTCCATGAACATCCTCATTAATGTCATGGCGATCGTGAGTCTTGTGATCGCACCACTGCTATAACTCAGTAGAAAAATGAAAAAGGGAGCCAGTGGCTCCCTTTTTTTGTCTGCGCTTGATTCGAAAACCTTTGTCCCGAGAGCCTTAGTGCCGAGAGCCTTAGTGCCGAGAGCCTCAGTGCCGAGAGCCTTGCCGCCAGTCATAGCAGCTGAACTCATGTCCTTCGCCGATAAAGGCGCAGAACCTGTCTCTCAGATCGCGCGGCTTCGATAAGGTGTTATTGCTTGAACGCACCGCGCTGGTCGGCTTTGCCCACCGGCATAGCAGTCATTCCCAGACCCGAGCAACTTGCCCGCCGATTTGAGCACCGACCAAAGCTGCTGCACGTGCCTATGGGGATAGAATCTTCTCCCCTCGCGCCATGGCTGCCACACCAGACCGAACCACCTCCAGCACCTGGGTCTCACCCAAGGCTTGTAGGAACGAGTCAAGCTTATCTGCCGGCCCAGTGAGTTGCACGATATAGGTGGTCGGCCCAACATCGATAATTTGGCCTCGGAAGATTTCTGTGGTGCGCTTCACTTCATCGCGTTGTTCACCTTCAGCGCGCACCTTGACCAAGAGCGTATCACGCTCAACATGCGCGCCCTCCGTCAAATCCACTACCTTGACCACGTCTATGATCTTGTTGAGGTGCTTCGTTACTTGCTCAACCTTCAGATCATCCCCCGTCGTAGTGACAGTTAAACGAGACAACGAATGATCGTCTGTTGGCGCAACATTGAGGCTCTCAATGTTATACCCGCGCTGTGAGAACAGACCCACAACACGAGACAGGGCGCCCGACTCGTTCTCCAGTAATACTGAGAGTATCCGTCTCATGTCAGCTCCTCTCAGTCTTACTGAGCCACATATCCTTCATGGCACCATTCGGCGCTACCATCATGGGATACACGTGCTCATCAGGATCAATGTGGATGTCCATGAATACCAGCCTATCTTTCAGAGAAAACGCCTCTTTCATTGCCGGCTCCAAATCCGATTGCGATTTGACCTCCATGCCAACATGTCCATACGCCTCGGCAAGCTTGACAAAGTCAGGCAGTGACGCCGCATAATGACTTTCAGAGTAGCGACCGTCGTACTGCATATCCTGCCACTGCTTCACCATGCCCAGATAGTTGTTACGCAAATTGATGATCTTCACAGGGCATGCGTATTGGCTACAGGTCGAGAGCTCCTGAATATTCATCTGGATACTGCCCTCGCCCGTCACACAAGCAACGTCAGCATCGGGTAACGCAATTTTTATCCCCATAGCGGCAGGCAAGCCGAAACCCATGGTGCCAAGACCGCCAGAGTTGATCCATCGCCGAGGGTAGTCAAACTTGTAGTACTGGGCAGCAAACATTTGATGCTGACCGACGTCTGACGTGACATAGGCTTCACCATGAGTCGCCGTATAGAGTGCCTTAATCGCATCCTGAGGCATGATGGATTCAGATTCCGCATAACGACGCCCGTGCCAAAGACCATGCGCCTCGCGCCAACTGTTAATCTGTGTCCACCACTCGCTTAAGGAATCCGGGTCGGGCAGTGCCCGTTCGGCGCCCTCGCTCTGCAAGACCACCTGTTTATCAAGCTCCGCGAGAATCGTATCGACCGGGCCGACGATAGGAACGTCGACGGGGACGATTTTTGCAATTGACGCTGGGTCAATATCGATATGAATGATCTTAGCGCCGGGGCAGAACTTGGAGACCGTGTTGGTGACACGATCATCGAAACGAACACCCACAGCCAGAATCACATCGGCGTGATGCATTGCCATATTGGCCTCGTAGAAGCCATGCATCCCCAACATCCCCAGAAATTGCCGATCGCTACCGGGATAAGCTCCAAGGCCCATCAATGTATTGGTAACGGGATGATTGAGTCGCTGTGCTAAAGCGATTAATTGCGCGGTACCCTCGCCTTGTATGACGCCACCACCCGCATAAATAACAGGGCGCTTTGCACTTAAGAGCATCCGCGCGGCTTTACGGATTTGACCAGAATGCCCCTTTGATGACGGTTGATACGAACGCATAGTGACCGTCTCTGGATACACGTACTCAAACTTGTATTCGGGGTGCGTTAAATCTTTTGGGATATCAACGACGACTGGCCCAGGGCGACCAGTAGAGGCGATAAAGAACGCTTTTTTGATCGTCTCAGGAATATCTTCCGATCGCTGGACCAAAAAACTGTGCTTCACAATAGGACGAGAGACGCCAATCATATCGGTCTCTTGAAAAGCATCCTCCCCGATCAAATGGCTTTGTACCTGACCAGAGATCACGACCATTGGGATAGAATCCATATAAGCGGTTGCGATGCCCGTAATGGCATTGGTCGCACCTGGACCCGAGGTCACAAGCACCACACCCGTCTTCCCGGTAGCTCGCGCATAGCCATCGGCGGCATGCGTCGCTGCTTGCTCATGGCGCACTAGAATATGAGGCAGTTTTTCCGCCTTGAATAAGGCGTCATAAATATGGAGCGCAGCGCCACCGGGATAGCCAAAGATGTATTCGACACCCTCGTCTTCCAGCGCGCGGATGATCATTTCACCGCCCGATAACATTTCCATAGCCACTCTCCATCTCATTGCATCAGAGGGTGACGAAATGCATTTGTCCCATGCTATTACGCCACCAACACCTGTCGCACGAGACACTGGCCGGATCGGTCCGGACGCTACACAGACCACGATCACGAAACCCGTGTATCGGTGACCTGCGAGGTAGCGCAGTGTCGAGCCCGAGTGGCCTTAACATCGCCACCTAACGGAACCCGCAAACAGCCTGAAGAACTATCCCGTTCTAAAGGTAGGCCAGAGGGTAAGGGTACTCACCGTTAGCCGTTGCTGCTCGCGTGACCCCGCAATTGTCTCGGTCGATAGAAGGCAAAGTCAAGTCATGTGGACAAATGACCAGAATCAGTGCGACGGGCTATGCAAACCCATACCGCCGCGAGGCTGCGCTTTGAACGAACTTAGCCAGGCGCACTAAGCACTCTTATTCAGCGACTAATCGGTCGTTACCGGACAGTCACACCGCAAAGTGCAAGCGGTCTTTTACCAAGAGAAAACTGACTGTCTCAAGGCATCATCTTCGGATTTGAGGTGTTCAGCACGACAGCCAATAACTCGCCTACTCGATGCGCTTTGTCACTTACGGCTCGCAAGTCAGCTGGGGCAGTGCTCGACGCGTTTGTCCAGTACTGCTGATAACGAGACCCTGACTCAGTTCATTATTCACGTCACTCGGGCAATAAACCAACGTACCTGAATGCTGCGTAAATCCCTCAGTATCAAAGCGAATTACCGTCATACCAATACTTGCGAACGTGTGGTCTCTCTGATCGATAGCCGACCGCTGGTGTAGCACTTCGTCATCGTCATTTATCGTGTCGTTACCGTTGTAATCCATAAAAATATGGTATCCACTGGACCAATCACCTGCGCAGGCATTATCAGCATCAACGGGACACACCGTCACGATCGTGTTGTAAGTAGCCGCGGCTTGTCGCGCATAGGTTAAATCTGCTTGCCATCGACTGACGGCATCTTCAGTCCGCATTCGATCCAACAGGTCGGTCATCGCCGGCACGCCCATTGCGACCAAAACAGCCACAATAACGAGCGTGATTAATAACTCCAGCAAAGTGAAACCCTGCCTCTTAAACCACATTGCTTCACCTCCTTGTGAAAGCTGCTCTGCACGCGCTTTGTAACATTACCCTATAGGCAAGGGCGATTGATCAGCGTAGCATAAGCAATGTCGAGTATGCATGGATGCATCAATGAAGCGACGCCAGGAAGGGTTTACGCTGATCGAGAGCATGGTGGCTTTTGCCATGCTTGTCGTGGGCCTGTTGGGTATATTCCAGTTACATCTCACGGCCAAACGCGGCAATCACGACGCCTTCGAGTACACCCAGGCACACGTCCTAGCCACTGCCATCATAGCGAGAATGCGGCTTAACACGCGCCAGCTGTCGACCTATGTCGCATCCAACTATGGCTCGGGAACCATTGCTCCCCCGCTGACATCCTGCGTTAACACGCCTGCGGACGAGCCCCTTTGTAGCCCTCAAGAGATGGCACAGTGGGACCGATACGTTTGGGACCAAATGGTCGCTGGTCGAAATGAAAGGCTGGGTGATCGAAGTATTGGGGCACCCCGCTCCCGGAGCGGCTGCATTACCCAAACAGACGACACAGTCAGTGTAGTGGTGACATGGGAGGGAATGGATGAGATCTCACACTCCGCGGGCGGCAGTCTCACGACCACATGCGGCAATCCCAGCAAGCAGCGACGTGCTATCCAGCTCGTCACTACGATTGTTGCCACACCATGAAAAGCCGAAAAGGATTCAGTCTCACTGAACTGCTAATTGCCGTCGTCATTGGATTATTTCTCATTGCCGGCACCTTTTCAGTGCTGGGCGTCTCGTCTGCCAGCGTGCGATCCACAGGGCAAATGACGCAATTGCAGGAGGCCGCCAGATTAGCTTTACGGCTATTAGAGGAGGACCTTACGCAAGCAGGTTTTTTCTCTGATCTATCGGCTATCGATCTCTCACCCGACGCGAATACCACCCTTCATGCATCGGTTTCCGGCGTGGACTGTGTCGGCAAGGGTATGAACAACGGCACGTTTCCTAATGGAGTGGGACATTTTCGGACGCTGTGGGCAGCAAGGCGTGGTTCCCAGCCTGCTATCAGTTGTGAAACAGAAGCCATAGCGGGATCAGACATACTGCAGTTAAAGCGATTACGGGGAACTGTCGTCAATGGCGCGTTAGTGAGCAGTCGTTTCTATGCGCTGCTCAACCTCAACGAACTGCATTTTTTCACAGGGCAACAAGTGATACCTACGATAGCCGGCGGCCGAGTGTATGAGTATCAGCACCGTGTGTACTACGTTAAAAATAATGCACAAGCGATACCGACTCTATACCGCCATTCGCTCTCTTCAGCCACACTGATGGGCATACCTGAACCGCTAGTAGAAGGCGTCGAAATGATGCGCTTCGAATTCGGTATTGATATCGACGGCGACAGTGTAGTTGATGCCTATTTGCCCACCTCCGACGTCACAGACAATTTGTGGGATCAACATCGTGATGCCGAAATTATCGCGGTGCAGGTCCATTTGTTACTCAGAGCTTTCCAGCAAGACAGTGCCTTCAGAGCAGGGATGGCGCGCACTTACCCCATGCCCGGTGGCGCAATATCCGTCCCCGACGACGGGTATCGACGTAAGCAGGTATCGACGACTGTTGTCATTCGCAATCTCTGGCTTAAAACCACTGGAGAGACGCCATGAAACAGGAACGCGGCATCGTTTTAATAGTCATTTTTCTGCTACTTATCGTGCTGACAATGATCGCTATTGGCCTGACGACCCGCACTCGCATGACGCTGCAGCTCACTGCTGCCAGCAATGCCCGCAACGAGGCACAACACCAAGCTAATGGCGCACAAACCGCCTACCTCGAGCAACAACGCCGACTTAGAGGAGAAAGCATGTTGATTCGCAACACGAGTGTTACCACCTCTGCTGATGCGTCGGGCGCCCTCAATACGATTAGCTTTCGTGGAGAAACACAGTGCCGCAGAAGTCGTACCGCGACGGCGGTTCATATTGTCGCTTGTCGGCACAGTGAGCTCAGAAGCAGCGTGAATTACGGCAAGAATAGTCGGGGAGAACTCTCTGTCATCACGGGGCTGGAACAACCGGTACTCAATATAGTGGGAGGTTAAACATGAAATGCCACGGATGGGCAGCATGGGTAGGACTAATATTATTGCATGGGGTGTGCGGCACGGCTTCAGCAGACGACACCGATCTCTATGTTTCAACTGGTAATAACAGTAGTCAGAATCGGCCACAAGTATTGATCATATTTGATAATTCAGGATCGATGGCAACCGAGGAAGCGGTGGCGGTTGAACCTTTTGATCCCGCATTTGATTACACAGGCAATGGCGCCAACAGGATCTTCTATGTTCGAGGCACCGTGGCCATCGATAATTACCCCGATCCACGGGATGCCTCTGAATGGCGTTTTTTTGACGCCGGCAACAATGCCTGCGCCCAGAGCGTCATTCCGCACCCCGCTGACCCAGCCTTTTCGTTACTGGATTATGAAGGCCGCTTTACCAGTAACTTGCGTTTCTTTAAGCGTTCAAAGGGGACATGGGACAAGTTACCGGAACGAGAAAGGAAAGTGGAGGAACTGCGCGATTCAGTGGTCGACTGCAAAGCAGATCTCGAAGCAGTCGATCCCAATAACGCGCCAATGGCGAGCACTATTATTTTTCGACAATCGGGCTTCCCACAAAACCAAGAGAAAGATGCACCATTTGATGAGATATCCGCGGGTGCCGATCAAAGCGCTCTCGAAGCCGCCGCCGAAGTCGCTCTCAACTCGCGCATTTTTAGGCAAAACGACTCCGCGACACTGCTCACCGAGAACTATCTCACCTATCTGCATCATTACCGTAACGAAACGCGGCGGCAACGGATCGACATTGCACGCGACACCATTATTAGCCTGATTAATGCGACGCCAGGGGTCGACTTTGGATTACAAGTATTCAATTTTAATAGTAGCCAGGGAAACGACGATGATGGCGGCAGAATTATTGCCGGGGTACGTGAAATGTCGATGTCAAATCGTGCCGCTTTGGTAACTACTATCAACGGGCTGGCAGCCAATACGTGGACGCCGCTGTGCGAATCACTGTTTGAGGCCTATCGTTACTTCGCCGATGGCCCGGTATTGGGCGGCTTCAAAGGCGGGTACCTTGCGCCGCCTGCTGACAGTAGCATCATTAATAACAACCGTTACCAGAGTCCGATGCGCTCGTGTCAAAAGCAGTCGTACATTATTGTCATCACAGATGGCGAACCCACTTACGACAAGGACTACGACACACTTCTTGAGTCAGAGCTCGGGCTAAACACCAGCGATCGCTTCGATAACAACTACCTGCCTGGCGTAGCTCAGTGGATACAAACTCGTGACGTGAATCCCAATTTACTCGGGCAGCAGCACATCGTGACCTACACCATTGGATTCTCGCAAGGGGCCGACGATGCGGCTGAACTGCTCGCAGAGACAGCAAACCGAGGTGGTGGCCAGTACTATGCCGCCAGTGATGCCCTGGCTCTGCAAGGTTCACTGCAACAAATTTTCAGCGAGATTTTAGCCATCAACGCAACCTTCACGGCCCCCGCCATTGCAGCAAACAGTTACGACCGCACACAAACCCTTGATGCCATTTACTACGCGATGTTTTTACCCTCTGATCGTCCTCGCTGGACGGGTAATCTCAAAAAGCTCCGTATCAATGGTGATGGCCGAGTGATGGATCAAATTGATCGCAGTGCCATTAATCGCGAGGGTGCCATTGCCGACACTGCTTGCACCATCTGGACTTCACTCAACACCTGCACCCGTGCGTCCAGTGGCGGAGATGGCAATGAAGTTTTGCTTGGCGGCGCACTTGAGGCAACCGTCGCGGCGACTGATCGGCGTATTCTGACGAGTCCACAAAGTACAGCGGGAGCACTCGTCACGTTAAACCAAAACACCCTCATCAACGCGGTCGGCGACGAAAGCACCCTACTAGGCCTCATCGGCGCACCCGAAGGTGAGGGCATAACAGATTATATCGATTGGCTGCGTGGATTCGATGTGGATGATGATGACGAGAATGGTGATACGACAAGCACGCGCGATGATGTTATCGGAGATCCACTGCACTCCAAACCGCTTGCACTGAGTTACGGTGAAGGCGGGGGTACCAGAGTGCTCATGGGCACCAACCACGGTTACTTACACATGTTCCATGACCTAGGTGAATCGGTAACGGAAAGTTGGGCCTATTACCTCCCGGAAATGCTACCCACCCTGCGGGAGTTACGCCTCAATGCACAAACAGGCGGGCATACGGTTTATGGCGTCGATGGGGCCGTATCAGCGTGGGTGATGGATGCCGACGCCGACGGCAATATTGAAAGACCAGACGACAAGGTATGGGCCTTTTTTGGATTAAGACGGGGTGGACGAGCTTACTTTGCACTCGACATTTCAGATCCCGATGCCCCCAAAAAAATGTGGTCAGTCAGCCATACGGACCCAGGCATGAGTGAACTCGGCCAAAGTTGGTCTGAGCCTGTTGTGACGCGAGTGCCGGGCATCGAGGCACCCGTCATCATCATCGCCGGAGGGTATGACAGTAATAAAGATAACGCCGGAATCGGCACCCCCGACTCAATGGGGCGCGCAGTCTTTATTTTAGATGCTGAGTCAGGCGACATCGTCCATCGTTTCACTGCGACTGAATCAACGACGATTGGTATTACCCGATTTCCCGCCACCGACAGTCTTGCGACTAAAGTGAGCATCATGGACACGGACGGCGACAGCGTGACCGACCGTTTTTATGCCGTCGACACTGGCGGCAACGTATGGCGCTTTGATCTGCCAGACGATGACAGTTCGCACTGGTCTGTTTTTCACTTTGCCGAATTGGGGGGCGATACGCTCTTGGATGACAGGCGATTTTTCGGCGAAGTCAGCGTGGCGCCCTCGAATTTTGAGCGTGTGGAAGCGATTACAGTGGAACAAAATGGTGAGGATCAGGTGATCACGACCTCCTCAGAAACCCCTTTCGATGCCGTGCTTGTGGGCTCAGGTAATCGAGCCTCTCCCAACGACGGCGTCACGCAAGATTATTTATTTCTACTGCGGGATATTCATATTAGAACGCAATATTACGGCGCTGCGGGGGTCACCCCTCCGCCGCCCATCCGATTGACAGACCTGTTTGATGCGACAGGCGCGTTACCGGATGAGATTGAGACAGCCGATAGCCGTTTAGCGTCGCAACTCACTTTAAGTGCCGCCAAAGGCTGGTATCTCCCTTTACGTGCTACCGAGAAAGCATTAGCCGCACCCACGCTGATCAGTGGCGTCGCTTATTTCACGACCTTTCTTCCGGGTGAGTTGGCAACCACCGACACTTGCGTTGCGGCAGGGCAAGGTTTTCTTTATGCCTTTACGTTGCAGGATGGTCGTCTTCTCAAGCGGACTATCATTGGCGCAGTCCTGCCTGATACCCCACAAATTGTCGTGCCACCCCCAGCTGACGGCGCCGAAGACGATTGGAACCCCAAACTCTATTTAGTCGGTGTCGGTGCGGGCGAGGACAACAAGGGCACCATTGATACCCGACAATCGCTAACCCCGAAACGGATCTACTATCAGTATGGAGAGCGACAATGAGAGACACGACGCTTCGCGGCTTCACGCTACTGGAGCTCATGATCACTGTTCTCATCGTGGCGATCCTAGGCGCGATTGCCTACCCCAGCTATCAGGCTTACCTCGCACGTGCATATCGATCCGAGGCCTATACCGCACTCAATCAATGGGCAAATTTGCAGGAGCAGTATTTTCTCGATCAACGCCGCTACGCCGACGATATGACCAGCTTGGGTGCGCCAGAAAATCCGCTTATTACTGAAGCGGGGCACTACAGCGTGCAGGCGACCGCGACCGCGACCGGATTCACCCTCACTGCGACCGCCCTAGGTAATCAGCTGGCGCTTGATAGTGCGTGTCCAGCTTTGACGCTGTCTAGCGATGGCATGAAAGGACCAGAGGACTGCTGGCGATGAAAAAATGGGGATTAATACTTTGTCTTTGTGCAACGCACACACACGCTCAGCTGTGGCGAGATTATAAATGCTATGTTCGGGATACCACCGATACTGCATGGGTCCATATTTTTGAACTCGATGCAGCGCAGGAAGAGCAAGCAGTCAGCGCGCTGGCGGATCGCTATATCCTGAATAGCTTTGGCCACCCACTGGCGCGCATCAAGAAAGTACTGGAGTGCGTACCACTCGACGTTGCCTTCTCATCGACCACAGCACGACAACTCGACAGCGTCACGCCGAAGTAATCCGTCGGTTCGTTATTTTACCCTTCATCAAATCTCTCATGCAGAGGGATAAACCGTCGCGGATAGCGCTACAGCCGCCGCTACGCCGACGCCGACGCCGACGCCGACGCCGATCATGACCCATAATTAGGCTTCGTCGCGCAGAGTAGGTGCATAGCTAAACTCGATAGCGCTCAAAGGCGTCACGGACAGATGGGGCTCACGCTTAAAGAATCACAAAGCGGCCTGTGTCCGATTGCCACCGCAGGTTTCATACAAGCACTGATCTGGGTCGTGAGATGAGTTGCTGGCTCGATACGCTAACTGCCAATCGGCGAGTACATAGTGATAGGAGCCCATTATCGATAACGTTGCCAAGGAAAGTAATGTAAGGACCATCGTCGTTACGAAGAAACCCCGTGAATACGACGCTGAACAGGGGCTAACCACGCGCACTGAACCGATCGGACAGCAGTAACCTTTCGATCGCTAAACCCGGTAGCGGGATTTGAGAACGGTGTGGACCCACCATCATATTCACGCGAACAGCGCGGCGGTGCTCGGTCTCTACCAACACCTCGTTTCCCGTCAGATCAGGTGATCGACTTAAGTTGCTGAGTTGCCACTCATCGATACCCAGCACCATCGTCTCAGGATTTAACCAACGATACGTCGCATCCGTGCCCTGCGCGATCTGCTGCAGGCGCAACACAGCGACTCCTTCAATACTGTCCTCTGCACTCCGGTGACTGAGCATGACACGCTCCACTCTTCCCCAAAAAGCTCCCTCTAAACACTGATGGGGACGCGCCATCGTTTTCTGCCAGCTAACCTGCCATTGACGGTCCTCCACCGTTAGTCCATCGCGAAGATGGCACTGCGCGGAAACAATTTGATAGCCCGACCCCTCTCCGCATTCCTCAGGACAGGGGCGCACCAACTCAAAATACAATCCCGTTCCTGTCTCAACACCGGGTAAACAAGGCAGCTTGGCAAAATCGACGATTGCGAAGCCTCCCCAATGTGATTGC
>ERZ887849.1977-NODE-1977-length-17693-cov-28.967230_pt1 | contig 17693 bp, 16 predicted proteins | sample MGYA00521267_ERZ887849 | MGnify/ENA primary metagenome ERZ887849 (study PRJEB32303, sample SAMEA104408601) | aquatic metagenome | biome: Brackish water; feature: Pelagic; material: water | place: Baltic Sea | collected 2014-06-06T16:11:00 | depth 2,863 m ... | reverse complement strand
ATAATACTGAGAAAACAAAAAATATTTTTTTTAACTTATTCATTTTTATTTCTCCCTTGTTAATTGTTAAATCGAGTATACCTAAAATAGTTTAAACGTTTAAAAGATTTTTATACCACCAGAGGTGGTATTAAGAATTTATTCTGCCAAAATAATTAACTAAAAAAACTCCTACAATTATAAAAATAATTCCTATTAAACCATAGAAGTTTGGAGTTTGATGATATTTGTAAATTCCAAATAAAGTAACGCCAGCAATCGTTAATCCACCATAGGTCGCGTAAGTAAAGCCAACAGGAATATGATTCATCGCACGCGATAAAAAAAATATTGCAAGAATAATTAATACTGAAGCAAGTGTTGAGGGAATAATTTTGGTAAAACCTTCGCTTATTTTTAAAAAATATCCATTAGCAACAATTCCACAAAAGATACCGCCAGCTAAATAAAGATAAGAAATTAGTTTCATTAATTATAATTACCTTAAACTATTTTAAAAAAAATAACTTCATTTAATCGATTGATAATAAACAATTTTAATCTATAAAACTTTATTTAATGAATACTTTTTTAGATCCCGCAATATTATTTTTTATCTTTGGAGCGTTTGCTGGCTTAATTAAATCTAATTTGGAAATTCCAAAACCTATCACAAAGTTTTTATCACTTTATTTACTTATGGGTCTTGGTTTGAAGGGTGGATTTGCTCTCAATAAATCAGGTTTTAATACTGAAATCTTTTTTACTTTATCAGCAGCGGTAATACTTGCAATTGTAGTACCAATCATTGGTTATAATATTTTAAAAAAAAAAATTGGAAGATATGATGCGGCAGCTATAGCAGCAACTTATGGATCTGTAAGCGCAGTTACTTTTATTACCACAGGACAATTCTTAGACAATAATCAAATTGCTTATGGTGGTTATATGGCTGCAGCTATGGCGTTGATGGAGTCACCCGCCATCGTAATAGGAATTTATTTTGGACATAGAGCAGTTATGTATGACAAAAAGAAAAAAATTAAGACTCCTACATTCCTTTTAATTAAAAATTCTCTAAAAGACGGAGCTCAATTACTTTTAATTGGAGCTATGATCGTAGGAATTTTTAGCGGGCAAGATGGAGAAAATATGATGGCTCCTTTTTCTATAGATTTATTTAAAGGGATGCTGGCTTTCTTCTTGCTAGATATGGGTTTACAGGTTGCTAAAAACTTTAAAGAAATTTTAACTAAATCGATGTTCTTAATAGCCTACGCAATTTTTGCACCAATCGTTCATGCTATCTTCGCTTTACTGCTTGGAAAACTTTTTGGAGTTTCTTTGGGTGACACGATCTTACTTATGTTACTAGCGGCTAGCGCTTCTTACATTGCGGTACCTGCAGCACTTAAATACGCACTACCTAAAGCTAGCCCAAGTTTATACTTTGGAATGTCTTTAGGTTTAACATTTCCAATAAACATTTTAATCGGAATTCCAAGCTATACGTATTTAGCTAAATTATTTTTCTAATTTTACTATTTTATTTTGACATCAAAGTATCATGATAGTGTTTTAAATAATCCTTTTCAGTTTCATTTACGTCTAACTGAATACCTGTAAATAATTTGAATGCGTCCACACCTTGGTACATAAATAATTTAAATCCTGAGAGCGTATCCATTTTATTGGCTCTGCAGCACTGCATGAACTCAGTGTTTTCAGGCGTATAAATTGCATCAAAAGCCCACTGCTGATTAGCAAAACCTTCCTTTGGAAATGGATTGCCTGGATTAAAGTGGATGCCTACAGGTGTTGCGTTAATTAACCCGTTTGCTTTTTTCATCTCGCTAATAAGATTTTTATCTGCGTGCCTTACATTACATCCTGTAGCTTTAAGAGGTTCTAAAATAGCAGCGACTTTTGTTTCATCGATATCAAAAATAACTAGCTCTTCTACATTTAATTTATAAAGAGCAGAAGCAATTGAAGTTCCAACCCCACCTGCGCCTAACAATAAAACTTTACCAGGTTTAAAATCTTTTCCAAAATGATCTAAGGTTGCTTTGTAGTAGCCTGTAAAATCTGTATTCGTTCCAAAGTAATTTTCATTTTCAAATAATAAAGTATTAATGGCATTTAAAGATTTAGGTAACGCTTGATCTATCTTGGCTAATTTATAAGCAACTTGTTTGAAAGGATAAGTAATATTAACTGCTTTAAATCCTTGTTCCTTACATTTTTTTAATTCAGCTGCAAAATCAACATTAGAATTATCTTTTAAATCTAAATTTTCATAAGTAACGTTTAATCCGTTTAATTTACCTAATAGTTCATGAAGTGATTTAGCTCTACTTTTAGATAAATTGTGACCAAATAATCCTAATTTAATATGCTCTGACATTTTTAATTATTTAATTTCTTTAGTTAAATAGTTGAAGGTATCTTCAATGCTATCTGACATATAAACCATGTCTAACTCTTCTTGAGAAACTACTTTCTTTTCAACTAGCATATTGAAATTAATTAATTTGTTCCAATAAGATTTTCCAAATAAAACGATTGGCATTGGTGATTGTATTCGTTCTGTCTGTTTCAACGTCCAAATTTCACTTAATTCGTCTATGGTGCCAATGCCACCTGGAAACATAATCGTAGCTTTAGCCATATAAGTTAAAAATAATTTTCTCATAAAAAAATAATAAAATTGGAAACTCAATCCTGAAGTAATGTATTTATTATTTACTTGTTCTTGTGGCAGTCTAATGCCAAAGCCAATCGTTTTACCACCAGCCTCATTAGCTCCTCTATTAGCTGCCTCCATAATGCCTGGGCCAGCACCTGTAGCTACAACGAATTCATTTCTTTCTTTGGATTTTTTATTAGCCCACTTTGTTAATTTAAAGGATAAGGCTCTAGCCTCCTCATAGTACTTAGAATTTTCTAAATCCACTTCAGCTAGTTTGACCTCTTTATTTTTTTTCCTAGCTTTAATTAAAGCCGCTTCTGCTTCATCTCTAGCTAAAAATCTTGCACTACCAAAAAAAGTTAGGGTACTTGTAATTTTGTGTTTTTCTAATTCAGAATTTATCTTTTCATACTCGGCTAGAATTCTAACTGACCTTGCCTCATGAGACTTGAGAAAATGACTGTCAATTATAGTTTTATCATCTTTCATAAATTAAAATTATTTATAGTATTATATACTTTATTCGCTAGAAAATATTTTAAGAATTCTTGTTAAATTCAATATTCCCAACAACTTCATTGGCTGAATTTAATATAGGTTTTTGTAAAAATGGATTTAATTTTTCTTTAGAAATAAAATTTAATTCATTAATGATGCCTGCTACTGCAATTTCTGCAGCTCGCTGTGTCCCGTCTAAAATTTTTAAAGCAACTGCTGCTTTTAAATGAGGAATAATAGCCACATAAACTCCTTCAGCTCCATTTTTGAAAAAAATGTTATTTGAAAGTTTTGTTAACAAACAATTATTGCTCTCAGTTCCACCTGTTAATTCTGGATGTTTTACACATGCCTCAAATATTCTTTTAGCAGTTGAGCCGTGTTCTTTTAAATAAGTAAAATCACCAAATCTTGCTGAAATTAGAGCAAATGATTTTAGGGACATAAATGGATTAGGAAGCGTACAACCATCTATGCCTAGAGATTTAATTTTTTCTTGAGAAAGATTTTCGATTAAATCTATTAATTCTTTTTGAATTGGGTGATCTGCTTTTTGATAATCTTTGATGGCAAGAGATCTAATTTTTGAGACAGCCAAGTGAGCACAATGTTTGCCTGAACAATTGTGAAAAACTTTTCTTTTTTGCTTAAATTTTTTTTCAGCTTTAAATTTATCTTTTAAATTTTTTGGCCAGTCAGCTCCACAAGCTAAATCATCCTCGTTAAGTCCTAAATCTTTTAACCAAGTCTCTGCTTTCGCTAAATGTATGTCTTCACCGTGATGAGACGCTGTAGAAAAAGCTAAATGTGTGTCATCAATTTTTAATTGATCGATCATCCCATTTTTATAGAGATTTAAACTTTGTACGGGCTTTAATGATGAGCGAGGATAAATTAAGAAATTAGAGTCACCCCATTCTCTTAAAATTTTTCCTGATGAGTCTATACAAACTGCTACCCCTTGATGTGAGCTTTCTATTTCTTTACCCCTGGTAACATTTACCATTGAAACAAATTTCATTTAAATCCCTCGTTAAATATATAGATTTATTCAATAACATACTGGCTTGACTATTCTAATGCCATAAATATAGTTTAATTGTACTTAAAATAATTTTAAGTGCGCCATTCACATGGATCAAAAGTGGCTCATCTACATGAGTTAAAAGTAGGTAAACTTGAACAATGAGGTAAACCTATGATTAAGATCAAAGATCATCTAATCAAAACGATCAAAGCTCAACGTGCTAATGAAGAAAAAGAAAAAGCAATTGAGAAGAAAAAAACTGCTGTTGAAGCATATGGTAATGGTACGACTGGTTACAGAATAAAAAATGGACCTAATAAAGGAAAAGTTTTAGGCCACATTTCTACTAAAGCTAATAACAATTTTTAATTCAAACGTATAAATAAAAAGGGAAGTTAATCGCTTCCCTTTTTATTCTTTTAAATTTTTCTAAAATAATTTAAGTCCTATTACCCCGACGAAAATTAGAATGATGGCAATTACTTTGTATAAATTAATTTTTTCTTTCATGTAAAAATAACCAATAAATAATGCCACGAGAATACTAGACTCTCTTAGAGCTGATACCATAGGAACTGGCGCTTTGGTAAAAGCCCAAACAGTAATGACATAAGCAATGTAAGAAAAAAAACCACCAATCCAAAAAACTTTTTTACCTTCGGTTAATGTCTTTTTTAAAATATTTTTTTGCTTCCTCATCTTTAAAACGAGAGGAAAGATTAAAGCACTTAAAATAAATACCCAGCTCATATAACTTATAGCTGAATCACTAATCCTTGCACCATAGCCATCAACGACGGAATAAATACCTATGAATAACCCTGTGGCTAAAGAAGTATAAAGTATTTTATAATTTCTAATCACAGATTTACTAAACACCCCAATTAGAATAACTCCACTCGAAATTAACAATATAGATAAAAGAGTAAAAACTTTTAAATACACTCCTAAAAAAACAATTGAAATGATAGTAGCTACTAATGGACCAAAACCTCTTGCTACAGGATATACAGTTGTAAATTTTCCTGTTTGATAAGCTGTTAAAAGAAAATTTTGATAACCCTGATGAATGATAGCACTTAAGATAATATAAGGAACGCTTTCAATGCTAGGTAGCGGTAAAATAATTACCGCAACGATACAAGCTGGCACATGTCCATAAACGATTGCAGGAATAGAAACGTTTTTATTTTTATAATTACTTGCCATGCTATTCCATATGGCGTGGAGCACAGCTGAAAACAAAACTATAAAAAAAACGTAAAAGTCCATAATGTAATAGAAATTATAAGTTAATCTAAAACGAAGTAAACATATCTTATGTTTGGTTTAATTAATGATTTAACAGATGTAAAAAAAAGAGGGCTAGTTTTATTACAACCAACCCTCTTTTTACTTGTTTGATAAAATTATTTTTGGTCTAAGAAATTTCTTTCAACACACATTGCAACGCCCATTCCGCCACCAATACATAAAGTTGCTAAACCTTTTTTAGCTTTTCTTTTTTGCATTTCGTGAAGAAGCGTTACTAATACTCTTGCACCAGAAGCACCGATTGGGTGTCCTAAAGCAATCGCTCCACCGTTAACGTTTACGATGTCAGCTGTAAAACCTAATTCTTTATTAACTGAAATAGCTTGAGCTGCAAAAGCTTCATTGGCTTCAATTAAATTTAATTGATCTTCTCCCCAACCTGCTTTTTTAAGAGCAAGTTTTGAAGCTGGAATTGGTCCTGTTCCCATAATAGCTGGGTCAACACCACATACAGCCCATGAAACAATTTTAGCTAATGGTGATAAATCTCTTTTTTTAGCTTCTTCAGCAGTCATTAATACGACCGCAGCAGCACCATCATTAATTCCTGATGCATTACCAGCAGTAACTGTACCATCTTTTTTAAAGGCTGGTCTCAAAACTTTTAAAGTTTCAACTGTAACACCTGCTTTTGGATATTCATCAGTATCAATTACTTTTTCTTCTTTTTTAACTTTAACTTTAACTGGTACGATTTGACTTTTAAAAGCGCCATTCTTAATTGCGTCGACTGCTTTTCTTTGTGAATTAGCAGCAAAGCTATCTTGTTCTTCTCTCTTAATTTGATATTTCTCAGCAATGTTTTCAGCTGTCATACCCATATGGTACTGATTGTAAACATCTGTTAAACCATCAAGGACCATTGAGTCAGTTAATGTTGTTGGACCCATTTTTACACCATTACGAATATTAACAACGTGAGGAGCATTACTCATACTTTCTTGCCCACCTGCAACAACGATATTTGCATCACCAACTAAAATAGAATTATAGCCATAACCAACACACGCTAAGCCTGATCCACATAATTGATTGATCGTTGTAGAAACAGTTTCGTTTGGTAAACCTGCAAACTTTGCAGCTTGTCTTGCTGGGTTTTGACCTGTGCCTGCTTGAAGCACTTGACCCATATAAACTGTATCAACATCAGTATTTTTTAATTCTGAATGTTCGACACATTTTTTGATTACTTCTGCACCTAATTGAGCAGCTGATAAAGAAGATAAAGAACCACCAAAAGATCCGATCGGAGTTCTAAACGCACTTGTTATTACTATTTCTTTTTTATTTTCCATTATATTTTTCCTTTCAAGGTTAAATTAATTTAAAATTTGATTTATTGCATGTATTGACCACCATTAATCGAGAATGTGGCACCCGTGATAAAGCCAGCTTGATCACTTGCTAAGTAACTTGCAAGCGCTGCTATCTCACTTGGTTCTGCCAATCGATTTACTGGGATCTGTGAAACAATTCCTTTTAAGATCGTTGGATCAATTTTTTTAACCATGTCAGTTCCCACATAACCTGGTGCAATGACGTTTGCTGTAATACCTTTGTTTGCATTTTCTTGGGCTACAGCTTTTGTAAATCCAATAATCCCAGCTTTAGCTGCTGAATAATTTGCTTGGCCTATTTGACCTTTGATACCGTTAATCGAAGAGATGCTAATAATTCTTCCGTATCCTTTAGCTCTCATCTTTTCAATAACACAACGTGTCATATTAAAAACTGAATTTAGGTTTGTATTGATTACAGCATTCCATTCTTCTGCTGACATTTTATGTAAAAATCTATCTTTCGTGATACCTGCATTATTAATTAGGACATCTACTGTTTTACCAGTTGATTTTTCAACTTCTTCAATTCCTTTTTGACAACTTTCAAAATAACCTACATCGAATTTGTAAGTTTTAATTCCTGTTTCTTCTGTATATTTTTTTGCAGCTTCTTCTTGGCCGATGAATGTGCTTATAACTTCGTTGCCATCATCTTTTAATCTTTTAGCAATGGCTGCCCCGATACCTCTTGTACCACCTGTAACTAATACTAATTTGCTCATTTGTTAAACTCCCGAAGAATACTCTATAAAAAAATAACTTCAAGACCAGTTTTAAACAAGGGGGAATAAATCTGGTCTTTGAAGTTAAGCTTTAAAACTTAGTTTTTAGCTGGAGCTTTCTTTTCAGTTTGCTCTGCAACTACGTTCTTAAGTTCAGTTAAACTGTCTAAGAATCTAGCGTTTAAAATTTGAAAAGACTCTTTTGCAGTTTTTTCATTAATTTTTGCTAACTCAGCAACATTTGCTTGTGCTTTTTCAATTGCATCTTTTGCTAATTCAATTGATTTAGTAGCAGATTGTTGTGTGTTACCTTTTGCTAATTCAGAAGTAGCTTCTTTTACTTCATTTACAGCTGCATTTAAGATTTCAACTTGTTTTTTTGAAAACGCGTTTACACCTTCAAACATAGCTTTTGAAGCAGAAGCAAAAGCTTCCATAGTTTTCTTTTGAGAGCTAATTACAGCATCAGAATTAACGTCTACATTTGGAAATTTTGCAGCAGTTAAGATCTTTTGAAAATCAAACATCTCAAAAGGGTTGTAGTTATTATTAAACATATTGTTCTCCTTTTTTTTATTCATATGAGGTATATATGGTGCGATGCACAATATGTCAATAGACGTTTTATGCTAAATAGTTCAATAAAATAGCCATTTTATTGATATTTATTTTGCAGTGCGTCAATTTGTTCAGGATTGCACAATAAATTTATAGTATTTATACTAACCATATGAATAAAAAAAATGCATCCTCTAAAAGTAAGAAAAATAAAAAGCCCGACGTAAAATTAAATGCAGATACTTCAAAAAAAACTGAAGTAAAGAACGAGGGCATTACTGCTCCAGACTTTGGTGCTTTTAACGATATCATTCAAAATAATTTAAAAATCTACAATGACTTTGTAGAAGAGAATTCAAAGAAAAATAAAGAAAGTAAATCGCAAGAAAAATCTAATGGTCAAGCAAATAACTTTACTATGCAAGATTGGTTTATGACCGTAAGTCCTACGACTAATAAGCTTATGGATGGAATGCTAAAGTTTTCGCAGTCTTTAAATAACAATCCTAAACTTTATTTTGAAAATGTAAATTTGTGGTTAAATCAAATTGCTCAATTAAACTTTTATTATGTTGCAAGACTTTCAAATCAAGAGGCTAACCCTGTAGTACTGCCAGAAAAAACAGATAAACGATTTGCTTCTGAACAATGGAGTCAAAACTTATTTTTTGATTTTATTAAACAATTTTATTTAATTACGAGCACTATGCTAGAAAATTTAATGAACAGTATTCAGTTTGTTGATGAGAAGCAAAAATTATTAATGAACTTTTATATTAAGCAATTAAATATGGCATTGTCACCCACGAACTTTGTTTTTACAAACCCAGAAGTACTTTCAAATACGATTAAAGAAGGTGGAGCTAATTTAGTAAGAGGTTATAATAACTTTAGAGACGATTATTTAAAACATCCTAATAAACTTTTTATCTCTCAAACAGACTTTGATGAATTTGAAGTTGGAAAAAATCTAGCTGTTACTCCAGGTAAAGTTATTTTTAAAAATGATGTGTTTGAGTTAATCCATTACACAGCAAAAACACCTAATCAATATGAGGTTCCTTTATTAATTATTCCGCCTTTCATAAATAAATATTACATCATGGATCTTAATGAAAAAAAATCTATGATTGGTTATCTACTTGAACAAAATCAAAATGTATTTTTAATCTCGTGGAAAAATCCTAAAGCAGATAGCAGAGACTTTGGCTTCGCTGAATATATGGATGATGGAGTTTTAAAAGCTATCGAGATAGCCTGCGAAGAAACAAAAGCAACTTCTGTAAACTTAGCTTCTTACTGTGTGGGCGGAACTTTAACTTCGATGGTACTTGCTTACTTAGAACAAACAAAATTTAAATATAAAGTTAATTCTGCAACTTACTTTGCAAGTTTAATTGATTTTGAAGAACCTGGTGATCTTGGAATCTTTTTAACTGAAGATCAAATTGCTATGCTTGAACAAAGAATGAAAATCAACGGCTACTTTGATGGAAAAGATATGGCGGCAACTTTTAACTTCTTAAGACCGGGTGATCTATACTGGAACTATGTAGTTAACAATTACCTTCTTGGAAACAAACCTGCAGCTTTTGATATGTTGTACTGGAACTCAGATTCAACAAGAATTCCAGAAAAGTTGCACAGTGATTATTTAAGGTCTTGTTACCTAAATAATAAGTTAATTAAAAAACAATATTCATTAAAAGGTAAAACGCTAGACCTAAGTAAGATTAAAACACCAATGTTCCACGTGGCAACTACGGATGATCATATTGCACCTTGGAAAAGTGTATTTTCAGGACTTAAGAGCTACGGCAATGAAGCTAAATTCATTTTAGCTAATTCTGGTCATATAGCAGGAATTATTCAGGGCAAAGGAGCAAAGCCAGGTAAACTTTACTACTACGAAAATAAAAACTCCAATGTAAATTTAGACTCAGAGGCATGGCTTAAAGATGCTACAAAACAAGATGGTTCATGGTGGCCACTCTGGATTGATTGGTTAAAAAAATACTCTGGTAAATCAGTTGAAGCTAAACAAATTAACCAAAATAAATTTAAGGAAATTTACAAAGCTCCAGGTTTATACGTAACTGAAAAATAATTATGATTGAGATAAAAAAATATTCTAATCGAAGACTTTATAATACAAACACAAGTAGCTACATCACTCAGGATGATATTGTAGAACTCATCAAGAAAAGTGAAAAATTTAAAATTATTGATGCAGATAGCAAGAAAGATATTACTCCCGCAATTTTAACTCAAATTATCTTGGATAAAGAAACTGCTGGCATTAATTTAGTTCCTGTAGATTTTTTAAAGCAAATCATACTTTATTATGAAAATAATAAATCTAGCGATATGTTTGGTTATTTAAACCACATGTTAAACTTTGCTAATACAAATAATATGTACACTGATGGGTTTGCACAAATGATGAATTTTAATCCTTTTAATATGCAAAGTATTTTTACAAAACCAAAAAAAGAAGAAGAAACTCCCCAAGAAAAAAATGAAGGAGATTTAGCTTCAGAACTTGCAAATTTAAAAAATCAATTAAACGAAATCAAAAAAAGTTTAAAATAAATATTTTTCAGCAAGTTCAGCACCTTTAACCATTGCGGCCATTTTCTTATTTGCAATTTGATTAGGTAATGTAATCATTCCACAATTAGTGCAACAAGTTAATTTTTTTGGTTTGACGTACTTTATAATTTTTTTGATTAATTCAAATACTTGTTTTGGTGTCTCGGTTTTCTTGTTCGCTACATCAATCACACCCGCTAAAACCTCTTTTTTATCCAATAAAGATAGCAATTCCAATGGTACTTTTGAATTCATACACTCCAGACTAATTTGATTTATTTTGCTTTGATTGAGTAATGGAAATATTTTTTCATACTGCCTCCATTCTTGACCTAATGTTTTTTTCCAATCATTATTAGCCTTAATGCCGTAGCCATAACAAATATGAACTGCTGTCTTTACCTTTAATCCTTTTGCTGCCCTTTCCAAGGCTGATACTCCCCAATTTTTTACATCATCAAAAAATACATTAAAGGCTGGTTCGTCAAATTGAATATAATCTACTCCTGCTTTTTCTAATTCTTTTGCTTCATCATTTAAAACTTCTGCAAATCTCCAAGCTAATTTTTCTCTATTTTTGTAATAATTGTCATAAAGCGTGTCCACCATCGTCATTGGACCTGGTAAGCTAAACTTAATTTTCTTTGTTGTTAATTTTCTCAAGAATTCTACGTATTTCAAGAATACTGCTTTTTTTCTCTCTATTCTTGCAACAACAGTTGGTACGCTTGCGTCGTATCTATCTCTAATTCTAACTACTTTCCTTTTTTTAAAATTTACTCCTGATAAATTTTCAATAAATGTAGTAACAAAATGCTGCCGACTTTGCTCTCCATCAGTGATAATTGAAATTCCAGCTTGTAATTGATCACCAACAGATAAAAGTGTTGCATTCAATTTGCCAAATTCTAATGCTTCGCCAGATAATTTCCAAGGACTCCAAAGTTTGCCTGTATCTGCAATCCAGTTTGGCTTAGGTAAGCTCCCAGCAATAGTAGTTTGAATTTTATGCTTCATTAATTTTTTTATAATTAAATTTTAGGAAATAAAGATAGGAAAAAACACAAATAATCAAGAATACTGAGAATGAAAATTGATAAGCAAAAATTATTGAATGCCCTCTGCTTGTAACCAAATCAATCAAGATTCCAATCATCCACTGAACTACAAATATTCCTACAAATAAAATAAAATTGAAAGACGTAAGCGCCTTTCCTGCAAGTTTAGTGGAAAAGGCAAGACCGACGGCTGGTTGAGCCAGGGTTAAAACAATACAGCTTAATATATATACAACCCAATCAATATAAGTCGTGCTTTCTGCAAATATAATTATCTTTAATAAAACTAGGAAAGTTAAAGGTGTTAAATATGCCATAAGTTTGTTTGCGGTATACCCAAGCTTTAATAATTTTGGATTGATATACCCCCACAACAAAAAAGCAAATAACATAACAAAGTTAATCCAAAAAAGTCCTGTTGCACTTTTAAGTGGAGTATAACCTGAAACATTAACCAACCATGGTCCAGCCCATAAAGTTTGAATTGCGTATAAACCTCCTTGATTAAAAACACCAATAGGAATTAAGCTTTGAAAATATTTATTCTTCCAAATCTGTGATAATGACTCTTGATTTTCTAATTCTATATTTTGAATTTTATTATTTTTAATTGGCCACTTTGGCGATATTAAGAAAATTAAAATAATACAAAATGCTGCGAGTACAGCTAAACCACCAAAAATTGATCTCCATCCATACAAAGGAAGCATAAGCTGCACTGGAAGTGTTGAAGATAACATTCCAATAGATCCTACCATTAACATCCAAGAGTTGCCTCTCTGCTGGTATTCATCTCCCATCCACATTCTATAGCCGGTAAGCGGCCCCATTAAACAAGCTGATACACCAATACCAATCAGTACTCTCGCAATTAAAAGATTATTGAAATTGTTAGCCAGCATAAAAACTAAAATTCCAAGCACTGCTACCAAAAGAAAGATACTAACTATTTTCTTTGGTCCATATCGGTCAAGAAGATAACCTAGTGGAATTTGCATTGCAGCAAATCCAAAAAAATAACCTCCGGATAGTAGTCCTAAGTTAGCTGCCGTCAATGAAAACTCATCTATCAAAACAGGTGATAAGGTTGCTGTGATTGCTCTAAGTAAAGTAGATAAAAAATAACCAAAAGCGAAAGCAAAAAAAACAATGATCATATGATTTCTTGATAGAATATTCTTTTCCATAATTAAAACCTTAGTGCTATATCTCTATGGTTAGAGTTACATCTTGCTACTTCAAGAGCTTGATCTTTATTGAGGCGGTTTTGACTTCTCAAACCAATAGAGTCTTTCAATAAATTATCATAATCCAATAGTTTAGAATATATTCTAGTAAAGGCTATTTTTTTCCAGGCAATGCTAGAGTCTAAAAATATTTTTGATTCATTAAGCAAAGAAACAATCGTATTTTGATCATCTAACTTAGTGGTAGTTTCATAAATTAAATCTCCTACATTCCCAATATTTTGAATTGAGTCTGAAAGCTCTAATAATTGATTAAGTCTTTGTTCTTTAGAATCCTTGTCTAATTTTTCTAAGTCATTTAGAACTACATTTATTGCTAAAATTAAATTATCAATTGGCTTAGTATTTTCAATTTCTTCCTTTAGATCTTTTAAAATTCTATAGCCATCATCTGAACTTTTATAATATTGACTTAAAAGCTTGGAATACTCTGAGTATTTTAATTCATACTCATTATTAAGTTGCTTCCAATCGGCAGGAAGGTTTTCCTTCAAGTTAATATTTTCAAGCTGAATTACTTCAATCTCTCTACTCAGCTCATTAGCTTTAACTGGGTCATTATTTTGTATTATTCTTATATCGTCTTGTAAAAATTTAATTTTTTTATCATTTATAATTATTTGTCTTTGGATTTTTCTTACTGCCAGATGAATGTCGTAATATGATTTTGTATATTCATTAAGTTGTTGTTTTGAAGCTTTTATCTTTGGAACTAAACTTAGGGCATCCAAAGTTAATTCAAAGTGTTTATTTAATAAGTCTTTTCGTTCAGTTGGTAAGAAATCATAATTTAATGATTTTAAACCATTAATACCATTTAAAATCTCTGTTTCCTTGTTCTCATAAATATTAAATTTATAATCCAATATACATTCTTGTAATTTTGGATTAGTTGGTGGTGGAGAAACATCAGAGGTTAAATATGACCTTAAAGGTAAATAGTTTGCCAAGTTTGGAAAATATCCAATGATGCATAGTGCTAAAATTTGAATAGCTATAAAAGGACCGGCACCCTTCCAAATTTGTGAAGTTCTAACAGTTTTTGGTGCTACACCTCTAAGATAAAAAAGAGAAAATCCAAATGGTGGTGTTAAAAAGGAAGTTTGCATATTTAATCCTATCATCACACCTAACCAAAGAGCTGTGATGTTAGCAGATGGGTCGGCAAGTAAAATTGGGGTAACAATTGGAACAACTACAATTGCAATCTCTAGATAGTCAATAAAGAAACCAAGAATGAAAATAACTATCATCACGACGACAAATTGAGTCCAAAACCCCCCTGGAAGTTGACTTAATCCATTTCTAACAAGTTCTTCTCCACCAAAGCCTCTAAATGCTGCCGTGAGCATTGCTGCTCCAATTAAAATAATAAACACCATCGTAGTCGTAATGGTTGTCTCTGTAGAAACCTCTTTTAAAATATTGTCTATTTTAAAAGTACGATAAAAGCTCCATCCAATTGAAAAGATTAAAAACCCAACTGCAATAAAAGCAAGGTAAATTCCAAGTAAATCATAATTATTTGAAATTAATTTAATATTTAAATTGAAATACTTGCTTAAAAGTAAAATAGTTAAAGCAGATAAACTTGCTATTATTGCTGGGGTGTAAGTATGTTTCTGATTTGGTGCTAATTTATATCCTGCCATAATTGTGGCGCCAATAGCTCCAACTGAACCTGCTTGATTAACTGTTGCAATACCAAAAAGAATTGAACCCAAAACTAATACAATCAAAAGTAATGGAGGTACTAATGCAAAAAATACTCGCTTATAAAACTCAAAATCTAAAGAACCTTCAATCTTTAGTGGAGGAGCTGATTTTGGTTTAATAAATGAATAAACCAACACATATAAAGTATATAAAAAAACTAAAATCAATCCTGGTATCAAAGAACCTAAAAACATTTCGCCAGCACTTGTGCTAGTTACTGATAAATCGCTTGGCATTGATCCACTACCAATGAAATTTTTATAATCAGCTATTCTTAGTCCATTTGCTACATCTGAAGCGTTTGAAAGTTGATCAGCAATAATAATTAGAACTATAGAAGGTGGAATTACCTGTCCAAGCGTTCCTGAAGCTGTAATAATTCCTGTTGCTAGGGTAGTTTCATATTTATTTCTTAGCATTGCAGGAAGAGAAATCAGACCCATTGCAATCACAGTTGCGCCAACTATTCCAGTTGTCGCTGCTAATAAACCTCCAACTAAAACAACTGAAACGCCTAAACCACCTGGAATTCTTCCAAATAGCTGCCCCATAGTTATGAGTAAATCTTCTGCGATCTTTGATCGTTGCAGCATTAAACCCATAAATATGAATAGTGGTATGGCGATTAAAGTATCCCGCTCTACTTCCCAATAAGTTCCTCGAAAATTTGTTATTGCAGAAGATATCCACTCAAACGGTCCGTCTTGTATAAAATAAGAGTGAGAATTGCCTGTGAACAAATAACCAGTAATTCCTGCTAAAGAGATAGCAATGATTGCGGCTCCAGGTAGTGCAAAGGCGACTGGAAATCCTGTGCCTAAAGCAACTATCATCAAAAAGATTAGAAAAAAAAGAAAAAAAGTTTCCATTTATTTTTTACTACTAATTTTTTCAATATTATCTAAGATCAAACTTGAAAACTGTATGATCATACTTAAGGCAAAAATAGTTAAAAAGCTTGCCATCATATATTTCAAATAAAGACCAGCTTGAGCTTGCTGAGAGATTTCAAAACTTAATATTGGGGCATTAATGATACCTGTCTTTGAACCCATGCCAGAATAAAGAATCAAAAAACATATCGGCATCCCAAAAAAAATGGACCCAAGGATATTTGCAATAGCTTTATTTTTTTCTTTAAAATTTACGTAAAGAATGTCTACTCTTACATGGCCATCTTTAAGTAATGTATATGCGCTTCCAAATAAAAAAAGTGCAGCATACCAGTATCTTACAAGATCACCCATAAAAGCTTGTTCATAAGAGAATACAAATCTTGAAATAACGATTAGTGCTTCAGCAAAAACAACCAGGAGCGCTAACCATATGAAACCTATTGACTTATTTTTTATAGAATAAATAAAACTAAAAATAGTTAAAGGTAAATGTACATATAATATCCTAGACTTAGGTTGCAAAAATAATTGTGCTAATCCTTTGGGCAATGTATCTAAAATAGCTTTTTCACTAACTAAAAAAGAAATAACTAAATCTACTAATCCAACCAAGAAAACTGTCCAAAAAGCTGAACGAGTTATATAAGAAGATAAATTAGATAATTTTTGAGAATTTTCTTTGAGATTACTTTTATTGATTTTAGTCAAATAATAATAAACACCAAAAATGCATAAGAAATAAGAAATAAATTGAAAACTAGATAAAAAAAAAGAAAAACCAAATAAAGCTTGATCATTTGAAATTAAAGATTTGAGAAACGCAATTGATCCAGGCCAATTAAAAAAATTAGTTAAAATGATATTGAAAAAATAATTAAGTGTTAAAAAAACTATTGAAAAAGAAAAAAATTTAGAAAAACTTATTAAATCAAATTTATTATTCATGTGAAGAATCCGCGAGGTTTTACCCTCGCGGATTATTATATATTATAGACCTAAAACTTTGTTACGTTTAGCTACGTAAGCAGTATCAGAAAGCTTATTCCAAGCGCCAAGTTCTTTTCTAGCTTTTAAGAAACTATCAGTAACTCGCTTCGCTATAGGACTGCTTGCTGCAGTCTCAGCAAATACTTCTTCGGAAGCTTTTCCAAAAGCATCATAAATCCTATCATTGAACTCGACTACTTTTACGCCGTGATCATTGACTAGTCTTTGTAATGCAAATCCATTGTTTGCATTAAATTCTGACATCATAACTTCATTTTCAACTGTACAAGCAGCTTCAATTATAGCTTGGTCAGTTTTAGAAAGTTTAGATAACCATGATTTATTACAAACAAGTCCTAGCATTGAACCTGGCTCATGCATTCCTGGATAGTAGTAGTATTTTGCAGCTTCATAGAATTTAAGAAACTCATCATTCCATGGGCCTACCCATTCAGTCGCATCAATGGTACCAGCCATTAGTTGTTCATATATTTGACCACCTGGCACCGCAATAACTGAAGTGCCTAGCTTAGTCATAACTTGACCACCTAGACCTGGGATACGCATTTTTAAGCCTTTAAAGTCTGCAGGGCTTTTCATTTCTTTTCTAAACCATCCACCCATTTGAACACCAGTATTTCCACACATGAAACCTTTTAGTCCAAAATTTCCAGACAATTCATCCCAAAGCTGTTGACCACCGGCAAACCTCATCCAAGCGTTAAACTCTGTATAAGTTAAACCAAATGGAACTGCAGTAAAATATCCAAATGATTTTTCCTTACCTGTGAAATAATATTCTGCTCCATGATACATCTGAGCATCGCCTTTAGCGACATGATCAAATACATCAAAAGCTCCAACTCGTTCACCGGCTGCAAATAAAGTTATATTTATTCTGCCTTCAGATAGTTCGCCTACTCTTTTAGCAAAACGAGCTGCACCCGTTCCAAGTCCTGGAAGATTTTTTGGCCAGGTCATCACCATAATAACTTCAATTCGTTCTGCTGTGATTGCTGGAGCTGCTAAACCAGCTGAACCAATTGCGGCTGCTCCAGTAGCCAATA
>ERZ887849.1976-NODE-1976-length-17695-cov-13.703345_pt1 | contig 17695 bp, 13 predicted proteins | sample MGYA00521267_ERZ887849 | MGnify/ENA primary metagenome ERZ887849 (study PRJEB32303, sample SAMEA104408601) | aquatic metagenome | biome: Brackish water; feature: Pelagic; material: water | place: Baltic Sea | collected 2014-06-06T16:11:00 | depth 2,863 m ... | reverse complement strand
GTTCTGGTTCAGGCACCGGTGCGACCTCGTGGGGCTGATACCCAAGGGCGGCAAGAATTTCTGATAAATCTGCCGCACCGCAACCCATAATTGACATCATTTGCTCATTGGCTTGAAACCCTTGGCGGGCTTTATCGGCTTCTAGAAGCGGGCGAATTAAATCGGCCAGGCGCTCAAGCATATCCAAGCGAATGGCACGGCTTTGGGTTGTGTAAAATCCGGCGGCGCGATAAATGCGCGGCGGTAAATCTTGCCGCGGCACGGATGTCAGGCCAGCGTTGGGCAGAGCGTGTAAACGCGATTGCAAAACGTCGTTTTGCCGATCGCCTTTTTGATCTTCAAGCAGGGCGATAAGCGCCAACAAACGGGCCGGCGCAGGTTTTAAAAGAGTTGGCAGAAAAACATTATAGGCACCAAAACGGACACCCAGTTTACGCAATTGTCCGCGCATTGGCTGGTCGAGGCGGCCAAGAAGGTCGCTAATGTCAGGACGTGCAATATTGCCCTTATGCTCGACCAGTTGGAACGCTAAGCCACGTGCTAGGCCATCAGGCTCTTTGGCTTCGTGCAAGGCGAAGAGTGGCGCTAAATCGCTGATAAATTTAGCCCGCAACCACTGGGTCAAGCGGGTTTCGGCCAATTGCCGCGCCTCACCATTCAGCGCTTCGTCTGCCAACAGGCGGGCTTGCGGTAATAAATAGGCTAAATTGGCTGTGTCGCTTTCGTCGAGCGGCAAATGCAAATGCGCGACCACGGCTTGTTGCCAAATAATTTCACCAATCTCGGACAGGGTAAAGGCATCATCGGCGGCGTTGGCCAATTCTTGCGCGCGGGCACGCAAAGCTTGGCTGGCGGCTTTTTCAACCGCTGCACGGGCTGTGCCAGCCGGCGCGCCTTGCAAGCGCGGATCACGCTCGACTCGCAGACCAATGATCCGCCCCATATATTCTTCCGCCACTAAAATATCTCCATTGTCTTCAATCACTGCTGATACATCCTCTCGCCCCTGTAAGCGCTTCATTAATGCTGAAGCTTTGCGGTCAACAAACTGCCCCATAAGCTTAACATGTAGCGCGTCTGATAGCCGATCTTCAACAGCGCGACTCAATTCTTGAAAATGCACGGGGTCTTCGAGCCAATGAGTGCGTTGCGCAATATAGGTCCAACTGCGAATATGTGACAGCCGCATGGATAATGTATCCAGGTCGCCTTCGCTGCGATCGCATCGCTCGATACGTTCGGCCAGCCAATGTTCGGGCACCACCGTGTCGCGGCGTAAAAAGCCGAAGATTTCGCCAATCAGTGAACTATGTTCGCCGATGGTGGTTTTGCGGAAATCCGGAATTTGCGCCACCTCCCATAATTGCCGAACTCCGGCTTCATCATGAGCCAGATCGCAAGTTGTCGGATCTCTGCTCAACAAGCTGAGGGCCTGCATATCGGCGGCGACCGGAGCGCGAATGAGGCCGTCGCGCGGCACCGGTCGGTCGAGGCTGGCCAGCAAATCGGTAATGGAAGTGAAATCAAGATTGGGATTGCGCCACATTAGCCCTTTTACCGGCTCGAATTCATGATTCTCAATTTGCTCGACCAGAGCATCATCCAATAAATCTAAATCACCGGTCACACCAAAAGTGCCGTCCGATTTATGTCGTCCGGCGCGTCCGGCGATTTGAGCCAATTCGGCTGGCGACAGTTCGCGGTGATGGCGGCCATCAAATTTGCGCCGCTGAGCAAAAGCGACATGGTCGACGTCCATATTTAGCCCCATGCCAATGGCGTCGGTGGCAACCAAAAAGTCGACCTCTCCAGATTGATACATGGCCACTTGGGCATTGCGTGTGCGCGGGCTTAAGCCGCCCATAACAACGGCTGCGCCGCCGCGCTGCTGGCGCATAATTTCGGCAATTGCATATACATTATCAGCTGAAAATGCTGTTACAGCACTGCGTCGCGGCAGGCGCGAGAGTTTCTGCGAACCGGCGAAACTGAGGCGCGAAAATCGTTCGCGACTCTCAATCGTCACCTTATTGAGCAGGCGCGATAGAATAGGGGCCATGGTGCCGGCCCCCAAAAGCATGGTCTCGGCCGTGCCGCGCGCGTGCAAGATGCGGTCGGTGAAAACATGTCCGCGCTCTGGGTCTGCCGCCAATTGACATTCGTCAATGGCAACAAATTCCACCTCACGGCTGATTGGCATGGCTTCAGTTGTGCAAATGAAATAGCGCGCATTGGGCGGTAGAATTTTTTCTTCGCCGGTGATTAGCGCAATGTCAGCCCGATGGATATGGCCGAAATGGCCAGCCAAACAACGGTCGTAAACCTCGCGTGCCAAAAGCCGCAACGGCAGGCCAATCATCCCCGATTGATGCGCCAACATACGCTCCAACGCCAAATGGGTTTTGCCCGTATTGGTCGGCCCGAGGATGATTCTTAAAGAAGGAGAAAAACCGATTTTTGACATGGCCTTAACATGGCCAGTTGGGGCAGATTAGGCAAGCAACGTTTCAACAGTAAGGCGAATCGCAAGATTTCGAATCGAAATGATGCGGGCGTGTGAGAGAGAATCAGCAATTTATGAAACATTTATAGAACATAATGTGTCCGAATCGCTGACATAGTAGCGCTTCTTGCTTCGTTCACGACTAAATGTTGTGTCAGTGAACAGAACGAAAATGCCCTAGAATCATAAATTTTGCGAAAAAGATTGCCAAATGTCCTGCGGCTAGCCATTATTTTTGGCGATAGGGAGAGTTTTATGGATTTCGATATTCCACAAGATATTCAAACTTATTTGGCCGAGCTTGATAAGTTTATTGAAGAACAAATTATACCGCTGCAAATGCAGGATGATAACAACCGGTTTTTTGATCATCGCCGTGAACACGCGCGTACCGATTGGGACAATGATGGTCAGCCGCGTCCGGAGTGGGAAGAGTTGCTGCGCGAAATGCGCCGACGTGCCGATGCGGCGGGCCATTTACGATTTGGTTTGCCCAAAGAATATGGTGGGCAGGATGGGTCAAATTTGGCCATGGCGGTTATCCGCGAACATTTTGCTGCCAAGGGTTTGGGGCTGCACAATGATTTGCAGAATGAAAGTTCAATTGTTGGCAATTTCCCACAGATTCTGATGTTCCGCGATTTTGGCACTGATGACCAAAAAGATGAGTTCATCAATGGCATGTTAGCTGGCACTCATCGGGTCGCCTTTGGTCTCACCGAACCTGATCATGGTTCCGATGCGACATGGATGGAAACACGCGCTGTGCCAGAAACCCGAGACGGTGTCGATGGTTGGTTGATCAATGGTCAAAAAATGTGGACCACGGGCATGCACGTCGCCAATTATGCGATGATCTTTGCCCGTACATCAGGTGATGATGGGGCGGCGAAAGGCATTAGCTGTTTGCTGGTACCAAGTGCGACGCCGGGCTTTGAGGTGGAAGAATATTTATGGACTTTCAATATGCCGACCGATCATCCGCGAATTTCCCTGACGGATGTTTGGGTGCCCAATAGTGCAATGTTTGGTCCAGCCGAAAATGGGTTGATGTTGGCGCAGCATTTCGTGCATGAAAACCGCATCCGCCAAGCCGCTTCGGGCGTTGGCGCGGCGCAATATTGCATTAATGAAAGTGTGGCCTATGCCAAACAACGCAAGCCATTTGGCAAGCCTCTGGCCGTCAATCAGGCCATCCAGTTCCCCCTGACCGAATTGCACACAGAGTGCGAAATGATCCGCAATCTGGTTTATAAAACAGCGGCACAAATGGATAAAATGTCGAAACCGGATGTGGCCATTCATTTGTCTGATAAGGTTTCTATGTGCAATTATCGCGCCAATCGTTTGGTCTGTAATGCGGCCGATCAGGCCATGCAAGTCCATGGTGGCTTGGGCTATTCGCGCCATAAGCCATTTGAACATATTTACCGCCATCATAGACGCTATCGAATTACTGAAGGGTCGGAAGAAATTCAAATACGCAAAGTTGCAGGAACCTTATTTGGGTTCCTAGGCCCCAATAAATAGGCGCCGATATGTCTATTCCTGAAGGCTGGGAGTTGCTCGATATTGGCAAGCGTCTGGGCAGTGATCAACCAGATTTTATGAGCCACATTGGGCCGCTATATACGCGCGACAATGGTGTAATGCCGCAAATCGGCTTTGAGGTGTTGCCACACATGTGCAATCCAATGGGTATTTGCCACGGTGGCATGATGATGACGATTATGGATACAGGGTTGGCGTTTATTTTGCACGCGGCTCTTGATGGCGCGCAATTTACGCCATCGGTGAGTTTCAATTTCGACTTTTTGGCGCCCGGTAAATTGGGCACATGGCTGGAAACCAGTGGCACGTGTACGCGCACCAACAAGCGTACCGGTTTTGTCAGCGGCCTATTGAATGGACCTGACGGGCCGGTGATGAGCGGTAGCGGCATCTTTAAAATCACCAATCACAAGTTTTCTTGAGCAAATAGGGCTGATTTGGCCGATTATCGTCAATCAAAGTGAAAACCTGCTTGACGCTGCGAGGGCATTTTTCTATATCAAAGGCTTGAATGGCGAGGGCAAACCTTGCCTGCTTTATTTTTGGGTGCCAGCACCCTGCAATTAAACGGAGAGTGACCATGTCACGAGTATGTGAACTGACAGGCAAAGGCGTGATGAGCGGCAACAATGTGAGCCATGCTTTGAACAGAACGCGGCGTCGTTTTTTGCCGAACCTGCAGCAAGTAAGCCTGCCAAGCGAAATTTTGGGCCGCGCCCTTCGTTTTCGCATCAGCACACATGCGCTGCGCTCGGTTGAGCATCGCGGCGGTATTGATGCATTTTTGCTGAATGCAGCCGACAAACAATTGTCGTCTAAGGCACTGAAGCTGAAAAAGCAGGTGCTGGCGAAAACAGAAACCGTTTCTGCTTAGTTTCTAAGTCAAATTAAGTGAAATCAAAAAGCCGGTCGCGAGATCGGCTTTTTTATTATCTGCCTGCCCCGCGTACGGGTGTGGCGGCAGTGCGCACACCGCGGCTAGCACCGCCAACACTCGGCGCTTGGGCGCGAGAACTGCCAGCCTTCAAGGCGCCAGTATTCATCCCTTTGACCTGCTTTTTATCGCCTTCTTCGTCGAATAATTCGGCCAGTTTATCGGTCATGGCACCGCCTAATTGTTCGGCGTCGACAATCGTGACAGCCCGCCGATAATAGCGCGTTACATCATGGCCAATACCAATGGCCATCAGCTCGACCGGTGATTGGGTTTCGATATCTTCAATCACATTGCGCAAATGTTTTTCCAAATAATTGCCGGCATTGACACTTAGAGTACTGTCGTCGACCGGCGCACCATCAGAGATAACCATTAGAATGCGGCGCTGCTCAGGCCGCGCCAATAGCCGATTATGAGCCCAAATAAGCGCCTCACCATCGATGTTTTCTTTGAGCAGGCCTTCGCGCATCATCAGGCCAAGATTGCGCCGTGCGCGCCGCCATGGGGCATCGGCAGATTTATAAATTATGTGGCGCAAATCATTCAGGCGACCTGGGTGGCCTGGCTTGCCATTGGCCATCCAGATTTCGCGCGCTTGGCCACCTTTCCAGGCGCGCGTGGTGAAGCCAAGAATTTCAGTCTTTACGTTGCAACGCTCTAGCGTGCGAGCCAGAATATCAGCGCTCATCGCTGCCACAGTGATTGGGCGTCCGCGCATGGAACCAGAATTGTCAATCAGAAGCGTGACCACTGTATCGCGGAATTTGGTGTCGCTCTCCATTTTATATGAAAGCGGCTGCATCGGATCCATAATAATGCGTGATAGACGGGCGGGATCGAGATAGCCCTCTTCGAGGTCAAATTCCCAATTGCGGTTTTGCTTGGCCTGTAAGCGGCGCTGTAGCCGGTTTGCCAATCGCGACACGACACCTTGCATTTGCTGCAATTGCTGATCGAGATAGGCGCGCAAACGCGTCAGTTCTTCAATATCGCATAATTCTTCGGCTTCAATGGTCTCATCAAATTTCGACGTATATATATTATAGGCGGATTTTTCTGGGTTCAGCGCGCCATCGGGGGCATAGGGTTGCGCCGCTTCACCCGCCTCCTCGCCATCGCTCTCGCCGTCGACTTCTTCGCCGTCCATTTGCACGGTGGTTTCGTCGCCTTCTTCCATTTCAGCGTCGCCAAGCTCCATGTCATCGGCCGACATGCCTTCTTGGCTTTCCGCTTGGCCGCCTTCGCCTTCTTGCGGGCCATCCTCGCCGTCTTGCCCGTCGCCGTCTTCGCCGTCGCCTTGCTCACTCTCAGAGCCGGAGCTGGTCAGGCCGAGGTCGGCGAGAATATCACGTGTCAAATTGGCAAAGGCTTGTTGGTCTTCAATCGCAGATTCGAGCTTGCCAAGGTTGTCGCCGGCGCGCTCATCGATCCATGCCCGCCAAGCGGCGACAACCCCTTCGGCCGACGCCGGAGGAGCCATGCCGGTGAGGCGTTCGCGGACCATAAAGCCCAGCGCTTCTTCAAGCGGTGCATCATCGCGCGTCATATTGGCCCGATAGCCTAATTTTTGACAGCGGGTATCATGCATGCGTTGAATATTGGCGGCAATGCCGGCCATGTCGCGGGCACCAATAGATTCGCAACGGGCCATTTCAGCGGCGTCAAATGGCGCGCGCGCTTCATTTTCACTAGGCGCCAAGCGGTTGCTGATATCGGCATCATGATGGGCTAATTTAAGGGCGAAACTATCTGATTGACCGCGTACATTTTGCTTATCGGCGAGCGGTAAATCGCGCGCTGGTTGCGGCAAGCGCGCCCGTAGCCCGTTCAGGCTCGGGGTTTCCGAACCAAAACTAACAACCAGTTCGCTTTCATCCGCAATCGACCGCATGGTCTGAGTGAGCGCACGTTTGAACTCTTCGACGGGGCTGGTTTCGCTCATATAGTCGCCTTAATTGCTGGCCAGAACACTAATCGCGCTGTCTGGCAAGTCATCGCCAAGACAACGTTGGTAAAATTCTGCCACAGTGGCACGTTCCAATTCGTCGCATTTGTTCAAGAAAGTGACTTGGAAGGCAAAACCAATATCGCCAAAAATAGCCGCGTTCTCGGCCCATGTCAGCACTGTACGCGGGCTCATCACGGTTGAAATATCGCCGTTGATAAAGCTTGAGCGCGTGAGGTCTGCAACCCGCACCATGGCGTTAATTTTCTCTCGACCCTCAGCCCCTTCATAGCCCAAGGCTTTGGCGTGGACGATGTCAGTTTCGCGCTCAATCGTGAGATAGTTCAGCGTGGTGACAATATTCCAACGGTCCATCTGGCCTTGGTTAATTTGCTGTGTGCCGTGATAAAGGCCTGAAGTGTCTCCCAGACCAATCGTATTGGTGGTCGCAAACATACGGAAGCCAGCATGCGGACGGATAACTTTATTTTGGTCGAGCAGGGTCAGTTTACCAGCCACTTCCAGCACCCGCTGAATCACAAACATCACATCTGGGCGACCAGCATCATATTCATCAAATACCAAAGCCACTGGGTTTTGTAGCGCCCAAGGCAACATACCTTCTTGGAACTGCGTTACTTGTTTGCCGTCTTTTAAGACAATGGCGTCTTTCCCGACTAAATCAATACGGCTGACGTGGCTGTCGAGATTGACGCGCACACACGGCCAATTCAATCGTGCGGCAACTTGTTCAATATGTGTCGACTTGCCTGTGCCGTGATAGCCTTGCACCATTACCCGGCGATTGTGTGCAAAACCAGCAAGCAGGGCCATTGTGGTGTTCTTGTCGAACAAATAATCTTCGTCCAAATCTGGCACATATTGGCTGGCTTCGGAAAAAGCTGGCACTTGCATATCAATATCGACGCCAAAAACTTCGCGCGCTGAAACTTGCGTGTCCGGCATGTCGGGCATTGGCCCCTCGTGGTCTTGCGCGTTGGCGTTGGCTTTTACAGCTTCACTCATAACTTTCTCCCGGTTGCCGCGCCTGCGGCCTTAAAATGAATTGCAAGTGGTAGCAAAAATAGACGACTAACAAAAGCCAGAAGCTTTTAGATAATCATGGGCTTGGATGGTCTTTTGCAATTGGGTTTCGTATTTCCTCTCACCACCATTGGCGTCAGGGTGATATTTTTTGACCAAAAGCTTATAGCGCTTGCGCACATCTTCGGGCGTTGCCGATGCTTCGAGGTCGAGAATTTCCAGTGCTCGTTTTTGTCCGGTTGATACACGCGGCGCGCGGCGGGTCTCGCCTTTAATCGGTCCGGCATGGTTCATGATTTCAAGAGGGTCATCAAACTGCCAATCGCCTTCTTTCATGCCTTTGGCGCGGCGCGTGCCCATTGACCATGTGGGCCGGTGGCCGGTTGAGGCAGCGCGGCGATAGTTTTCAATATCGTCGTCTGACATGCCCTCAAAAAAATCATAGCTTTTGTTATATTCGCGAATATGGGCAAAGCAGAATGTGCGCTTGCCTTGCTCTCCAGGACTTGCAGGTGCAGGGTAACCTGCTTTTTCATCGCAAGCTGGCCAGTCGCATTTCTTTTCTGCTTTGACAACAGTTTCGGTCCGCTTTGAAGCGCGGATACTGTCAAAATATTTCGAATTCAAGTTCATGCGATCATCATAAATTGGTAAAAAAAAATTGTATCAGAAAAACGCATGGTTTAGTGCTTCTTCTGAGCCTTGATATACGCCAAATACAAGCAAAATCAAATAGGAGTTCGAAGATGGTGCGTGAGACATTGATTGAAAAACTGACAACTGCCTTTGCGCCGTCGCATTTAGAGGTCATTGACGAGTCACATTTGCATGCAGGTCACAGCGGCACGCGGCCTGAAGGAGAGACCCATTTTCGTGTGAAAATCACCTCAGAAGCATTTATTGGCCAACCCCGATTGGCCCGCCAACGCGCTGTTATGAACCTGCTGAGTGAAGAATTGGCTGGTCCAGTCCATGCGCTGGCCATGAAGCTAAAAACCCCTGAGGAAGCGGGGGCTGACGCCTAGAGGCCTGAGGGGCAAGGTTAGACTTGCGGGCGCGTGATGCGGATTTGCAAAATCTGATTGCGCTGTTTACTCATAATGCGGAAGCGTAGACCATGAAATTCGAACACCTGACCAACATCAGGAATTGAGCGCGCTTCGTGAATAATCAAGCCAGCAATTGAGCTGGCCTCGGTATCGGGCAATGACCAGCCCATTTCGCGATTGAGGTCGCGAATACTCAAGCTGCCAGAAATTTCTAATGTGCCATCGCCACGTTTGCGCAAGAGGCTGGTAGGCAAATCATGCTCATCGTCGATTTCACCGACAATTTCTTCCAAAATATCTTCCATGGTTACCATGCCCATTAAGGCGCCATATTCATCGACGACCAAGGCAAGGTGCAATTTTCGGCTGCGGAAAGCATTCAGCTGCTCGCCCAAAAGCGTGGTTTCAGGCACGAACCATGGTTCACTGGTTAGCTGTGCTATGTCCAGACCAACAGCCCCAGTTGGACTGGTCGCGAGGGCTCGCAAAAGGTCTTTGGTATGAAGCATGCCGATAATATTCTCAGGCTCATCGCGCCATAGGGGGAACCGCGTATAGGGGCTTTCTAGCACCGCTTTGACAATATTCTCGCTTGGTAAATCGCCATCGATCATCACCATGGATTTGCGGTGAATCATAATTTCTTCAACCCGCGTGTCGCCGAGATCCAGAATGCCACCCAGCATATCACGGTCGCCTTTGTGCACACTGCCTTCTTCGTGGTGCAAATCGATAGCGCCACGAATTTCTTCATGGGCAGGCAATAAGCGTCCGGCGTCCTCATTTGTGAAACCGGCCAAGCGCAGAATAAATCGTGAGATAATGCTTAACAGGCGGGTTAATGGCGCCAATATAATGACCAAAATGCGCAATGGTGCAGCGGCCCGCAGAGCCGTCAAATCAGGCGTCAAAATGGCGTAGGTTTTTGGCAGCACCTCAGCAAAAATCACCACCAAAGCGGTCATCATTAATGTTGCATAGACCATGCCGGCCTCACCAAACAACCGCAAGAAAAGCGCCGTCGCCAGAACCGAGGCAAGAATATTGACGGCATTATTGGCCAATAAAATAGCACCGAGTAGGCGTTCTTTTTGATCTAAAAGCGCTATTACCCAGCGTGCTCGACGACGGTTCTTTTTGCGCATGCGCATCATGCGCGCCTTGCTCGTGGCTGTCAGCGCGGTTTCTGACCCAGATAGAAAGGCAGAGAAAACCAGCAGAACGATGATAATGCCAGCAACCCAGAGAATGCTGAAATCAAATTGTTCCATTAGGCTTGCGCTCCTTCAGCGATAAGAAAACTGCGTAACTGATCGTCTGTTACCGTATCGGTGACAAAAGCGTCACCAATGGCGCGCGCCAAAATGAATCGCATGGTGCCCGCCTGCATTTTTTTATCTTGCCGCATGGCCTCAATCAAGGCGTCGACGCCAAAGTTTCCGTTACCGATTTGCGCCATCGAAATTGGCAGACCAGCGTTTTGCATATGGGTTTTGATCCGCTCAGCGTCAGTTTGCGCACAATCTCCGCGCTTCGCCGAGAGAGCAAAGGCCAAAACCATGCCAAAGCCTACCGCCTCGCCATGCAAAAGGGCGTCGCCATAATGGGTCAATTTTTCAAACGCGTGAGCAAAAGTGTGGCCAAGGTTTAACAAGGCGCGTTCGCCGGATTCGCGCTCGTCACGAGCCACAATCGCGGCTTTGGCGCGGCAACTTTCAGCCACAGCATGGGCCACGGGGCCAGCTTCCAGCGCCAATACGGCTTGCTGGTTAGCGTCCAGCCAATCAAAAAAATCGGCATTGCCTAGGGCGCCATATTTTACAATCTCGGCATAACCAGCGACTATTTGCCGGTGTGGTAGGCTGGCCAGAACATCGGTATCGGCCAATACTAAATCGGGCTGATGGAAGGCGCCAATCAGATTCTTGCCTTGTCCGGCATTAATCGCCGTTTTGCCACCAATGGAGCTATCGACTTGCGCCAAAAGGCTGGTCGGAATTTGAATGAACCGCGTGCCACGACGTAAAATAGCTGCGGCGAAGCCGGTCAAATCTCCTATAACGCCGCCGCCAAGGGCGATGATGCAGTCATCGCGTTCGATTTCAAAATCGATCAGTTGGCCACACAGGGCTTCCAATTGAGCAAATGATTTGCTGGCCTCGCCGGCTTCAATAATCACTGTTTCATAGGTAACCTTGGCCTCGGTCAGGGCTTTTTCTAGGCTCGGTAAATGCTGTGCCGCCACATGCGTGTCAGTGACAATAGCCACACGTGGGCGCTTCAAAAGCGGCACAATATGCTGAGCGCTGTTTTGCAAAAGCCCGCGGCCTATATGAATGTCATAAGCGCGTGCAGCCAAGTCGACGCGCACGCTTTGCGTGTCAGCTGTAACCGCGGATGATGATTGTGTTGCACTCATATCTTTCGCTTAAAGCAAAGCATAGGCCTTTGTCTAGCGTTAGGTCTCGTTTTTACGCTGTTCAGCCACTGGCTCGAAGCGCGTGGCCAAAGCTTTTTTCATATCTCTGATGCTAGATCGAGCATCTGTGCGCGAAATATTGACACGCAAATCGGCGAGCTCATATATCGGCCGGCGCAGGGCATTTAATTCGGTTAATTTGGCGCGCACATCTGTGCCGACGAGCAAGGGTCGCTTGCCCGGATTGCGGTTCACCCGCTGCACTAATTCATCCAGATCGACATCAAGCCATAGGGAGACGGCAGATTGTTCAATCAAGGCGCGCGTATCCGGGTTAACGAAGGCACCGCCGCCCAGCGCCAGCACTTGTGGTCCGTCTTGCAGCAAGCGAGCGGTTACGCGTTGTTCGCCATCGCGAAATGCCGCTTCCCCATGTTTGTCAAAAATGTCGGCAATGCTCATGCCGGCGGCTTTTTCGATTTCGTCATCAGCGTCTCGAAACGGCAAACCCAATTCATTGGCCAGCCGTTTGCCCAAGCTGGATTTGCCCGCGCCCATCATGCCAATCAGCACAATTGGGCAGGTCACATCCATCTTGATTTTCGCCGCCTTCGGATTTTTGTTCATCTGTAAATGTGTAATGTTAAAAGCCTGTCGCGTCTAGCGTGCTGAGCTGCCATGATTATCGAATTAGGTCGACAAAGCTGCCCAGTTTCTGCCGCAAAGCTGTTATAGTAAGACAGAATCATAAAATGAGTGGAGGTTTCCGTGGGTTTCAAACTATCTTCGATTATCACAATTGCCCTGGTTTTACTGGTGGGAGGTTTGATTTTCTTTACCCAAGCCATTGAACCAAAAAGAGAAACAGCCGTTGAGGTGCTAAATAATGAGCAATTTGCCCGTTAGGCAAGCTGTCTTTCTCGCGTTTATTTTTTTAGCGCCGCCGGCGCTGGCGCAACAAGACCTGCCTTATGCCATGCGCGCGCCCTTGGATATTATTCCAGCACCCATGCGCCAAGCGGTAGGTGATGAAGCAGGTCGGGCGCGCAATGCTGAAACCAAATTGGCGCCGCGTGTCGCCGCCCGACAGATGACGCGGGCGGTGCGCGCCGTTGCTGCTTTGCCGGGCTCGGAAACACAAATTGTTCAGGTCGGTCAATTGGGGGCTTTGGAAGATGCGCCAGTGGGGCTGGAAGCTGGCTTTGGTGGGGCTCTTTGGCAGGGCGCGCGATTGAATTTCGTTGGCGACTTAATGGCCCGTTTGCCGAAACATTACCACTTGTTGGCGCTCCGGCAGTTAGAACGCCGCCTGCATCGCTCGGCCACTGCAGCGCCCGTTGGATCAACCCAAGGCACAAGCTGGACGGTGTCTCGCTTGAACCGCTTCTTGGCCATTGGTGATACGCAATCAGTGCTCGACCTCGCTGCCTTAACTGGCATTGATTCGCGCGATGCTCTGGCGTTAAAGGCAACAATTTTGGCGCATATGGGACAGGGTGATGACGCTGCCGCCTGCGCACAGACAAGCCCCCCACGGCAAGCTGATAACCGCCGCGCAACGCGTGAATTCTTTTTACAATTGACGATTTATTGCCATTTGCTCAATGGCGATAATGCAAAAGCGGCTCTGGCCATTGAGCTAAATGAAAAAACACTGGCTGAAGATGTTTTATTCCGCGATTTGGCGTTTTTACTATCGACCGAGGCGCCAATAGAGGTCATCAGCCAAAGCCAGTGGAAAGAGCAAAATGCTGTTGCTCGGACGGCTGGTGAGCCGCCGACTGAGGCTGCCAGCACCAGCCAGGCTGAGGAGGCATCATCCGCCGACGAGCAGCCAGTGATTATCTTGCCGGCTGAATTAACGGCTTTGCAGGTCGCGCTTTTACGCCTCGCCGGCCAAGCACTGCCCGTCGACGACAATATCATTCCGGCCTATTTGCTGGCTGCGGTTGTTGCTGATGAGCGGCAACCTGCCTTGGTGCGCGCGCAAGCGGGGATCAAAAATTTGGTGCATGGCCAAAAAGCTGCCATGGCAATGACGCAATTAAGTCAGCAAGCAGATTTTTCTGAATATTTCCCAGCTTCCTTGCCAGCCCTACCTTTTGAAACGCCGTTGCCTATTTTTATTGTTGCGAGCGTGCAACAGATTGATCGAACCCCGCTTGATGCGCGTCCTCGGTTGATGGCTTATTATCTGCGGCAAGCTCTGGAAAAGGGCGTATGGCGCGATATGGTTTTGGCTTTGTCTGACCAGCTTAATGCGCTTACGACAGTGGAATTAATCGATGCTCAAACACAGGTAACATTATTACCGGCCTTGGCGATGATTGGGGCACATGATGCGGCCGATCGACTTTACTGGATGAATTCTGCCTCCATGGCCGCGCCCTCCCAGCGTTTATTTAATCTGTCGCAAGCTGACTTTGTTCTGCCCGACTTGCCGGAAGTCGACGAATCAGCGACTGCCTCTGAAGATGCTTCTTCCGATGCACTGGCACCCTTTGTGGCAAGCGAAGATGAAATAGGGTCTGCGTTACAACAACAAATTGAGCCGGCCTCGCTTGATGTTGGTTTTCCCATCTCGGCTGGACCGGAGATTGACTGGCAAGAGATCGCGAACAGTTTGACGGCGAGCGCAAAACCAGTCAGCGATTATTTGCGCTTCGAAGTAAGCGTGTTGCAGGGCTTGGGCTTCCCGCTCGTTGATGACAGTGATGATAAGGCGATGGCTAAGGCTTTCGCCTTAGAAGAGCCATCGGCGCGGGCGCAAAGGTGGTTAAAACTGGCGTCGGATAAATGGATTGGCGATTTGATATTGACGATTACCGCCGATATGGCCGAGCTGCCGGCTGGGCAATGGACGCGTCAGGATATCATTGCCGTTTTGATGGCTCTGCGTCATGCCGGGTTCAACCTAGAAGCCGTGGCCCTTGCTCGCGAATTATTGGCGCTGGCCTATGCGGATTTGATACCGTCGCATAGCGATGCGCTCATTTTGGCTGACCTAACGTCAACCGAAACTGCGATTGATTTCTCTCTGCCGCAAGACTTGCGCGATGAGACAATCGAGATATTGAACCGCGATTTTGAATGGTCAGACAATCTACCGCTGATTGATTTTGGCGCGCTTGGTCAGCCCGAGGAATAGGCAATGGCTGATATGACGCCAGACATGTCCGGGCAAATTGACTTATTCCTCGATATGATGGCTGCCGAGCGCGATGCTTCGGCGCACACAATCTCTGCTTATCGGCGCGATTTAGTCCGCTTGGGAAATTTTTTGATGTCGCGCGGTGATAATTTTCTGACCGTTGAGCCATCCGGATTGTCTGATTTTATGGCCCATTTATCGGCTGAAAAAATGGCCAACTCAAGCGCCGCTCGGCATTTGTCGAGCCTACGACATTTTTTCAAATTTCTTTTAATTGAGGATATGCGGGGGCAAAACCCTTCCGAGAATATTGCGCGGCCATCGACAGAGCGGCCTTTGCCAAAATTATTATCCTTGGCCGAGACCGAAGCGCTGATTGGCGCCGCCCATAATCTACCGGCTCGCACCCACGCCGAGCAGGGCGATAAATTGCGCAGTATTTGTTTGGTTGAAATTCTTTACGCCTCGGGCTTGCGGGTCAGCGAATTGGTTAGCCTGCCGCGAGCTGGCATTCAACAATCGCAACCAGTGATTATTGTGCGCGGTAAGGGCGGGCGTGAACGCATGGTGCCATTGTCGCCACCAGCACAAAGAGCGTTGGCTGATTGGTTGATTTGGCGCGACAGCCAGAAACCATTAGCTGCCTCACTGTTCTTATTTCCTAGCCGCAGCCGACAAGGCTATTTGACCCGCCAAAGATTTGCGCAAATTCTCTTGCAGCTTGGAGCCGCCGCCGGCATTTCTGACAAAAAACTGTCTCCGCATGTGGTGCGCCACGCTTTTGCAACCCATTTGGTGGAACATGGCGCAGACCTGCGCGCTGTGCAGCAAATGCTTGGTCATGCCGATATTTCGACGACGCAGATTTATACAGCCGTGCTGGATGAGCGTAAAAGGCGATTGCTTGACCATGCTCACCCGCTTGCCAAACGCACGTCTTTATCAGGTGATGACGAGGCGTAAAAAAATCAAGAAAATGACTGCCTATCGCTTGCCGCTTGGAGTATAAAGGAACCATGCAAAACTATTTGGAATTTGAAAAACCAATTGCCGCCCTTGAAGGGCAGATTCGTGAATTGCGCAGCGTCGGCAAAGAAACCGGCGGTGTGGATATTATTGAAGAGATTCACAAGCTGGAAGGCAAAGTCAGCCAACAGATTGAAAAGCTGTATGGAAACCTTGATGCGTGGCAAAAGACGCAAGTCGCCCGCCACCCCATGCGCCCCCATTGCAGCGATTATATCAAGGCGCTGGTCGACGACTTCGTGCCGTTGTCGGGTGATCGGCTGTTTTCTGAAGATCACGCGATTATTGCAGGGCTTGGTCGTTGGCAAGGCCAGCGCGTAGCGATTTTGGGGCATGAAAAGGGCGCCGATACGCAGGCGCGAGTAAAGCATAATTTCGGCATGGCCCGACCAGAAGGCTATCGCAAAGCTATTCGGGTGATGGACATGGCCGAGCGCTTTAATCTGCCGGTGGTGACCTTGGTCGACACTGCGGGCGCTTATCCGGGCATTGGCGCCGAGGAACGCGGGCAATCTGAGGCGATTGCGCGGTGCACTGACAAATGCTTGCAAATTGGCGTGCCCTTTGTATCGGTAATTATTGGCGAAGGTGGCTCTGGTGGGGCATTGGCTCTGGCAACTGCCAGTCGCATTGTGATGCTTGAACATTCAATTTATACGGTGGCTTCGCCTGAGGCTTGTGCCTCTATTTTATGGCGCTCATCGTCAGAAGCCGATCAAGCAGCGGCGGCCTTGAAAGTGACGGCGCAAGATTTGTCTCAACTGGGTGTGATAGACCGTATTTTGCGCGAGCCGCTTGGCGGCGCTCATCGCGACCGAGAGCGTATGATGGCTGATGTTGGCATGGCGGTTTCCGAGGAACTGGCACAAATGGCCTCCTTATCGCGACGGGATTTAATTGATCAGCGGCGACAAAAGTTTCTCGACATGGGGCGCACCGGCATCGTCTAGGACAGGGCTTATAGTTTTTTCAAAAAACTCTGAACTTCGGCGACAAATTGCGGGCCATCCTCAAGGGCGGCAAAATGCCCTGCTTTATCAAAATCATTCCAATGGACGACATTATAACTTTGTTCGACCATGCGTCGCGGCGGGAAGGTGATATAGGGCTCGGCAAAATTGCCAATACCGACCGGCACATCAACTTTCTCTCCCTCGCCAATGAACGGCAATTCCTCAAAAAAGCCACGATAAAACCATACGGAAGTAGCAAAAGTGCCGGTCATGAGATAAATCATCACATTCGACAGCAATTGATGTTTGCTGAAGCGGTTCTCAATATTTCGCCGCCCATCGGCTCCAAAATTATCGCTCCAACCATGGAATTTCTCGACAATCCAAGCGGCTGTTCCAACTGGACTATCCATCATTGCAAAGGCCAAAGACTGTGGCTTAGTGCCCTGCAATTGCAGATAAGCACCCTCAGCTTGCATCGTGGCGCCGGCGTTCTCGGCCCATCTAATTTCTTCTTCAGTTTGCGGTGTTTCGGTTCCGCGCAGACCATACATATTGATGTGAATAGCCGTGCAGCCGCCGCCTTTGGCAGTGCTGTGATTGAGGCCGATAAGCGCGGTGATGACACTGCCCCAATCACCACCCTGAGCGATATATGTCTCAAAGCCCAATTGCTCGCGCATTAATTTGTCCCATAGCGCGGCTGTGCGCTTCGGCCCAATCGGGCGTGCTGGCTTGCTAGAAAAGCCATAACCTGGCATTGACGGGCAAATCACGGTGACGCCATCTTCTGCATCGCCACCAAACCGTTCCGGATGGGCGAGGGGTTCGATGACCTGTAAAAACTCATAAACCGATCCGGGCCAACCATGGGTCATTAAAAGTGGGCGCGGATTAGATCCTGAGCCGGGCTCATGGATGAAGTGAATGGACATGTCTTCGATCTGAGCGGTGAAATGGTCGAATTTATTGAGTTCTGCGAGCGTATCTTCCCAGCGATAGTCATTGAGCCAATAGTCGCACAAGGATTTCAAATAAGCGGCATCCGTGCCATAGGCCCAAGGGTCTTCGGTGGGCGCCAATTGTGGGGCGGCGAACCATTGATAATCGAGATCCG
>ERZ887849.1965-NODE-1965-length-17753-cov-10.779241_pt1 | contig 17753 bp, 16 predicted proteins | sample MGYA00521267_ERZ887849 | MGnify/ENA primary metagenome ERZ887849 (study PRJEB32303, sample SAMEA104408601) | aquatic metagenome | biome: Brackish water; feature: Pelagic; material: water | place: Baltic Sea | collected 2014-06-06T16:11:00 | depth 2,863 m ... | reverse complement strand
ACCGCGCGGGATTAAACTGCGATATTCACAATACTCTCGCAGTGCATCGGTCAACCCGGTCCTTAGTCCATTCACATGGGTACCACCCTGAGCTGTCGGAATCAGATTGACATAGCTTTCGGCAACCAACTCGCCCCCATCGGGTACCCAAGCCAAGGCCCACTCCACCGCTTCGTGAGTCGCGGAAAAGACCCCGACATAGGGTACCTCTGGAATTCTGGGGGCATCCCCAAGAGCGCTCTCGAGATAATCTGTAAGGCCATTCTCATAGCACCAGGTATCGGTTTCACCTGACTTCTCATCAACCAAAGTGATGATCAATCCAGAGCACAGGACTGCTTTTGCGCGTAATACATGCTTTAGGCGGGGAATGGAGAGATTTGGCGAGTCAAAGTAACGAGGGTCAGGGCGGAATGAGACCGTCGTACCGGTCTCCTTTTTCGGGACTGTCCCAATCTCAGCGAGATCACTGGTTTTATCGCCGTTTGCAAATCGGATTTCGTAGCGACGCCCATCTCGTTTGACTTGCACAATGACTTCAGTGGACAGCGCGTTGACCACACTGACCCCAACTCCATGCAAACCACCTGAAAACTGATAGTTCTTGTTCGAAAACTTACCACCTGCATGCAGACGGGTGAGGATCAATTCGACCCCAGGAACACCCTCATCAGGGTGCATATCGACCGGCATACCGCGGCCATTGTCTGACACGCTAATCGCACCATCTGCCATCAGCCGCACTTCAATGACAGACGCATGACCTGCCAACGCTTCATCAACCGAATTATCAATCACCTCTTGCGCAAGGTGATTGGGTCGAGTGGTATCTGTGTACATGCCAGGCCGGCGTTTGACGGGGTCTAGCCCCGACAGGACTTCAATATCCTGTGCCTGATAACTCATCGTTGGTTGTTCCTAAAGACGCATCCACAGCAAGGCCCTGATGCAAACAAAAACTGAGCCACTCAGTCAAAAAGTGATCCAACTGCTCCCGCTCATTCGGCTGTAACATGGCAGGGTTTGGATACGGATAGGCTCCTCGAATGAACTCCGACGAGGTCTCATCGGTGACTTCAGCCAAACGCATATCGTGATACAACCGCACAGTAAATGCCGGCAACGGAATCCAGGTCGATCCACCACTCGATAAATGACACTGACTTTCGACCAGCCCTGTATACGGGCCCAAATCATGCCAGCGCATTTCAACACGGCAATCCTGACCGCCAAACGGCAACCGAAATATCACCCGTCCATGAGCGCCAAAACGTCGCTCTAAACGATCCAACAAACTGTAATTCAGTGCACAACCAGCATGGTGTCGGCGCAGGTCAGGCACATGTCGGCGTCTGCCGGGCACAATCACTCCTCAATACTTTCCAAAGAACGCGTGTCTCATCGCGTCACACTCCAATAATGGTGGCGCAAGGCTCGTGCTGTCCAGTCTCAGAACGCGAAATCGAATTAAAGCGCATAGTCATGACGATGGATGCGTAGCCACTGTAATCCGATCAGCGTCGCCGCGTTATTGATGCGACCGCGATCGAGCGCATCAAAGCAAGCATCCACATCGACACAATGAACCTTGAGATCCTCATGTTCATCAGCTTGCCCCCGAAACCGCGGGCTCTGACGACTATCGACCGTCGTCAGGTACAGATGGATCAATTCATTCGAACCACCCGGGCTTGGATAGTAGGTCGTGAGGTGACGTAAAGGCCCATTTGGTAATAATCCTGTTTCTTCGAACACTTCACGAACAGCAGTCTGCTCGGGAAGCTCACCGGTATCACAAATCCCGGCAACCCACTCCATCAGCCACGGACTCTCCCCTGTGCCGGACGCCGCGACCCCTATACGGAATTGCTCGACGAACACGCACACGCGCGCAGCCGGATCCACCAAAGCCACCACCACAGCGGGCTCACGGATAAAAAGCTCACGCGACAGCGGGCCAATCAATTGGCCCTGATGCCCTGCGTGCGACAATCGCCATCGATCCAATCGAAAAAAGCCCTCAGCGAGGGTTTCGGTCGAATCCAGCGTCCAGTCAGCCGGTCCAAATTGAACGTCTGGCCACTGCGCAGTCATCGAGTCTGCTCCCAAAAGTGGTGCACTGGACCATGCCCACTGCCCACCGACAAGGCATCGGCGTGCCGGATCGCCTCTGTTAGATACCCCCGAGCAACCTGCACGGCATGCAGAAGGTCCTGTGATTTCGTGAGTTCGGCAGCGAGAGCTGCGGACAGAGAGCAGCCGGTTCCATGTGTGTTGTGGGTTTGGATGCGCGGTCCTCGGAACCAATCGACTCGATCAGTCAACAAGAGATCTGTCAGCTGATCTCCGAGTAAATGTCCACCCTTGAGGAGAACAGCGCGTGCTCCTAGTGCCTGCAGTGCGCGGGCTTGCATAAGCATCGATTGGTCATCAGTGGCCTCGGCAACACCCAACAAATCGGCTGCTTCAGGCAAATTGGGGGTGATGACTGTCGCCAATGGAAGCAATCGCTGTCTTAACGCCTCCACTGCATCGCGATGCAGCAAACGATCGCCACTCTTCGCCACCATGACCGGGTCAACCACGATCGGACACGACTGGGTTGCCAGAAAAGCCGACACAAGGTCTGTCACCTCAACCGTTCCCAACATACCGACCTTGATTGCATCAATACGAATATCCCGAGCAACGGTCTCGCATTGGGCACGAATAAAATCAATCGCGATTGGATAAATGGCATCCACACTGACCGTATTCTGCGCGGTCAAGGCAGTGATCACACTGAGTCCATAACAACCGCGCGCTGAAATTGCCTTCAGATCAGCCTGAATACCAGCACCACCCCCCGAATCTGAGCCTGCGATAGTCAACACGTTGTAGATCATAGGTCCTCCTTATCGGGCCAAAGTGTACACCCTCGGGGTCTCATATTCGGTCGCTGAGATAAGAACGTCTGCCGCGATGAGTCAAGGTTGAAAATCCATCAACGCCCATAAATTGCAGGTGGTTCGCCCCAGAATCTGGGTATACTTTCGGCATGAAAATATTTGTTCTTATGCTGACGTTAATTGGTTCTGCGCTACTGATCGGTTGCGGACAAACCGGCCCGTTGTATTTGCCGGATCAACCTGCGGCAACATCAGAGGGACGCTAACCATGGATTTCTTTGACTACCGAGGCGACGCCTTGTACGCCGAAGACGTGCCCGTGGCGGATCTCTCGGCGGAGTTCGGGACGCCACTCTATATCTACTCGAAAGCGACACTACTGCGACATTTGCACGCATACACTGATGCGTTGACGGGGCACCCGCACTTGGTGTGTTTTGGCATGAAAGCGAATTCCAACTTAAGCGTGCTTCAGCTCCTCGCGGAGGCCGGTGCGGGCTTCGACATTGTCTCAGTCGGTGAGCTTGAACGGGTGCTGCGAGCAGGCGGAGATCCTGCCAAAGTGGTGTTCTCCGGAGTCGGCAAGACACCAGCAGAAATGCAACGTGCACTCGAAGTCGGTATCCATTGTTTCAATGTGGAATCCATCGCTGAGCTCAACCTTCTGCAACAGGTCGCTGACGGCCTAGGTGTGATTGCGCCTGTGTCCTTGCGCATCAATCCCGATGTCGATGCCAAAACGCATCCATACATTTCCACCGGATTGAAAGGCAATAAATTCGGAATCCCGCATCAAGACGCCTTGGCCGCCTACCAGATTGCGCGAGATGCGAGTGCGCTAAATCCTGTTGGGATCGACTGCCATATTGGCTCTCAGCTCACCGATACCGCGCCTCTACTGCAAGCGCTTGATCGCTTACTTGGATTAATTGACGAACTTAACGCTGACGGTATCCACCTCACCCACTTGGATTTAGGGGGTGGCTTGGGTGTGACGTATAAAGATGAAGAGCCACCCCATCCGGCGACCTATATGGCGGAAATCCTGGCACGGCTGAAGGGACGTACACTTACATTGCTATTGGAGCCTGGGCGCTCCATCGCGGCCAATGCAGGCATCTTTGTGACCGACGTCATCTTGACCAAGCACAACAGTGGACATGACTTTGTGATCGTGGATGGTGCGATGAATGACCTCATTCGGCCAAGTCTCTATGGCGCATGGCAAGCCATCATCCCCGTGGATCGATCCACTGATCCCGAGCGCGTGAGTGCAACCTATGATGTGGTGGGTCCAGTCTGTGAATCCGGTGACTTTTTGGGGAAAGCGCGCGCGCTGTCGGTCAAACCAGGGGATTTATTGGCGGTTCGCTCGGCTGGCGCCTATGGGTTTGTGATGGCCAGTAATTACAATTCTCGACCACGCGCTGCGGAAGTCCTCGTCGATGGCGCATCAGTGCGCCTGATTCGGGAGCGCGAGACGTTAGACAGCCTCTGGGAACGGGAACTGGGAGGCTTGCGCTGATGCGGATTCAATTCACCAAAATGCATGGGCTTGGTAACGATTTCGTCGTCATCGACGCAATTAGTCAGCACGTGAGTTTGCGTACCACCCACATCCAGCGCCTCTCAAATCGACACACAGGCATCGGGTTCGACCAGCTCTTGCTGATTGAGCCTCCATCCCGGCCGGATGCTGACTTTAACTACCGCATCTTCAACGCGGATGGCCATGAGGTGCAGCATTGTGGGAATGGCGCACGCTGCTTCGCGCGTTTTGTGCGCGATCGCGACCTCACTACCAAAACGACCATGACCATCAATACTCTGGGGGGGCTCATCACGCTGCATGCCCTAGACGACGGTCAAGTCCGCGTGGACATGAGTGAGCCCAGCTTTTTGGCGGCATCCCTGCCCTATGTCGCACCCCCAGAAATTACGGACGGGAGTGTCTTACTTGACACACCCGAGGGGCCTCGTGCCTTTGGCCTCGTGAGCATGGGGAATCCACATGCAGTGTGCCAGGTGGAGCAGGTTCAGGATGCACCTGTGCATACGATAGGGCCTGCCGTTCAGGCATTGCCGCAATTCCCCAGCTCAGTCAACGTCGGCTTTATGGAAGTCGTTGGTCCCGACCTGATTCGTTTGCGAGTCTATGAGCGAGGCGTCGGGGAAACACTGGCCTGTGGAACCGGTGCTTGCGCTGCGGTCGCGTATGGTCGTCACCAGGGGCTTCTTGATCAACAGGTGACTGTCGAAACCGAAGGCGGTACGCTTCTCATTGACTGGGCAGGCGCTGGACAGTCCCTTTTCATGACAGGGCCTGCTGAAAGTGTCTACGAGGGAGAATTCAGACTGTGAAAGCGGTAGACGTTGCAAAGTACTTAGCCCATCACCCAGAGTTCTTTGTGGAACATCCCGATCTGGTTCGTGACCTTAAAATTCCATCAGAGACCGGAGCTGCGATTTCACTCCTTGAATATCAAGTTCGTCGAATGCGTGACCACGTGCGGGTGCTGGAGCGTGAGAACGACCACATGATCGAAAATGCACGGGTCAATAGCGTACTTTTCGAAAAAACCCGATCATTAGTTCTCGCTCTACTGGATGCGCGGGATCTTGATGATGTGGCCACGGTGTTAGATGAGCGCCTTGCAGGAGGCTTCGCCATTCCAGTGGTACGTTTGCTGTTATCGGATCACTTCCCGACCCAAGTCGACTCCCCATTGATTGGCCACATCGCGCATGCTCGATTAACCGCCGATGGCGATCTAGCTGACGCAATTTCGGATCGCAACCGCTGGGTCGGTCGTCTCACGGCCAAACGTCGAAAAGCACTGTTTGGCGATGCCTCAAAAGATGTCCAGAGCGCCGCATCATTGGCTCTCATCCGTGGGCATACCTATGGAATTTTGGCTCTGGGTCACCCCGACCCAACACACTTTCAGTCAAGCCAAGATACGTTGTTTCTGGATCATATTGGCGAAGCCTTGGCACTCATGCTGCCGAGGTTCCTTACCGCTCATACCGGATGACCTTCGAGGACGCAATCGATCGCCTACTGTCTGGACTGAGCCAGTCGAAACACCGCTCTGAACATACCCTGTCAGCCTATGCCCGTGATCTCAAGCAAGCTCACCAATTTTTTGGAGCAACGCGGTCACTCGAAACAATCGATACACTGGATGTCATTGGCTGGGTGCGCCAGTTAAGTCAACAGGGACTATCAGGTCGCTCCATTGCACGAAAACTGTCAGCGCTCAGAGGGGTTTGCCGAGAAGCGATGTCAGCAGGCGTCATCACCACCAATCCAGTCGATGGCGTACGTGCGCCCAAATCCCCCAGACGGCTGCCGCACGCATTGCACGCCGATGCCGTGAAACAGTTGCTGGACAGCCCTGTTGATCCAGCTCAACCGGATGCAGTGCGGGATCAAGCGCTCTTTGAACTGCTGTATTCCTCGGGTCTACGCCTCAATGAAGCGCTCCAACTCACACTAAGCGACATCCGCCCGCCCTGTGAGGACATTCGGGTCCTCGGGAAAGGGGCCAAAGAACGGATTGTGCCTGTCGGACGGCCAGCCCAAGATGCGATTCGTCGCTGGTGCGAAGTCCGATCGCAGTATCTTGGCAGCGAATCCACCAATCGGTTATTTATCACCGCGAAAGGTCAGCCACTGGGACCGCGAACGGCGCAACGTCGACTGGCGGAGCGGGCGCAACGGGCTGGGCTGGATCAACACGTTCATCCACATGCCCTGCGTCACAGTGCTGCAACGCATCTACTTGAATCCTCAGGTGATCTCCGGGCGATTCAAGAATTCTTGGGACATGCAAGCTTGTCGACAACACAGGTGTACACGCATTTGGATTTTCAACACCTCGCTGCTGTCTATGATCAAGCGCACCCAAGGGCCCGTGCCAAAAAATCATGATCATTCGTGCCATCACCTTCGATCTCGATAACACCCTTTGGGAAACCGATCAGAGCATCTATCGCGCCGAAGATCTGATGCGCGATGCATTGCATGACGCCGCGAGTCACTGGATGCACAGCTACAGCTTTGAGGCCCTGAAAACGCATCGCCAGCAGGTTGCCTCGGAGCATCCCGACCGCGCCCATGACTTGAGTTGGACCCGTCGTGAAGCCCTTCAGCGGTGGTTTTTATCGCAAGGTGCGAACCCACGCATGGCCAAGGAGCTGGCGGATCTTGGGTTTCGGGTGTTCTATCGAGAGCGCCAAAACGTCGCCCCCTATCCCGGTGTCGAATCCATGCTCGCTCAGCTTGCGACCCAGTTCTCTCTGGGTGCGATTACCAATGGCAACGCGGATCTCATGGCGATGCCCATCGGGCAACATTTTCAGTTTTCATTCAGAGCCCACGAGTTTCCGCGCCCCAAACCTGCACCAGATATGTTCACAGCAGCACTAGCGCATTTTCAAATCGCACCTGATGAGCTCTTGCATGTCGGCGATGATCCAGAACACGACGTCACAGGCGCTGCCGCACTCGGGATTCGCACGGCATGGGTCAACACCCGCGCCCTTCCGATCGATGCCGCACCGCATGCTGACTGGGTCATGGACTCAGTGGTTGACTTGCTCACCCATCTCAGGCCACTCGGTTGATCGGCGCACCCTCGATAAAGGCGTCGAGATTCTCACGCATTATTTCAACAATCCGTTGACGCGCCTCTCGAGACGCCCAAGCGCTGTGTGGGGTGATAATCAAATTCGGGTGCGTACAGGCCAAAATCGGCAAATCTGCTGGTGGGGGTTCCATAGCGACCACATCGAGCCCAGCACCACCGAGGTGGCCTGACTCGAGTGCATGGATCAACGCGGCCTCATCCACCAGCCCGCCGCGCGCAGTATTCACCAAAAACGCGCCTGGCTTCATGTTGGCAAATGCGTCCGCATTCATCAGATGGGCCGTCTCGGGGGTCAATAAGCAATGCAGACTGACCACATCGGATCGCGCGAGCAAGGTCTCAAAGTCAACGCGTTGCGTTCCATCGGCATAGTCGACACCTGCACGCCCCATGACCAAGACTTGCATCCCAAAGGCTTCGCCAAGGGCGCCAACTTGGCGACCTAATTCGCCATAGCCGATCAGTCCTAGCGTCCGCCCAGACAGTTCGACAATAGGATAGTCCATCAAACAGAACATCGGGCTTCGACTCCAGCGGCCGCTCGCGACATCTGCCTGATACCGCGAAGCCTGTGTCGCCAAGAGCAACATCAGCATGACGGTATGCTGCGCCACTGTGGCGGTCCCGTACGCCGTCACATTGCACACGACCACCCCGGCAGCTGTCGCTGCGGTCTTATCGATATTATCGGTGCCTGTCGCAGCCACTAAGACCAGTTTCAACTGCGGATCAGAAAAATGTGCGGCGGTCAGTCGCACCTTATTCACGATCACAACATCGAACCCTGCCATTCGCGCGAAGATATCGTCTGGCCCAGTCATGTCATGCAACACAAGTTCAGAGAAGCCCTGGTGTAGGCGGGTCAGATCCAAATCTGTCGGATTGAGAGTCGAATAATCTAAAAACACAGCGCGCATAGGATCACCTCTTTGAAGCAAACCGCGAGTGTAGACAAAACCGGGGCAAAAAAAAGGGCGGCTCACGCCGCCCTAGTTCCGGGTGGGAAGTTAAGAACGCTTGAACTCAGGATAGGCTTCGATTCCGCAATCCACCACATCGAGGCCAAGATACTCTTCCTCTTCGGTCACACGGATGCCCATCACCACTTTCAAAATTGACCAGATGATCAAGCTCGCAATGAAGGTGAATCCAAAGATTGCAGCGATCCCGAGTAACTGACCACCTAAAGTCGCGTCACTGTTCGAAATCAAGACTGCTAACAGGCCCCAAATACCCGCAACGCCGTGCACACTGATCGCACCGACTGGATCGTCAATCTTCATCCGATCCAAGGTAAGGATTGAGACCACCACAATCACACCCCCAATGGCGCCAATGATCGTTGCCATTAAGGCACTCGACGACAGTGGGTCCGCAGTAATGGAGACCAAGCCGGCCAATGCACCATTCAATGCCATGGAAAGATCGGCTTTCCCGAAACGTATTTTCGCAACGAGTGCTGCGGCAATGGCTCCGCCGGCGGCTGCCATATTGGTATTCAAGAAGACCTGAGCAACCGCATTCGCTTCATCGACGTTCGACACCATTAGCTCGGAGCCGCCATTGAAGCCAAACCAACCGAGCCACAGGATGAAGGTACCCAAGGTCGCCAGCGGCATATTGGCACCGGGGATCGCGTTGATCACACCGTTCGGGCCGTATTTCCCTTTCCGAGCGCCCAATACCAGAACACCTGCAAGAGCCGCTGCTGCGCCACACATGTGGACAATGCCTGAGCCTGCAAAGTCACTGAAGCCTGCCTCTGACAAGAAGCCACCACCCCAACTCCAAGATCCTTGAATTGGATAGATGAACCCGGTGAAGATGACTGCGAATGCCAAAAAGGCAAACAACTTCATCCGTTCAGCCACAGCCCCTGAGATAATTGACATCCCGGTCGCGACAAAGACCACCTGGAAGAAGAAATCAGAGCGCGCGGAGTAATAGGGCGCATCATCACCACCGGCTAAGACTGCGTCCACGGTATGTTCATCGCCGATTAGGAATCCAAGATTGGGAAGTACCCCGCCCCAGTCGTCGTTCATGTACATGAGGTTGTAGCCGATTAACAAATACATGACGGATGCAATGGCATAGAGCAACACGTTTTTCGTTAAAATCTCGGTCGTGTTTTTGGCACGGACCAAACCTGCTTCGAGCATGGCAAAGCCTGCGGCCATCCACATCACGAGAGCACCAGACAAAAGGAAATAAAAGGTATCAAGGGCGTAGGCGAGCTGGGCCAGATCGCCCGCTAGCGTTGCTGTATCGTTCACAATGACTCTCCTGCGAAGTATGTCTGCGGAACTAGTTAAAATTAAAGTGCGTCGTTTCCGGATTCTCCGGTGCGAATTCGGATGGCTTGTTCGAGATGCACAACAAAGATCTTGCCATCACCAATTTTCCCGGTATTTGCGGCCTTGGAGATTGCTTCAATCACCTGATCGACCTGTTCATCTGTGGTTGCCACTTCGATCTTCACCTTCGGCAAGAAATCGACGACATACTCCGCACCCCGATAGAGTTCAGTGTGCCCTTTTTGGCGACCAAAGCCTTTGACTTCGGTCACCGTGATGCCTTGCATCCCAATGTCAGACAGTGCTTCTCGCACATCGTCCAACTTGAACGGTTTAACCACCGCCGTGACAAGTTTCATGTATTGCTCCTCGTATAGAGACGATTTCATGGGTGGGACGAATCCCGCTCATAACCTGTTTTGCAGATAGCGTGCCAACCCATCACTTCGCAGGAGATTGGGCTTTTTTCAGGGTTTCAATCCGAAACAAGCACCGAGATTGCGCACGTGCGCCACTGTAGCGAACTTATAAGCACCAGAATAGTGCGCAAGCCTCGAAAGTCTTTTTTGGCTTTTTGAGATCCACCCCAATACACTGATGACGTCCCCAAGGAGGCCATTCGATGTTGAACCGCGATACGCTTAATGACCTGGCAACAAAGATCAGCGAAGCGCTCCCTGAGCCCGCCCGTAAGATGCAGGCAGAGTTCAAACAGCAAGTTGAGCAAATGATTCAGCAAGGATTAAAAGACCTGAGTCTCGTTACGCGAGACGACTTCGATCGACAGCAAGAAAAGTTAGGGCGTGCCGAAGCCAAATTGGCCGCATTGGAAACCCGCCTTGCACAATTGGAGCAAGGGGCTCTAGACGCACCGAAAAGCGCAACCTAACCAACGACACACTGACCTGCTGATTTCAGTAAATATGCTGTATATTTATACAGTATGTTTGCTGAACTGTGTTGCCAATCCAACTTCACCTTTCTCACCGGAGCGTCTCATCCGGAGGAGTTCGTGCACCAAGCACATCAGCTTGGTTATGCCGGGCTCGGACTTACCGATGAAGCATCCGTATCGGGATCTGTCCGCGCCCATCTCGCAGCACACGCAGTCAACATGCCGCTGGTGCATGGCAGCGTCTTTCAGTTGCAAGAAGGGTTTGAGGTCACACTGTTAGCCCCCAACCGTGAAGGCTGGGGAGCACTGTGTCAGTTAATTTCCTTAAGTCGACGACGTGCGATGAAGGGGCAATATGTCTTGAGTCACCGAGACCTCACAGGTTTATCCGACGACCTCCTCTGTCTCTGGCACCCCAATCCCTATGCCACCAACTGGACAGATGCCCTGAACTGCTTGCAGTACCGATTTAAAGGACGATTATGGATCGCAGCACACCTTCCTGAAAACGGTCATCAGGCTCTCTGGGCGGAACGCATTGATTTAACCGCCTTCGAGTGGAATCTTCCGGTGATCGCAACGATGCGGCCACTCATGCACAGCCGCCGTCGCCTCAAACTACAACATACCTTGACTGCGATTCGTCTCAAACAACCTCTGAGCGAGATCGCGGACCACTTAGAGCCCTCGAGTGAACGTTGTTTACTGCCTTTGACTGCACTCGAAAGCCGCTATCCAGCACCATGGCGACAAGCTACTTTGGGCCTTCTCGAGCGCTGCCAGTGGTCATTGACGCAGCTGCGCTATGAGTATCCGAATGAGATCGTGCCGCCCCACTACACCTCAGAACAAAGCTATCTCCGCGCTCTTGTCGAGCAGGGCGCAACCGAACGCTGGCCGGATGGCGTGCCTGATACCATCATACGGCTGATTGACAAAGAGCTGCTTCTCATTGAGGAGCTCGATTACGCGCCCTACTTCCTCACAGTGCATGACATCGTGGCCTACGCACGAAGCCAGGGGATTCTCTGTCAAGGTCGAGGCTCAGCAGCGAACTCTGTCGTTTGCTATTGCCTCTGGATCACTGAAGTTGATCCAAGCCGAGTGGCGGTCTTATTTGAACGCTTTGTCTCCAAAGAACGCAATGAACCACCGGATATTGATGTAGATTTTGAACATCATCGACGCGATGAAGTAATCGCGTATATCTATCGCAAATACACCCCAGAACGCGCAGCACTGGCAGCAGCCGTGATCACCTACCGGAAACGCTCTGCGATTCGAGATGTGGGAAAAGCACTCGGGCTCCCCCTGGATCTCATTGAGGCGCTCTCAGGCAGCCTGGCCTGGTGGGATCACAGTGATCAAATGCACACGCGTTTCGCAACGCTCGGGATCGACCCTCAGGCACCAAAGCTCCAATTGCTAATGACCTTAGTCAAGGAGCTACTCGGATTTCCAAGGCATCTGACCCAGCATGTCGGCGGATTTGTGATTTCGCGCGGCCCACTCTCAGCCTTATGCCCGATTGAAAATACCGCCATGGCTGAGCGCACCTGTTTGCAGTGGGATAAGGATGATATTGATGCCCTCGGTCTCATGAAAATCGATGTTCTCGCACTCGGTATGCTCAGCGCATTACAGCACGGACTCCAACTGGCACAGCGCTATGCACAGTCACCGCTGAGCACAGGGGCATGGCGCAATCCACCGAACAGCCTTGCAGAGATTCCGGCTGAAGATCCCAAGGTCTATGACATGCTTTGTGCAGGTGACGCGATTGGCGTCTTTCAAATCGAATCACGTGCACAGTTGGCAATGCTGCCGCGACTCAAGCCAAGAACCTATTATGATCTCGTCATTGAAGTTGCCATCGTCCGACCCGGCCCGATTCAGGGAGATATGGTCCACCCCTACCTCAGACGACGTGCGGGCCTTGAACCACTCGAGCCTCAGCCTCCCGAGATTCATGCGGTATTAAAGCGCACTCTTGGCGTTCCCATCTTCCAAGAGCAGGTGATTCAATTGGTCATGGTGGCGGCCGGATTTTCAGCGGGCGAAGCTGATCAGCTACGACGGGCAATGGCATCGTGGAAAGGCGGCGCGGGGCTCGCCCACTTTCGAGAGCGGATTATTCAAGGGATGCGCCAGCGTGGCCACGATATCGGGTTTGCAGAGCGCCTGTGCCATCAAATCGAAGGCTTTGGGAAATATGGATTCCCAGAATCTCACGCGGCAAGTTTTGCCATCTTGGTCTATCACTCAGCGTGGCTGAAACAGCACCTGCCAGAAGCCTTTTACTGCGGCTTACTCAATGCCCAGCCCATGGGATTCTATACACCGGCACAACTATTGGCAGATGCCAACCGACATGGCGTGACAATACATCCAATCGATGTCAACGCATCCGATTGGCTCTCCACCTTGGAACCCGCTGAGCACCGACCCAGTATTCGCCTGGGACTCCATATGATTAAGGGGTTCCGTCAAGACATCGCACAGCGACTGATTCGCCGGCGTGGAGAGCACCCCTATCGCAGTCTCTCCGACGTCCGACAACGGACAGGACTTTCCACGCACGATCTTGAAATCTTAGCAGGCGCACATGCCTTTCGAGGATTGTCCGATAGCCGCTTCGATAGCATGTGGCAACTCGCAGACTCCGAAGCGCAATTGCCTTTACTGACCGACCAACCATTGACGTCTTCACATACGCCACGTACCCCACGTTTAGGCGAAACTGTGGTAGCGGACTACGCAACAACTGGGATCTCGCTGGAAGCGCATCCAATGTCGCTATTACGCCCGAAAACACCCTTTCGTCACTGCCATAGCGCCCAACAACTGGCACAACTTCCCAGGCAAGGTCAGATACGCGTCACGGTGGCAGGTCTCGTCGCCACACGACAACGCCCAGGTTCCGCATCAGGAGTGGTCTTTTTGACGCTCGAGGATGAGACCGGCCAAATCAACTGCATCATTTGGCCAAATCGGGTCGAGACCTATCGACAGGAAATCTTAGGAAGTCGCTTACTGAAGGTCACCGGATATGTGCAAGAGTCACATGACGTCATCCATGTCATCGTTGAACACATGGAAGACGCATCAATGTGGTTAGGTCAACTCATCGTCCCCTCACGGGACTTTCATTGATCAGGGAATCAGAACACTCTCAAGTTCCACCAATCGCGACTCAGACAAATCACCCATGGCTTGATCTAAACGTAACTGATTCAGCACATGTGCATGGCGCGCCTTGGTATAATCACGCTCCGCCGCAATCAAAGACTCCTTGGCATTCAACACTTCGACGATATCACCTGATCCGACCGAGTAAGCAGCCTCAGTTGCTTCCACACGACTGGCCGCAGAGCGGATGGATAGCAAGCGTGCATCCACCGTCCGGCTACTCGCACGCAATTCTTGAATCGCAACTTCAATATCACGACGTGCTTTGCGGGTCTCACTTTCAAGGCTTGCACGTGCGCTGTCGACAGCCGCCATCGCGACTTCAATCCGAGCTGCATTGACCCCATTACTCCAAATCGGAGCATTCAGGGTCAGACTGAGGGCATTCGATCGCGTCGTTGCCGTTGCTGAACTCGACCCCCAGGTGTCTGACAAGCTAAATACCGACGAGACGCTGACATCGGGACCATCCACTGCCTTGGCTTCATCCAAATCTGCAAAGGCGGCCGCCAGACTCTCCTGCTTGGCGACAACCGCGGGATGCGAGTCCACCAACGCCATCACATCGGTTGGGACGGAACGGTGCATGTCAGCGACAAATTCAGGAGCCAAACCCTTTAATGGGCCAGGCTCTTCAGCCAATAACCGGCCCAGATCGACCCGCGCGGTATCCAACGCCACTTCGGATGAAATCAGCGCAACACGCGCCAAATCTAACGAAGCCCTGGCCTGATCAACATCGACCCGTGTGCCGATACCGACATTCAGACGCTCTGTGGCCTGATCGAGTTGGCGGCTCACCGCCTCAACCCGCGCTGTTGCAGCCAAAAGATCCTGCTCAGCTGACTTGACCGCAAAATATGCGGATGCAACCGTCACAATGTGACCCTGTAAGTAGGTTGTAAAACTTGCCTCAGAGGCCCGGGTTGACGCGTCTTGACCCCGAATAGCAGCGTCTAACTCTGGATCATAAATCGGTCGAGAGACGGTCACGGTTAACGCGCCCGTCCGGGTGTTTGCATCGGTTGCCAGGTTGTTGGCTTGGGTCCCAGCGAGCCGGCCACTGGCAGACCATCCGTCACCACCTTGCGTCTGCCGTTGTAATGCCTTGGCACGATCTAAGGTCGCAACCTGCGCCTGTAAGGCAGGATCTTCAGCCAGCGCGCGCTGATAGATTTCCGCCAATCCACGTGCATCCGCGAGGCCCCAGGATGAGACCACTAGGCCACCCAACAGCATCGACACTCTCAACATGATTTATCCCTCAATTACCACCGGCATGAATTTCCCGGCTGATCCGTTGCACTGCCTCAATCATAGAGGCGGCACGTGACGGTTCAACATGTTGATTAATGCCGTGTCCCAAATTAAAGACATGACCACAGTGTGGACCAAAGGCAGTCAGTAATCGATGCACTTCTGACGCGATCAATGCATCCGAGCCAAATAACACGGATGGATCTAAATTGCCCTGTAAGGCAACACGCTCGCCAACTCGCTGTCGGCACGCACCCAGATCAACAGTCCAGTCCAATCCCAATGCATCGCACCCAGTATCAGCCATTCGCTCAAGCCAGGCACCGCCACCCTTGGTAAATAAAATCACTGGAACCCGACGTCCATCAGCCTCTCGCGTCAAGCCATTCACGATCCGCGCCATATAGGCCAATGAAAACTCGTCATACGCTGGGGCAGTTAAGACACCACCCCAGGTATCAAAAATTTGTACAGCCTGCGCACCGGCTGCGATTTGCGCATTCAGGTAATCGGTGACCGCGTCGGCCAGCTTGGATAACAACACGTGCAACGCATCGGGATCGGAATACATCAATCCCTTCGCGTAGCGATACTCTTTGCTTCCGCCACCTTCAATCATGTAGGTCGCCAAAGTCCAAGGACTTCCCGAAAACCCAATCAACGGGACCCGACCGTTCAGCGCTGACCGAATAGTGGTGACGGCTTTCATTACGTAATCCAGGGCATCAGCCATCGACGGAACTGGCAAGGCATCAATGGCCGCCCGAGTGCGGACAGGGCGCTGAAAACGGGGGCCTTCACCTGCCTCAAAATAGAGCCCAAGACCCATTGCATCAGGGATCGTTAAAATATCGGAGAACAGGATCGCCGCATCCAATGGATACCGATCCAAGGGTTGAAGCGTCACCTCACAGGCCAAGCTCGGATTGGTACAAAGCGCCATAAAGTCGCCGGCTTGTGCCCGCGTCTGTCGGTACTCAGGCAGATACCGACCTGCTTGACGCATCATCCAGATCGGCGTTTGATCGACCGGCTGGCGTGCCAAGGCACGCAAAAAACGATCGTTCTTCAACCCGATCATTAAACCCCCAAGTAATCGAGTACGGCGCCTGCGGCCTGCCGACCCTCTGCGATCGCAGTGACCACTAAATCAGACCCACGCACCATATCGCCACCGGCAAAGATTTTCGGGTTGGTGGTCTGGTAGGGATACTCCCCTGACTCAGGAGCAATCACCAGACCTGAATCAGCCGTCTGGATCGCAAGATCTAAAAACCATTCCGCAGGGCTTGGACGGAAGCCAAAGGCAATCAAGACACAATCGGCTGGAACGATTTCATCTGAGCCAGGCACTACTTCAGGACTGCGACGTCCATTTGCATCAGGCTCACCCAACTGAGTCGTGACAAACCGAACCCCCGTGACCCCCGTTGCGTCACCAACGACTTCGACAGGCTGGCGGTTAAAGAGAAACTTCACCCCCTCCTCTCGCGCATTAGCAACTTCCTTGCGTGATCCAGGCATGTTGATCTCATCACGACGGTAGACGCAGGTAACGGACTTGGCACCTTGCCGAATCGCAGTGCGATTACAATCCATCGCGGTATCGCCACCGCCGAGCACAATGACCCGCTTACCCTTCATATTAATAAACGCGCTGGAATCGGTTTCGAAGCCCAAACACCGGTTCACATTGGAGACCAAATAGGGAAGTGCTTTGAACACACCCGGTAACTGCTCGCCCGGGAATCCCCCCGCCATATTGGTATAGGTACCCATCCCAAGAAATACCGCGTCAAAGCTTTCCATCAGCTCACCGACCGACACATCACGGCCAACCTCAGTATTGAGGCGGAACTCGATCCCCATGGATTCAAACACGGCTCGACGCCGGGTCATCACGGACTTTTCCAGCTTAAATTCTGGAATCCCAAAGGTGAGAAGACCGCCAATTTCAGGATAGCGATCAAACACCACGGACTTCACTCCACCGCGCGCCAAGACATCGGCACACGCAAGTCCGGCAGGACCAGCGCCTATGATTGCAACTCGCTTATCCGTCCAAACCACATCATCCATATTTGGACGCCACCCGAGGGCAAAGGCAGTGTCTGTAATGTACTTTTCAACCGACCCGATGGTGACCGCACCAAACCCATCGTTGAGGGTGCACGCACCCTCGCACAGACGATCTTGGGGACATACCCGACCACAGACTTCTGGCAACGAGTTGGTCTTATGACACAACTCAACCGCAGCCATGATGTTGCCCTGGCTAATGAGCTCCAACCAATTCGGAATGTGGTTGTGCACTGGACACTTCCAAGAGCAATAGGGGTTCCCGCAAGAGAGGCAACGATGGGCCTGATTCGACGCCTGCTCGGATTTGAACCCTTCGTAAATTTCAACAAAGGCACCTTTACGAGTATCCATCGGACGTTTTTCTGGGTCTTTACGACCCACATCAACAAACTGAAACGCATTCTGCAACCGATCGGTCATGGTCTCTCCTTACTGTGCATCCGCACGTGATGTGGTGAGCAAACTGGTCAAGTTTGCAGCCTTCGGCTTCACC
>ERZ887849.1964-NODE-1964-length-17755-cov-6.544689_pt1 | contig 17755 bp, 15 predicted proteins | sample MGYA00521267_ERZ887849 | MGnify/ENA primary metagenome ERZ887849 (study PRJEB32303, sample SAMEA104408601) | aquatic metagenome | biome: Brackish water; feature: Pelagic; material: water | place: Baltic Sea | collected 2014-06-06T16:11:00 | depth 2,863 m ... | reverse complement strand
AACGGCTGGACGGCGTAAGCTACTTCCATGACGACACAAATTTAACGCGGGATTTACGCGAAGGCTTGCGAGCTGCTCCCGACATTGCCCGGGCGCTTAGTCGATTGGCTATCGAACGCGGCGGGCCACGTGACCTCAGCGCTATTGCCGCCGCGATATCTGCGGCCGAAGACGCGCAAGTTGTATTGTCACGAGCGCAACGCCCATTGCCTGGCGCCCTTGCTTTTTGGGGCTATAGTCTAAGCTCTGAATTATCGGCATTGCGCGACTTACTCCTGGCGGCTCTGCAAGATGATCTGCCGGTGCTCGCGCGCGATGGCGGCTTCGTACGTGATGGTTATCATGCTGGCTTAGATGCGGCACGCGCGCTGCGCGATGAGAGCCGGCGGGTAATTGCGGCTTTGCAGATGCGATATTGTGAAGAGACGCAAATCAAGGCGCTTAAGATCAAACATAATGCAGTCTTGGGTTATCATATTGATGTGCCTGCAGCACAAGGCGACCGACTTATGGCGGAGCCTTTCAGCGAAACTTTTATTCATCGTCAGACATTGGCAAATACCGTTCGGTTCTCGACCCAAGAGCTTGCTGGTTTGGCAGGAGAAATTAGTCGGGCTGCGGAAACCGCACTTGGCATTGAGCAAAGTATTTTTGCAGATTTATGCGCGGCGATTTTGTCATCCTCGCTATCGCTCGAATCTTTATCCAACCAGTTGGCGCAATTGGATATCGCAGCAAGCCTTGCCGACCTCGCATCCGAGGCGGGTTGGACGCGCCCATCTTTGTTTGAGGACACTCGCTTTGTTGTTGAGGGGGGGCGCCATCCGGTCGTCGAACAAGCGTTGAAAACGCAATCTCAGACGGCGTTTATTTCCAATGATTGTAATCTCACGTCGCAAGCCCAAGCCCGCTTATTATTGTTAACCGGTCCCAACATGGCCGGCAAGTCGACCTTCTTACGTCAGAATGCGTTGATCGCAATATTGGCGCAAATGGGAAGTTTTGTTCCGGCGGCTAAAGCTGAAATCGGTCTGGTTGACCGCGTTTTCTCGCGTGTTGGCGCGGCTGACGACTTAGCGCGAGGGCGCTCAACTTTCATGGTGGAAATGGTTGAGACGGCGGCAATCTTGAAACATGCCTCACCGCGAAGTTTTGTTATTCTTGACGAAATTGGTCGCGGTACAGCAACCTTTGACGGTCTTTCTTTGGCGTGGGCGTGCGTCGAGCATTTGCATGAGATCACGGGGTGCAGAACGTTATTTGCTACCCACTATCATGAGTTGACGGCCCTAACCTCTCGCCTTGATCATCTCAAGAACATAACCATGCGTGTCAAAGAACATGGCGGCAAATTAGTATTCTTGCATGAAGTTGGTTTCGGCGCGGCCGATCGTTCTTATGGTATTCAGGTAGCAGAATTGGCGGGTCTACCTGAAACGGTTACCGCCCGCGCAAAAATAATTCTACAACAACTCGAAGAAAACCGCGCCGCAACCTCTTCGGGTTCGACGCTGGAGGGGCTGCCATTGTTTGAGGTCAATGCAGTTGTCGAGCCTGAGAGCGATGCGGTTCGAGACGCGTTAACAACGATTGATCCGGATGTGTTGTCGCCGCGCGACGCCTTGGAGTGGATTTATCGGTTACGCAAATTGATATAGGCCTGCACGGCCACTAAAAATTGTGCTAACAAAATAGCAGTGCCTGCGTTGGTATGTGTTGGCATTTGAAGGCTATGTTTATTCAGAGGTGGCGAAATTTATGACTAAGAAAACACCCCCCAAAAAACTGGAGAAACCCTCTGGAAATACGAAGGCCAAACGGTCGGCAAAAAGGGAACCTAAAGCTGTGCCAGAAATCGTCAGTGGCGGAGTTATAAATGGACACGCTTTGCGCCAAGAGCTAACGACTATAGCGCGCCAAAATATGGGCCGCGAAGGTGAATTGCGCAAACAAGCGCTGGCTTTAATGAAGCGCAGTTTAGTCGATGGGCAAAAACAAATTCAAAATCAGTTCGAGGCCGGTGCGTTCAAGGGGGATCGGTGTTCCGCTAAGCTGAGTGATTTGATGGATGAACTGCTCACGGCGCTAAATGATTTTACCCTCGTGCATGTATTGCGCTTAGCTAACCCGACGGATGAAGAGCGTGTAACGGTGATTGCTGTTGGTGGTTATGGGCGCGGAAATCTAGCGCCGCATTCGGATGTCGATCTACTCTTTCTATTACCTTATAAGCGCAACGCTACATCTGAACAATTTGTAGAATATATTCTTTATATGCTTTGGGATATGGGGTTAAAGGTTGGTCACTCGACACGCTCAATTCGCGATTGTGTTGTTCAGGCGCTAGAAGATATGACGGTTCGCACGGCGATGCTTGAGGCTAGGTTTCTTTGTGGCAACTTAGACTTCTTTGGCGTGTTTAGAAAAACATTCGAAACCAAAGTAATGAAAGGAACGGTTCGTGAATTTGTTGCGGCCAAACTAGATGAACGCGATAACCGACACGAGACATCGGGTCGCTCGCGGTATTTGGTTGAGCCAAATCTCAAAGAAAGTAAAGGCGGATTGCGAGATCTCAATACGCTGTTTTGGATCGCTCGATATTGTTACAATGTGCAGGAGCTCGATGATCTTGTTGCTAAGAAATTGCTAACCGCTAAAGAGTTAAAATTATTTAGGGGCTGTGCTCAGTTTCTTTGGTCCGTTCGGTGCCATTTGCATTTTATGGCCGGGCGCGCGGAAGAACGGCTTAGCTTCGATGTACAACAAGAGCTAACATTACGAATGCGCGTTAAGGGCAGCAAGGGGCTTAACCCGATAGAGAGCTTTATGCGCCAGTATTTTCTCGTTGCCAAAGATGTCGGTGACTTGACAGCTATCTTCTGCGCAGCGCTTGAAGAAGAGCAAAACAAGAAGGGTCGCTTGGCAAGATTGCCAGCCTTGTTCCGGCGACAACAAAATGTTCAAGGCTTTACAATTGACAATGGCCGCTTATCGCTCTCGCGTAAGGATTTGTTTGAGCGCGATCCCGTTAGTCTTATCCGGGTTTTTGCTATCGCAGATAAATATAAGCTCGACATCCATCCGAACACGATGCGTGAAATGACACGGTCGCTCAATTTAATTAATGCTGACCTAAGAAGTAATGATGAAGCCAATCAACTATTTTTACAAATACTCACGTCGAAGAAATCTCCAGAGCGCACACTAAGACGAATGAATGAGGCGGGCGTCCTTGGTCGGTTTATTACAGATTTTGGGCGCATCGTTGCTTTAATGCAATTCAATATGTATCACCATTATACGGCGGATGAGCACTTGCTGCGCGCCATCGGTATTCTATCGGAAATTGATACGGGCGCACTTGCAAGTGAACACGCAATATCGCATCAGTTAATGAAGCAAGATATAAATCGCCGCGTGCTTTACTTAGCTGTATTATTGCATGATATCGCCAAAGGTCGACCCGAAGACCATTCGATTGCCGGCGCGAAGATAGCGCGTCGACTAGGCCCGCGGCTTGGTTTTACGCCGGATGAAACAGCGCTTACAGAGTGGTTGGTCGAACACCATCTTGTGATGAGTGACGTCGCACAACGCCGAGATTTAAGTGATCACCGAACCATTCAAGACTTTGTCGCCTTCGTCCAAACAACGGAGAACCTAAAACATTTAATGGTTCTGACAGTGGTAGATATTCGGGCCGTCGGGCCGGGGGTATGGAATAGCTGGAAGGCCCAATTGATCCATGAACTATACCATGAAGCTGAAGCTGTGATTACGGCGGGTGGTTCTATGGCTAAGCGGACCGTTCGTGTGGCTGCGGCACAACGCAACTTAGAGGCGCTGCTTGTTGGTTGGTCTAAGGCGGAAATCAAAAAATATTTGGGGCGTCATCAGGATGCATATTGGCTGAACGTGGATTTGCCGACACAGCTTAGACACGCCAATTTAATGCGCCGCCCTTTAAGCAAACCGATGATTGTCGATTTTAATTTTGATGAGACCCGGGACGCGACGGAGCTCACGGTAGTTGCTGAAGACCACCCTGGTTTGTTCGCGCGCTTAACAGGCGCTTGTGCGGTTGCGGGATTAAATATTCTCGATGCACGCATAACCACAACGCGCGATGGCCTGGCTGTTGATACCCTTTATGTTCAGGAATTTGAAATATCCGGCGAGCTGACGCAGCACAGAATGGAGAAGATCGTTGAAACAATTTATGACGTCATGTACGGAAAAATTGAGCCGCCAGATAATCTGGCAAAGCGGTCCTTTGGCAAAAAACTAAATGCGTTTCATTTGACGCCGAAGGTCCAGATTAATAATGATTTGTCGGATCAGTCCACGGTGATTGAGGTCTCGGGTATTGATCGTCCAGGTTTGCTTTATTCACTATCCAATGACTTGTTTGAACAAAGTGTTTCTCTAGTCGCCGCTCGGGTAGCGACATTTGGAGAGCGGGCAGTCGATGTTTTTTATGTAACCGACACGTTAGGTGGCAAGATCACGAACGGTAGCAAACGAGCTCGATTAATCAATCGTCTAAAGGCAATTATAGCCGACCCCGCGATCAGCGGGTCAGCAAAAAAACCAGCGGATAAACCAGTGGATAAACCAGCGGATAAAGTTGCGTGACCTCGAACGGCGACCCTTCTTTGGATCAGCGCGATACTAAAGCCGCGCCATCAGGGCTCGCGCGCGCGGCACTATCCGTTGGCGGCGCCACACTGATTAGTCGGATTACTGGCTTTGTGCGCGACTTGATGATTGCGGCATTTTTAGGCGCAGGCGCTTATGCCGATATTTTCGTTGTGGCATTTCGATTGCCAAACTTATTTCGTCGGTTGTTCGCTGAAGGTGCTTTCTCAGCCGCGTTTATTCCGCTCTATGCGCGCGTCAAGACGAAGGAGGGTGAGGTTGCAGCCCGCAATTTTGCATCCGATATTTTTGCTGTTTTGTTTTTCGCTCTATTAATTTTCACAGCTATAGCGCAAATCTTCATGCCATATTTTGTTATGGCGATTGCTCAAGGCTTCACCTATAGCCCAGAGAAGTTTGACCTGACGGTTTATTATACACGGATCGCTTTTCCTTATTTATTGTTCATGTCTCTGTTGGCGTTTTATGCGGCAATGTTAAATGCACAGCGAAAGTTTTTTGCCGCGGCCTTTGCCCCAGTCCTGCTGAACGTGGTTCTCATTGGCGCCCTGTTGGCGTCTTATTATCTCGTGCCATCGACGCAAGGCGCTAGCGGTACTCTCGACTATCTTATTTGGGGCGTGCCGTTTGCTGGTGCTGTGCAATTGGTGTGGGTTGTTGTTGCGGCGTATCAAAATGGCCTGACGATCGCATTTCGGTGGCCGCGTCTCTCGCCTGAGATCCGGCGCGTTTGGGCCCTCTCTATACCGGGAATATTGGCTTCGGGTATTGGGCAGATTAATTTGCTGATCGGAACTTCGATAGCGACGGCGCAGGCAGGCGCGGCGGCTTGGCTATATTATGCTGACAGGCTGTATCAATTGCCAATGGGGATCATTGGCGTCGCGCTCGGCGTTGCCTTGTTGCCAGAATTAGCTAGGCGATTATCGAGTGATGATTTGGTAGGGGCCCAGGATGCGCAAAATGGCGCCATTGTGATGGCGATGCTTTTCACGATACCGGCCGCTGTTGGCTTGTTTGTTTTATCGGAGCAAACGGTTCAAATTTTATTTGAACGTGGAGCTTTTACCGCGAGTGACCGGCAGGCAACGGCGATAGCACTTCAGGCGTTTTGTTTGGGATTGCCGGCTTTTGTCTTAATTAAAACGGTGCAACCAGCGTTCTTTGCCCGCGAAGATACGCGCTCTCCAATGATTGATGGAGCTTGGGGTGTTGCGCTTAATATCACCTTAAGCCTAACGTTATTTCCTATTTATGGTCATGTCGCGATAGCCATCGCTACATCCGCCGCTGGTTGGTTAACGCTTATATTTATGACGGTTCGTATGTATCGGCGCGGTTACTGGCAGGTGAGCGCTAACGTAATCTGGCGGCTTTGCGCTCAGTGCCTATCTAGCTTGGGAATGGCACTGGCGATTTGGGGCGCGTTAATATGGTTCCCGGCTCCGAGTTCCACTGGGCTATTTGTTGTTTGGTATATTTGTGTCTGCGTTGGCGGCGCGATATTGTTCGCCGGACTATTATTTGCTTTACGGGGCGCGCATCGCTCTGACTTGGCTCGCTTGCGCCGCGGCGCATAATTGGCCATAAACAAGCAAAGAGATAAGGATATAAAATTATGTCAGATCCGACAAAACAAATAACCCCGACTGAAGTAAGTCACGGTGATGCATCGTACCCACTGAGGGTTCTCTCGGGTGTGCAGCCGACGGGCAATTTGCATTTGGGTAATTACCTCGGTGCCATTCGTAATTTTGTTGATCTACAGAAGACCCATCAATGTCTTTATTGTGTGGTTGATATGCACGCAATTACCGTGTGGCAGGATCCGGCCGAGTTGGGTCGTAACACGCGCGAAGTGGCTGCGGCTTTTATTGCCGCCGGAGTTGACCCGAAGAACCATATTATTTTCAACCAGAGCCAAGTTCCTGAACATAGTGAGTTAGCTTGGGTTTTGAATTGTGTTTCGCGGATCGGTTGGCTGAACCGTATGACACAGTTTAAAGAGAAGGCAGGCAAGCAACGAGAGAATGCGTCGGTTGGTCTCTATATATACCCTAATCTAATGGCGGCGGATATTTTGCTGTATAAAGCAACGCATGTTCCGGTCGGTGATGATCAAAAACAGCACTTAGAGCTGGCGCGTGATATTGCGCAAAAATTTAATCATGATTTTTCTGGAGCCAATGAAACGGCTGGTGGAGCGGGTTTCTTTCCTCTGCCTGAGCCTATTATCCAAGGGCCGGCAACGCGCGTTATGTCGCTTCGCGATGGGTTAGCGAAGATGTCCAAGTCCGACCCATCTGATTTGTCGCGCATTAGTTTGTCCGACAGTCCGGATGATATAGCTAAGAAAATTCGTAAAGCTAAAACCGACCCAGATGATTTGCCGATGGACTTGGCGGGTTTAGAGGGTCGGCCAGAGGCGGCCAATTTATTGGGTATTTTTGCAGCTCTTTCCGAGCAATCAATAGAGCAGACGATTAATCAGTTTTCAGGGCAACAATTCTCGGCCTTGAAAAACGCGCTTACCGAGGTCGCTGTCGAACGCTTATCGCCGATAACAATGGAAATGCAGCGGCTAATGGCCAATCCAGACCATGTGGATGCTATTTTGCAAGATGGTTCGCTTCGGGCCCGCGAGATCGCCTATCCAATTATGCAGGAAGTGCGAGAACGAGTCGGATTTTTAGGAGCAAATCGAAAATCTGGACTTGCCGCTAGCTCTCTCTAATGTCACGATAAAGATATGAATATTGATCGCCATTTGGCACGTAAATTCTTGGTTGTTGTAGACGGAACGCCTGAAAGTGACGCGGCGCTTCGGTTCGCGGCGCGTCGTGCGCATGGAACTGGCGGCCAAGTCACTCTTTTATTACTGCTTGCACCGGATGGTTTTGGCCACTGGCTGGGGGTCGAAAGTTTGATGAAGGAAGAGGCGCGTACGGAAGCTCAAGCTATTTTGCGAGAATTAGCGGCGCGAGTTGAAGAAATAGGGGTTAAAAACCCTGAGCAGTATATTCGCGAGGGTCATGCTGTTGAAGAGATCCAAAGTTTGATTACCGCTGATCCGTCTATTTCTACATTGGTTTTGGCATCGGGTACAGATCCCGCTGGTCCAGGCCCTCTCGTTACGGGTCTAGCCAAAGGGCGCGAGGGGTTCCCGATACCGGTAACGGTGATCCCCGGCGGTCTCTCCAATGATCAGATTGATGCATTAACATAAGGCTTTAATGCCAAGTCTTATCGATACGGATGGATACGGAGCTTGCTAAAAACCATGAAGAACTTATATACACCTTATAAAGTTAGTGTTTGAGCGTTTAGGTCAGCTCCGCGTCGGCGTGGGGATATTCTGAGATAAATGCTAAAGGTTATTTGCGAATAAAAATGAAAGGTAGACCCTATGTTTATTCAAACGGAAGCAACACCAAACCCCGCCACGTTAAAGTTTGTTCCTGGCCAAGCCGTGATGGGCGAACTTTCGCCTGCGGATTTCCCGAATGCGGAGAGTGCATCTGCTTCACCGCTGGCGACGGCCCTATTTGCTATTGAGAATGTTGCCGGGGTATTTCTTGGGTCAGACTTTATATCTATCACTAAATCTGAGGGCGAAGAGTGGCAGCATCTGAAGCCGGCTTTACTGGCCGCGATTATGGATCACTTTGTGGCAGGGCGTCCGGTCATGAATGCTGGCGCAACGACTGCCGCAGCTGCATCTGACAGCTCTCAAGACCCGACGGTTAGCGCGATTATTGAGTTAATTGATACGCGAATTCGTCCGGCTGTTGCACAAGATGGTGGCGATATTGTTTTTCATGACTTTCAAGATGGTATTGTGTCATTGCAAATGCGGGGTGCTTGCGCTGGTTGCCCAAGTTCAACCGCTACGTTGAAACAAGGCATCGAGAATTTATTGAAGCATTACATTCCCGAAGTTCAAGAGGTTCGGGCCGTTATATAGTTAAGTGTGTGTGTTTAAGTAAACATAGTTAATAAGATCTAGTTAAGACGAACTCTTTCAAGGAGCGTAAAATGGCGTCAGCAGTAAATACGGATGCGTTAAATCAAATTTTCACTTTAGCGCGGTCGCACTATGATTGGCTCGATAAGCCTGTGTCCGAAGAGCAAGTTCATGAGATTTATAATCTTATGAAGATGTGCCCGACCAGTGCAAATAGCTCGCCATTACGTCTCGTGTTTGTTCGCTCGGATGAGGCCAAAGAGAGAATTCTGCCGTATATTATGGACTCTAATCGCGAAAAATCTCGCAAGGCGCCGATATGCGTGATCTTGGCAATGGACACAAAATTTTATGATCATATTCCCGATCTCTTCCCCCATAACCCGGATGCACGACTTTGGTTCGCGGGCAATGACGCATTGATAGATGAAACCGCAATTCGCAACAGCTCTCTTCAGGGTGCTTATTTTATGTTGGCTGTGCGCGCGATGGGCTTAGACACAGGGCCTATTTCTGGCTTTGATGCGGCCGGCGTTGACGCCGAGTTTTTCCCAGATGGCAGGTTTAAAACGAACTTCCTCTGTAATATTGGATATGGTGACCCGGCGGCTCTTTTTGACCGCAGTCCCCGCTTTGAGTTCGATGAAGCCTGCAGCTTCGCATAGCACCCCCTTACCCGATGGTACGTCCATCATCCTCGCATGTGATACCACACAAGGCGCGTGCTCCGTTGCCTTGGTTCGTGCCGCGCATGGCGAGGCGCACCAAGTTTTAGCTAGCGATATTCAGCCGATGACCCGTGGTCACGCAGAAGCGCTGATGCCAATGGTGCAACAGGTAATGATAGGCAGCGGCTACCCGATGTCAGATATTTCCGGCCTCGCCGTTACACTGGGCCCAGGTACATTCACGGGTGTTCGATTGGGTTTGGCTGCGATGCGCGCGTTTTCCGTTTCGCTGGATATTCCGCTCGTTGGTATTTCAACGATGGCGGCAATGGCCCAACCAGCGCTCGGCGAGCATTGTGTTTTTGTTGCTATCGATGCAAAGCGCGGTGAGTATTATGGCCAAGGTTTCTCGCCCATCGGGGAAGCGCTTATGGATCCTGCCGCGATACCTGTTCAATCAATTTTTACGGTCATCGCTGAGACAATTCCCGAGGGCCCGATTTTTCTTGTCGGAACGGCCGCCGCTCGCATCATCGAAGATAGCCAGAGAGATCCGCTCGGCGCCACCTTAACCCCGCGTTTACATAGTGCTGAGGTTGCGCATTGGCCGACGGCTGAAATAGTAGCCGCGATGTCAGCAACCCTTTTTGGGTCTGGTTTTGGCACCTCTGATATGTCGAGCAAGGTATCGGATGATCTGTCTGGCGGATTACCTGAACCCATCTATCTCCGTCCACCGGATGCGACATTGCCGGATATTAGCAAGCGTCCTACTCATCTTAATAGCCTAGCCGCTCGTGACTGAATGTTAGAAATTGATGCAGCCACAAATCCTTGAGCTCGATACAACCTATAGCCAAGCTTTGGCGGACCTCCATCCCACAGGGTTTGAGCGTCCATGGTCGAAAGATAGCTTCGCATCTCTTTTTGCCGATACGAATGTTTTTGCTTATGGGCTTATAGGAGAGGCGCATGATACGGAGCTAATTGGTTATATTATTTGCCGTTGGATGGCCCCGGAAGCCGAGGTGCTAACCCTTCTGATCGTGCCCGAGCACCGGCAAAAACACCATGCGGAGCTTTTGGTTGAGAAAAGCCTCTCGCATATTCGTGATCGGCAGGCTAAGTTTATGTTTCTGGAAGTTGCTGCAAACAATCTGCCGGCTCTATCTTTGTATAATCGCCTTGGCTTTCAACAATCGGGAAGACGGGCTGGATATTATGCGGGAATTGATGCCATACTGATGCAGTACACATTTGAGAATATTGAATCGTTATAGGAAGTGTAAAATATGTCAGAACCATCTGCGCTTGAGAATAAGGCACAAGAATCTGGAATGCGGATGACGGAGCAGCGGCGCGTAATCGCTCGTGTTCTGGCTGAATCTGATGACCATCCAGATGTTGAAGAGGTGCACCGGCGCTCGGTCGAAATGGATGCCGCTATTTCTATTGCAACTGTATATCGTACGGTCCGCTTGTTTGAAGAAGCTGGCATTTTAACACGTCATGATTTCGGTGACGGGCGGGCTCGTTACGAGCCGGTTTCCGATGGCCACCATGATCACCTGATTGATATTCAATCGGGTCAGGTTATTGAATTCAGTAATGAAGATATTGAACGATTGCAGGCTGAGGTGGCTGAGAAGCTTGGTTATCGGTTGGTGGATCACCGCCTCGAACTTTACGGTGTCCCAATAAAAAAATAGTGGTGAGTTGAGTTTATGTTTCGGGTGTTTCGGATTTTCTATCGCTTCCTTGGCTTTCTAACCCTAACTATAATTTTGGGTCCAATCCAATTTATTAGCTTATTTGTATCTCGGCCTATCTCACGCTGGTTACCAGTTTATTATTTTCGCGCACTACTCGTTTTGCTTGGTGTGCGGGTGCAAACATCGGGTGACCATGCTTTGGGTGGAACGCTTATCGTCTCCAATCATATTTCCTGGCTTGATATTCTGGTGCTTGGGTCGATGCGACCCGTGCATTATGTGGCCAAAAAAGAAGTAGAGAGCTGGCCTCTATTCGGTCAGTTGGCGAAACTAAACCGCACATTATTTATTGACCGCCAGCGACGGCATCAGGCGGCACAACATAGCAATGCGATTTCGGATAGATTGCAAGACGGGGATTGCCTCGTTTTATTTCCCGAGGGTACGAGCAGCGATGGCTTGCGTGTATTACCTTATAAGTCGGCTTTGTTTTCGGCCATTATGCCAGAGCCTGGCTCTCTTAGTTTCCCGATACAGCCGGTCAGCATGGTCTATCATAAAATGCATGGTATTGCGATGGGGCGGCGCTTGCGTTCAGAGTTTGGTTGGTATGGTGATACGGAATTATTGCCGCATTTATTTAGGGTCCTTGGGTCGCCGCCATTCACTATTCAGCTCTATTATCATACGGTTCCCGCGCTCGATCAAATCGCGCATCGCAAAGATTTGGCCAAGCATTGTGAGGCGTTGACCCGAGATGGCGTTCAGCAACTTTTGCGTTCAGGTCTTGCCCCCGAAGCAGAAACTAGATAAGTCAGCTATATGTCTAATAATAATTCATCATCTAATGTTACTCAGGATCAGCCAGCATCCTCGGATACGCCTGCGGTATCGCCAGTTCTTCCGGCTGACCAACAGGCTGATCAAAAGAGCTGTTATATTAAAACCTATGGTTGTCAGATGAACGTTTACGATAGTGAGCGGATGGCGGAAGCCCTTACCCAGTCTGGTTATAAGCCGGTCGATAGCCCAGAAGACGCCGATATGATCATTCTCAATACGTGTCATATTCGTGAGAAGGCGGCGGAAAAAGTATATTCCGAATTGGGCCGCTTAAAGCCGTTAAAGCAGAAGAATAAGGATCTGATTTTTGGTGTCGCGGGCTGCGTCGCGCAAGCCGAGGGTGAAGAAATTCTATCTCGTGCGCCGAGCGTTGATATGGTTTTCGGCCCGCAAACATATCATGACCTTCCAGCCATGCTGTCTGAGCTGTCGGTCAAGCGCGATGCTGGCGAGCGCCCAAATATCGTGCGTACAAGTTTCCCCGCAGATGATAAATTTGCTGCCTTAAGTGTTCGTCAGCCTCTAAAGCGGCTGCCGTCAGCGTTTGTCACCATTCAGGAAGGTTGCGATAAGTTTTGTACGTTCTGTGTCGTGCCCTATACGCGCGGCGCCGAGGTGTCTCGTTCAACCGATGACATTGTAGCTGAGGTTTTGGCTTTGGTTGAGCAAGGCGTGAGCGAAGTTACGTTGCTTGGGCAGAATGTGAACGCTTGGCAAGACCGTGTGTCGGGTTTACGGCTCGCTGGTTTATTGCGCCAGCTTAGCCAGATTAATGGAATTGAGCGTTTACGTTTCACGACATCGCACCCCAGAGATATGGATGATGAGTTGATCGCTGTCCATGGCGACCTGCCTGAGCTTATGCCTTATCTACATCTCCCCGTTCAGTCTGGTTCGGATCGAATTTTGAAACTCATGAACCGGCATCATACGAGCGAAAGCTATCTGGATTTGGTTGCTAAATTTCGTTTGGCGCGTCCTGATTTGGCTTTATCGTCGGATTTCATTGTCGGCTTTCCGGGTGAAACCGATGCTGATTTTGAAGCGACAATGGAGCTGGTTCGCAAAGTACAATATGCACAAGCTTTTTCGTTCAAATATTCGCCGCGACATGGCACACCAGCAGCCGAAGAAGAACAGGTACCTGAAGACATAAAATCCGAGCGGTTAAGACGATTGCAGGCGTTATTAGATGAGCAACAAATAGCTTTCCACGCCTCACTTATTGGCCGTGTTCTACCTGTACTATTTGAGAAAAAAGGCACAGTAGACGGACAGCTGATCGGCCGTAGCCCTTATTTGCAGCCAGTCAGGGTGCAATTACCAGAGGAAGCTATTGGTAAAATATTGCCCGTACGTATTGATGCAGGTCATTTGCGTGCGTTAAGTGGAACTTTGTTTGATGAAGAGCTCAATTGATACTTTCTGTCTCATGGGTTTGGCTTGCCAAAACGATCAAATAGGTGAATATTTTAACGACATGATGCAAATATATTCAAACCAGCTAAATAGCGTTTCCGACGGGGGTGTGCGTGACCACTCCTAAGGACACTGAAACAAAAAATATTTCTGGCAAGGCAGCCAATACCCTCATTACTCTCGACTTTGACAACAACTTATTGCTTACGGATTTATTTGGTTCTCAGGGCCAGAATTTGATCCGCATTGAACAGCGTCTAGGGGTGAGTATTGCCAATCGTGGCAACCGAGTTGTGGTGTCTGGCAATCCGGAGGATTGCGCATGGGCGAATAGAATTTTGACAGGCTTATATGAGCGTCTTGAAAAGGGTGCCGAATTAGAGTCCGGAGATGTAGATGGAGCAATCCGAATGAGTGCCATAACCGCGGATGATGGATCCAAGCAAGATATCGCCGATGAGCAGTCTAGCCAAAAATTAGCTGAACGGTTTGCTGATAGGTCTGGTGAAGTCCTGTCTGAAAGCACACCGCCTAAAGGGCGCAAAAAGAAAGACAGTAAAAATAAAGAAGTGACGGAGAGCACTGGTGCGGTCAGTTCAATCCGCACGCTGCGCCGCGAGATCTTGGCGCGCTCAGTTAATCAAGGCCATTATATTGATGCGCTTAAGTCAAGCGAGTTGGTACTGGGTGTTGGACCAGCTGGAACGGGTAAAACATATATCGCTGTCGCCGTCGCGGCGGCGATGCTGAATGACGGCGTGGTTGATAGAATAATTTTATCACGTCCAGCCGTTGAGGCTGGTGAGAGTTTGGGCTTTTTACCGGGCGACATGCGCGACAAAGTCGACCCATATTTGCGCCCCTTATACGATGCGCTTTATGACATGCTTCCTGGCCCGCAGGTAAACCGAAGCCTCGAAACCGGAGAGATTGAAATTGCCCCCCTCGCCTTCATGCGCGGGCGGACGTTAAGAAATGCATTCGTCATTTTGGATGAGGCGCAAAACGCAACACCGATGCAGATGAAAATGTTTCTAACGCGAATGGGTGAAGATAGCAGAATGGTTATCACTGGCGACCCAACACAGGTGGACTTACCATTCGGCGCGAAGTCTGGACTGAAAGATGCGCTTGAAATATTGCCGAATATAAAAGGCGTCGATATTGTTGAGTTTGGCGAAGAGGATGTGGTGCGCCATGATATGGTGACCCGAATTGTTAAAGCTTACAACAAACGCGATAGTGCTCAGTTTCAATTTGATGAAGCCAGAAAAAGTCGGCGTAAAGCCAATAAGTCTGGCCCCACGCAAACCCGCTCCAGCGACGTTGAAGAAAGCAAAGCAGATTAATGGCCGAGCCATCCAACACATCTCGATCTGGTAAAGCCGGTAAAGCTGGAGAGGTCGCCGTCGAGATAAACTGCGAAGACGATGCTTGGCGACCTTACCTTGAAATCATTGAACCAAGACTGAAGTCAGTTGCTGCGGAGCTCGGAGTTTTTTGCGGGGAGCTCAGTGTTGTGCTTACCGACGACACGGCAATTCAGAAAATTAACAAGCAATTCAGGGGACAAGATAAGCCAACTAATGTTCTCAGTTTTCCATCCGTCCAAGCATCGGTGGAAGAGACAATCAATGCAATTTCAGAGCATACATTGCTAGGCGATATTGTTCTCTCCTACCAAGTGATTGACAGTGAGGCGATGGAGCAAGATAAAAGCTTTGAAGCGCATTTAGTGCATCTCTTAATTCATGGATTTTTGCATCTATTAGGCTATGATCATGTGGAAGATAATGACGCCGAAATAATGGAACAAAAAGAAATTCAAATTCTTGATATATTCGATATTGAGAACCCTTATTTAACAAAAGATAGTTTAGCTTTATCAGAGGCCGCAGACACGGATGGGCCTAAAGATAGAGCTAACAGAAATACTAGGAGCCCCTTGTGAGTGGCGAGACGGATACAGTTGAAACAAAGTTAAGTTATGTGACACGCATTGTCGGCGCTGTTCGGCGGCTATTACGCTTGGAGCGCCCTGATTGGCGCGAGAGCATTGAGGATGCGCTGGAGGGTGCCTCGGAGCGCGCCTCTGATCTCGTAACGGAAGAGCAACATATGATGCGAAACCTACTTGGGTTTCGTGACGTTCGGGTTGCCGATGTGATGGTGCCGCGAGCCGATATTGAAGCTCTGGACGAGAACATTGGAAGCGACACGCTTGTGGCCTTATTTGTTGAGTGCGCACATTCGCGCATGCCTGTTTATCGTGACACGCTCGACCATCCGCTGGGAATGCTGCATATCAAAGACGTTTTGCCTGAGGTGTTGGGAGAGACGTCCGACATCGATATAGCCAAGATTATGCGTAATGTATTATTCGCGCCGCCCTCCATGTCAGCTTTAGAGCTGTTGCTGCGGATGCGTGCGTCGCGCACCCATATGGCTTTGGTTATTGATGAGTATGGCGGAACCGATGGGCTGGTGACCATCGAGGATCTTGTTGAAGAAATTGTTGGTGAGATTGAAGACGAGCATGATGATGAAGTCGATTTAGTCGACATTCGCGATAAGGGAAATGATAAATGGGATGCCCATGCGCGCATAGAAATTGAAGAAGTTGAAGCGGCTCTTGGGGTTCGTTTCAACGAGCCGGAGTTGGATGAAGTTGATACGTTAGGCGGGCTTGCATTTACGAAGGCCGGGCGTGTGCCGAGGCGCGGCGAGATTTTATTTTTCACCTTGGCCGATGGTCGAGAATTGGAATTACTGATACGTGACGCGGATGCGCGAAGAATTAAATTTATTGAGCTTCGCTTAGTCCCTAGTCGGGACGAGTAATATGAGTTTTCGCCTTCGGTCCCTTTTGGTATTTCTCGCTGGTGCGCTAATACCTCTAGCGCTGGCGCCGATTAACCTCTTGCCGCTCGGCGTCCTTGGTTTTGCCGGCTTCTTTTATCTTATTCACGACAGCGTCAATGATAACGCCAGTGATAACGCCAATGATAACGACAATGATGATGGCGATGATAACGGCCGTTACAGAGCCAGTTTTTCATCTTCGGTTTTCTTGGGTTGGCTCTTTGCCTTCGGGCAATATGTTGTTGGTCTTTATTGGTTAAGCGGCTCTTTATTTGTTGAGGCCGATAAATATTTATGGCTATTGCCTTTCACAGTTACTCTTCTTCCAGCATTCTTTGCCCTGTTTACACTGGTCGCGGTTGGTTTTTGGTATGGATTTATAAAACTCTATTCCAAGCGTTTTGGTAATGAGGGCGCTCCGGTAAATAAGATCGTATCGGCGGTGTCCCTTGCGAGTTTTTATTCGATCATGTGCTGGGTGATGACATATATCCTTACGGGGTTTCCGTGGAACTTTCCCTCCATGCTATGGGGGGTCTGGTTGGCGCCTGCTCAACTCATATCCGTCGTTGGGTTCGCGTCATTATCTTTGATTGTATTGTTATGGATTTGGGTCCCGACAGCTTTGCTGATGAACCGAAGACGGGTTGCCGCAAGCATTTTGTTTGTCGTTAGTTTTGCTTTGGTCTGGGGTTTTGGGTCTTGGCGTTTGAGCCAAAACGAAACCCATCCGGGGCAATATAATGCGGCGGTTATTCAGCCGAATATTGATCAGATGATAAAATGGGATCCCGCCCACCGCTCAGAAATTTTACAATCGACATTTGCGCTGACCAAGCAAGCCCTCAGCCAAAGCCCAAGACCGGATATAATTGTTTGGCCTGAGACAGCGTTGCCGATTTTGATGGGTGAGGCGCCTGAGCTTAACCAATGGATCCGTGAGCAGCTGGATGATGATCAGTTTCTTGTCTCTGGTGCTTTGCGCCGTGAGCAGGTGGAAGATCACTATGATTATTATAACTCTTTAATGATTTGGAATGGCGATGGCGAATTGGTCTCACGCTCGGATAAACACCACCTTGTGCCGTTTGGTGAATTCTTACCGATGCAAGATCTCTTAGAATCAATCGGGTTAGAGAAATTAGCCAAATTAAAAGGCAGCTTTATCGCCGGCCCGGAAGTCTCTGAATTAAGCGCCGATCCTGGTGATGGCAGAGACGCGCTGAAATTCTTACCGCTTATTTGTTACGAGGCGATCTTCCCGATCGAACATGACTTGGCGGATAACTTGACAGCCATCATGAATGTTACGAATGACGCATGGTTCGGAAATTCTATTGGCCCCTATCAGCATTTGGCGCAGACGCGATTGCGCGCAATTGAGGTTGGCTTACCGCTTATTCGCGCCGCGAATACAGGCATATCTGTTGTCTATGATGGGATGGGTCGTGAATTGGCTTTGGTTGAATTAGGGCAAACGGGTTTTGTCACGGTCAATGTGCCAGCCACTGTCACGCCGCTATTGCCGACGACGTATTCGACTGGACTATTTTGGCTGCTCAATCTGATTATAATGCTAAAGTTGATTGTCGCTGATACTTGACCACACGACGCTGAACCCGCAC
>ERZ887849.1959-NODE-1959-length-17786-cov-11.164740_pt1 | contig 17786 bp, 16 predicted proteins | sample MGYA00521267_ERZ887849 | MGnify/ENA primary metagenome ERZ887849 (study PRJEB32303, sample SAMEA104408601) | aquatic metagenome | biome: Brackish water; feature: Pelagic; material: water | place: Baltic Sea | collected 2014-06-06T16:11:00 | depth 2,863 m ... | reverse complement strand
GTTTCAAGGGCGACTTTCAGCCCCGCGACATCATAGCGATCAACGGTGCCCGGCAGCCCCGACATGATTGCGCGCAAGAGGTCTGTGCGGTCTCTTTCGGTGCTTGACTGGTACCATGTGTCTCCCTCTCGGATCGCATTCGGATGGTAATCGTCTGCCGCTGCGTCCCGCGAAAGCATGTGAACCTCGAAAGCTGCCATCTTAGCGGCTGAGAACTTCAGACAAGTCCCACCACGGTCAACAGAAGCCGCAAGGTCGGTGCGGGTCCAATCCAGGATTGGCATGAAATTGTAGCAGACCGTCTTTATGCCTTCGGCGGCCAGATTGACCAAAGACTCGCGATAGTTGGCAAAGAGCGGAGCAAGGTTGCCGCTGCCGCGCTTGATATCCTCATGGACAGGTAGACTTTCGACCACATCCCACGTGAAACCGGCCGCTTCGATCTCAAGTCGCCGTTTGGCGATGGTTTCGCGTGACCAGACATGGCCGTAGGGAATGGCGTGTAACGCGCTGACGATACCCTGCGCGCCTGTCTGCGCGACTTAGCCTAGAGTAATAGGGTCAAATTCCCCGAACCACCGCCATGTTTCACGCATCCCGATTCGCCTTCCACTCATCGTAGAGCGTGAGCGTCTTCGGGTTTGTCGGCGGATACAGCCCACGGATCGATGCCCCGCCGGTCACTTGGTCCAAAACGAAGGCCTCGAAAAGTTCCATTTCTACGGTCTCCAAGGCGATCTCGTCGGCAAGATGGCGAGGAATCACCATGACGCCATCCCCGTCGCCCAAAAGGATATCACCTGGATAGACAGCGACGCCGCCACAAGCGATGGGCAGGCCGATATCAACCGCGTGGTGTTTGGTCAGGTTCGTTGGAGCAGACGGTTTGGCTGCGAACACAGGCATATCTAACGCCGCAGCGCCAGCCGCATCCCGAATGCCGCCATCGCTGACAACGCCTGCCACGCCGCGCACCTGACACCGGGTGAGCAGGATCGACCCGGCCGAGGCGGCAGAGGCGTCTTGTCGGCAATCCATGACCAGAACCGCACCTTCCGGACATTGCTCAACCGCCACGCGCTGCGGGTGATCAGGTTCGCGGAAGGCATCCAGCGGGTCTGTGTCGGGACGGGTTGGGATGTAACGCAAAGTGTAGGCAGGGCCGACCATTGTGGCCGCCGCGCCCGACAGCGGAAGAACCCCTTGGATATAGGCGTTGTGATAGCCTCGTTTGAAAAGCAACGTGGCCACGCTCGCCGTGCTGGCCTGCCGCAAATGGCGGATCGTTTCAGGGTTGAGTTCAAGTGTTTCTGCTGTGGCGGGGTTGGGCATATCGAACCTTTACACGCTCTTGACTAAAAGGGCCGCGGGATTGATGTCGACCAAAGCCCCCTTCTTTTGCACTACTTCGCGGGAGAGCGAGCAGGCGTAGGTGATCCCGTTGTGCAAAGACATTCCCATCGCGTGACCCGCAAAGACGCCAGCATTAAAGCTGTCGCCAGCGGCGGTGGTGTCGATGACATTCGAGACCGGCACAACGGGCACCTCGCCGATTTGGCTGCCTTCTGCGTAAAGCACAGGGGCTTCGCCATTTTTGACAACGATAGTCGTGGCGCCCACGTTGAGGTAGCGGTTAGCGGTGGCCTCTGGCGTGGCGTCCTCGAACCAGCTCGCCTCGTCCTCAAACGATGGCAACACGATATCGCTGACGGCCGCGCCTTGCATGATCGCGTTGGTCATCTCTTCTGATGAGACCCAAAGCTTCGGGCGCAGGTTGGGATCAAACGCAATCGCTTTGCCCTGCCTGCGCGCATCGCGCAACGAGGACAGCAGCACTGCCCGTTGTTCGGCGTCCAGGATGGCAAGGGTGATGCCCGAGAAGTAGATCACATCTGCCTCGGCCATCGCAGCATCAAGGCGGTCGGGATCATTCGCCAGCGTTTTGGCGGCGGACTGACCGCGCCAATAGGAAAAGCTGCGTTCGCCCTTATCCAGAGAAATCAGATAGAGGCCGATGGTGCGGTCAGGTGAGGTTTGCACAAACCGGTCGTCGATGCCGCTAGCCTGCATGAAGGCCCGCAGGTTATGCGAGATCGCGTCATCGCCCACGGCCGTCAGGTAGGACACGGAGACATCCGGCGCACACAGCGCCAGATACCACGCGGTGTTGAACGTATCACCCGCAAACCCCAGCCGGAACTCTCCGGCGGTGTCGGTGGGGGCTATTTCGACCATGCATTCACCAATTGCTAGAACGCGCATCATGTCCACTTTTCCCGTTCTGAGCGTTAGGACATCAACATGCCACCGTTGAGGTCATAGTTTGCGCCAGTGACAAAGGCGCTGTCATCGCAGGCGAGGAACAGCACGAAATTCGCGGCATCATCAACGTGGCCCTGACGTTTCAAGGGCGCGTTGGCCTCAAAACCGCGACGGCCCGCGTCGGGAGTATGGATGTTGTGGAAATCGGTGTCGATCATGCCAGGGCACAGCGCGTTGACGCGGATGTCGGGGCCAAGTTCCTTGGCCAGCCCGCGCGTCATGGTCATCACAGCGCCCTTGGCTGTGGCATAGGCCACCGCACCGGGGCCACCGCCATCCCGGCCCGCCTGAGAAGCGAGGTTGACGATGGCACCACCGGACATATGGGGAAGGCAGGCCTTGGTCATCATAAAAGTAGAGGTGACGTTCAGGGTCATGACGGCTTCCCAATGGGACAACTCCATCTCAGCAATTGTCTTGCGCGCGATCAGGCCGCCAGCATTGTTTACCAGCACATCGACCGCGCCAAAAGCGTCAACGGCGGCATCGACCAGTTTGTCCACGCCTGCTTGCGTGTTCAAATCGGCCTGCACAGCAATCGCCTTGCCGCCTGCGCCCTCGATCTCGGCGACAACAGCATCGGCACCTTTCGAGCTTTCGAAGTAGCTGATGGCCAAATTCGCCCCTTCAGAGGCGAATTTGCGGGCCACGGCTGCGCCAATATCGCGCCCGCCGCCAGTGATGATCGCCGTCTTGCCGTTGAGTTTCATGGTGTCGTCCTTTGTCAGTGTGTCTTCGGATCAGCGTTCTAGCTTCATGAAGTAGTCGAAGATTTCCGGCACATTTCCATCGCCCATGCCTGCATCCACAGCCGCCTGAAGATAGGTCGAGGTGCCCTCTGCAATCCTCGCCTCGGTTCCCATATCTTCGACCATGCGCAGGAAATAGCCGAGGTCTTTGTTAGCGTTGTTGATCGAAAACCTGAGGTCGCTGACCCCGTCCACGGCGTAGTTTTTGCAGAACCCCATGAAGGGCGAGTTGGACGGCCCAGTTGACATAATATCGTAGAGTTGCTGGCGATCGATGCCAGCGCGATCGGCTACAGCGAAGGCTTGGCACATCACTGTCACCGTCGTCATGCCCATGAAATTGTTGATCAGTTTGGTGACGTGGCCAGCGCCGAGCGCCCCGAGATAGAAGACATTTTCGCCCTGCTCGTCCAGCACCGGTTTGACCTTGTCGAAGGTCGCCTTGTCGCCCGCCGCCATGATGTTCAGCAGCCCATCCTTGGCGTGCGCGGGTGTGCGACCCAGCGGCGCGTCGATCATGCCCGCGCCCTTGGCGGCCAAATCTGCGCCGATCTTTCGGGTCGAGGCAGGAATGGAGGTACCGAAATCGACCAGAACTGCTCCTTCGCGGATCCCCGCCAGAATGCCGTTGTCTCCATAAACGAGCTTCTCGACCACCGCGGATGTCGTCAGGCACAGCATTACGATGTCGCAGGCCGCCGCCAGCTCTTTGGGCGAGGTCGCTTCGGTCGCGTTGCCACGATCCAGAACCGCCCTGACGGCGTCTTTGTTCAGGTCCATCACGACCAGCTCGAACCCTCGTTTTTGCAGGTTCTCTACCATATTGCCGCCCATCAGGCCGAGGCCGATAAAGCCGATCACAGGTTTGGTCATGACAAATACTCTGTTCTTGTTGGTCGTGCGGATCACAGGAAATCTGCGCGGTGCGGCGTGAAGACATCGAGCAGCATGCCCGCCTCAAGGCAGGTGGCGCCGTGTTCGATGTTGGGTTGTTTGTAGAGAGAGTCGCCGGCAACGACGACGTAGGTCTCATCACCGACGGTGAATTCAAACTTGCCGGACATCACATAGGTGATCTGTTCGTGGATATGGTGGTGCAACGGCGCGGTGACGCCAGCCTCGAAGTGGACTTCGACGACCATGAGATTGTCGTTGTAGGCCCCGACACGGCGGCTGAGGCCCGGAGCGACGGTTTCAAGTTCGGCATCTTTGCCGGGAAACATGGTTTGGACAGTCATGTGTTCGGTCCCTGCTTTAGGTGTTTGCGAGTTTTTTCATGACGACTTTGAAGGTATTTTCGTCGGCGTCGGTGAAATAGAGGTCGGCGTCATAGCCCTGATCGTCCATGAAGTTGAACACCCGCTTTGGCGCATCAAGTTTGTAGGGAACCAGCAAGGTCGCGATCCGGTGGCGCGTGGAGGCTGGATACTTGGCCTTCAGAACCGTGCTGACGGGTAGGCCTTCGTAATCGGCGGGGTCGACATCCTCGAAACCCGTCTCTTGGATGATCTCTGGCTTGCCGCCTTCAGACCAGACGACTTGGCCGTAAAAGCCCGCACGTTCGCCGATGTTGCGGAACGAGGATTTGCCGAGCTCATAGGGGTTATTCGCGTGCAACAGCCAGTCGACAGTGACGGGCGTTTCCGCATCGACCTTGTCGACGATGACAAAGTACGAATTGCGCACAAAGTAGATCTCGCGTTCGGCGCGGGTCACTTCAGGGGAGAGGCTTTGATAGGCCGCCGTCGCATCGCCGTGGATGAAGACGTGATCGTCGTGTTCCTCGGCAGCGATGATGCGGCCGGAGGCGGCCAGCGCCTTGGCCTTGTCCTTGCCCGCGTATTGGCCTTTGCCGTTGATCATGATCGCGTTCTTGGATCGCGTCTGGCGGCGCCAGTTCTGGTGCATGGAGGAGTTAAAGGCAACGTAGTGGCCGGACTGGATGACCATATCCTCACCATATGCAGCCATGCAAAATGCGTTCTGGTCGCCGTGACTGTGGCTGATCGATCCATAGGGCGAGGATTTGAACACGAACTGGATGTGTTCGTCCGGTTCCGCCATTTTGTGCTGCACGGCGGCCCATCCGACACCCTTGAAGTGACGCAACCCGCCTTCGGGGGCCGTCGCCTCGACCGCGGGCCAATCGGTGCGGAAGGCGAGCTCGTCAAACCGCGTGTCCCACCAGCCCCAATTGTAGAAATCGCCCTCGGTGCCGGGGTTCAGACGGTGGTTTTCGTCGCAATACCATTGATAGGCGCCGTTGCCTGTCACGCCACCAAACTGGCGCAGGTTCATGCCGATCTTGATGCAGGTCAGATCGCCCATGGTGCTGTCATCGCCAAAGGTGGCACGGCGGGTGTTGGGAGCTTTGGTGAAAAGCGGGAAGTCGGCGGTGTGCTGGAAGAACGGGCGCTGATAGACATTCAGGCCAGTGTAGGAGTTCAGCCAATTGGCCGCATCCAGCAGGTAGGAAATCCCCGTCATCCAATAGTGCGGCCCCTCGGCCCAACCGCCCTGCGCGTCGCCCCAAGGCGAATAGACGGTGTAGAGGAATTCGATGGAATAGTTCAGCCAGTCGCGGGCCTGGCCTGTCTCGTCATCCTCAAGCAGCGCAATACAGGCGGGGATGACGCAGGACGAAATCGAGCGGACGGCGTGGCTGTCATAGGGGAACAGGTGGATTTTGGCGTTCAGAATCGCGTGTTCGGCGATGTCGCGGGTGCGCTCAAAGAGCGCGGCGCGCACCATTGTGCGTTCGTCGTCCGACAAATCGTCGTGCAACCAATCATAGCCCCAGGCAAGCGCGTTGCAGACGCGGTAGGCCCATTCATCGGTGTAGGCGCGCGATGTGACGCCCACGGGGTCCCAGCTCGCGGCCTCAAGCAACCATTCCTTCGCGCGGGCGGTCATGGCTGCGTCGCCCGTGACCTTGCCGCCGATGGCGAGGTGGCGGATCGCATACCAGACCTCTTGCAGATCGATATAGGTCTGCCGCCAAACCGGCGCGACGCGCTGGTGGTTGGGGTAGCCAGCGGGTTCCTTCATGACTTCGCGGTCCATCCATTGCAACACGGATTTCTCGTAGAAGGTGGACCATGTGCAGTGGTCGGGGTCGGCTATCACAGCCTTGATGAAATCAGGAAGCCGGTCGTTGGCCATCCACAGGCGCGGGTGATCCTTCGTGACTTTTGCCAAACGCGCATCGCGGGACGGTAGCGGTGTTTCAGCGAGACCGTCAGCGACGGTGAAACTGCGCGTGCTGCTCCACTGGCTTGCGGGTTGGCCTTTGTCGGCGTTCCAGATCGCATAGGACCAGTGATACTCGCCCGGCTCCAACACCGCGTCGGGCGTGAAAAAGTTGAGCGGAATGTTCCCGTAAACCTGTGTTTTGGCTTTGGAGAACCCTTTGTCGGACGAAACGCGTAGTACATAGGCGGCATCGTCCTCAATGACCGGAATCCAAGTAAATCGGGGCGGGTTTTCTGTCACGTCGGTCTCAACGGTCGGACCATACTGGATGGTCAAACGGCCCGCTTTGGGTTCGTCAAGCATAGGAAGAGTGGTGGCCGACATAAGTGAGAAGTCCCGCGAATTGTATTAAGAAAAAGAAGCTTGGGGCGACAAAGATCGCCGCCCCAAGCGGGAAGATTTAGTTGGAACCGTACTGGCGGTCGTAGGCAGACTGCATCACCGTCAAGAGTTCCTGCATGCCCATCTCGTCCAGTTGGGCGAGGTAAGCGTCCCAGTCTTCCATGACGTCGCCATTGCCGAGAATCCAGCCTTGCTGGCGTTCGAGCATATAGTCACGGATCGACCCCCATGTGCGGTCATAAACCTGCTGTTCATCCGCGGTGAAAGCCACACCAAGGAAGTCTTCGATCAGGTAGTCGCCCTGCTCGTACAACTCGATCCCTGCCAGTGCGAACTCGTTGGTCCACTGGATCTCATAGTTGTAGTCCTGGAAGTAACCACGGGCCTGGAGCTGCGCACCGATCTGATACAGTGAACGGTTAACCGGGCCTGCATCCAGGAATTCCTGGGTGAAGGTCGGTTGGCCGTCGACCATCTCGTAGCTCAGACCTTCGACGCCGAAGTTTTGCAGCCTGCGCCCTTCTTCGGTGAACCAGAAATCAAAGTATCTGATTGTTTCGACGACGTGCTCGTTGGTATGACCAATCGCCCAGCCATCCGGCTTCACGAGAATCCGGCGGTGCTCCTCAATGCGGTTGCCGCTGACGGAGGCAGGTGGTGCCATGGCTTCGAAGGCAAAGCCTTCGATTTCGCTCGACAGGCTGTTGTAGCCACCTGTGGAGGCAAACCAGTCGTGGGTTGACCCGCCAAGGTTTTCTGACAGCAAGAAGTCACGGGCGGAGGAGCCGCGGGTGAAGATTTCCGCATCAATCAATCCCTCTGCGTACCACCGCGCGATGTTGCTAATGCCGTCACGGTAGCCCTCTCCGATATAGCCGTGGCCAATCTGACCGTCTTCGATAAGGAAGTCGTGGTAGGTGTCGGAACCGTGCGCGCGGCCATCCCAAAGTGTCACGAGACGGATCAACTCAGGCCAATCACGCGCGAAGAAAGGAACTTCGTCCGCTACACCGTTGCCGTTGGGGTCTTGTGTCCTGAACGCGCGCAGCACAGCTTCGTATTCTTCGACCGTCTCGGGCATCTCAAGACCAAGCGCGTTGAGCCAATCAGTGCGGATCCAGTAGGCGCGGCCATATTTGCCGTCGGGCAGATAAGGGATGTAGTACATCTGACCATCGGAAGCTCTTACAGCGGCTTCGATGTCTGGACGCGTCGCGTAATAGGCCGCGATGTTTGGCGCATGCTCTTCGATCAGATCGTTAAGCGGGATGAACGCACCTTCTGGACCAAACTGGTTCACGAAGTCACGGATACGGCTTGAGCCGACGATGTCAGGGATACTGCCAGTGGCCAGCATAAGGTTCAGCGCTTCAACGCGACCTGTGTCGTCTGCGGTCCGCATGTTGGCGCCGACGGTGTCATTGATCAGGTGGATGCCTGTGAGTTCACGGGCGACCTGTTCCACCGGCCAGCTTTCTTCGTAGATCGGATAGGATCGGTGGTTCATCTGGATCGTCAGTTCCAGTGGTTCGTCAACGATCCTCAGGTGACCGTCTGCGAAAGCGGGTGTCGTGATGGCACTTCCTGCAAGCAAAGTCGCCGCTAGGCTTAGTTTACGCATTTGATTTCCTCCCATTTGCGTTTTCACTCCTTGACACCCCCAAGCAGGATGCCTTTCTCGAAGTACTTCTGGATGAACGGGTAGACCATCAGCACGGGGATGATCGAACAGACGATGATGGCGGCGGTCACGGTGTCCGCACTAAAGCCCGCAGCCGTCTGGAGAATTGCGAATTCGTCGTCATCGCTGAGGTTCGCTATTGTGTGGCGCAGGAACACCTGCAGCGGGATCTTCTCTTCGCTTTGCAGCAGGACCATGGCCCAGAAAAAGCCGTTCCAGCGAGACACGATGCAAAACAGCGTAATCGTCGCGATGGCGGGCTTGGACAGGGGTACGAAGACCTTCCAGAGCACCTGAAAATCATTGGCCCCGTCCATGCGCGCCGCTTCTTCAAAGCTTTGCGGGATCGATTCAAAGAAGTTACGCAGCAGGATGATGTTGAAGGCGTTGACCGCAAAGCCAAGGATGATGCCGAACATACTGTCCAGCAGCCCGAGGTCACGCATGTTGAGGAAGAACGGGATCAAGCCCGCGTTGAACCACATCGTAAAGGCGATAAAGAGGTTGAAATATCGCCGCCCCTTCAACTGCGGACGCGACAGAGCGTAGGCGCAGGGGATGATGAACACCAGCGACATGATCGTGCCGCCGATCGTGTAGATGAACGTGTTACGGTAGCTGGTCCAGAACTGCGGGTCTTTCAGGATGTAGCCGTAAGCCTCGACTGTGGCGTCGATGGGGGTGATAACGACCTTGCCCGCTTGCGCTGCAAACCCCGAACTGAACGACACAGCCGCGATGTAGATAAACGGATAGAGCGTGGCGACCGTGAACATACCGATCATGACCGATACCACGATGGCGAAAAATTTGTCGCCGCGAGAATAGAGGTTCCAATTGATCATGTGCCTATCCTCCTACCAGAGCGACGTGCGCGAATAGCGGCGCGACAGGGTGTTGGCGGCCATGACCAGAACAAAGGCGACGACGGCGTTGAACAGGCCCGCGGCAGCAGCAAGATCGTATTGACCGGACTGGAGGCCCTGACGGTAGACCCATGTGTTCACTACATCTGCCGTCTCGTAGGTGGAGGGCTGGTAAAGCAGGATCACCAGCTCGAAGGACACTTCCATCACGTTGCCGATACGGATGATCAGCATGATCAGGATCGTCGGCAGGATCGAGGGAATGGTGATTTTCCACATCATCTGCCAGCGGTTCGCCCCGTCCACCACGGCACTTTCGTAGAGCGACGGGTTCACACCGGCGATGGCCGCAAGGAACACGATCGAACCAAACCCTGCCTCTTGCCAGATGCCAGTGCCGACAAAGATCGGACGGAACCACTGGGGCTGGGTGAGGAAGTAGATGGGATCAAAGCCAAGCCAGCTTACAAAGGTGTTGATGATACCGGCTGTGGGCGAAAATGCGGTGATGACGATACCGGCGATAATCACCGAGGAGATGAAGTGCGGCAGGTAAACGATGGTCTGTGCGGTGCGTTTGTAGGTTGCGTGCATAACTTCGTTGAACATCAGCGCAAGGATAATCGGCGCGGGGAACCCGAACAGCAGGTTGTAAAAGCTGATGGTTATGGTGTTGCGCACCGCCCGAATGAACTGGTCGTTGGAAAAGAGGGTTTCAAAATGCTCCCAGCCGATCCAGGGGCTGCCCGCCACGCCGCGAAAAATTGAATAGTCCTTAAACGCGATCTGTAGGCCATACATGGGCTTATACAGAAACACGAGGAACCAGATGATCGTCGGCAGCAACATCGCATAGATCTGCCATTCCCGTTTGAAGTGATCGATCAGGCGGACCCAGCGGCCGTCGGTGGCGAGCTGTTGGCGCTGTGCCTCACGCGCCTCGATCAGGGTGTCTTCGATGGGCTGGCCACCCGCAGTGGTGTTTTCATCTGACATAGCTTTATGCCCCGAGGTTCAGTGCGCGGCCTGTTTCGGCGTCAAAAAGTTTGACCAGATGGGAGGGCACATGGACCGAGGTCACACCGGACAAATGCGAGATGTCGCCGTTGGTGTCTGCCTTGAACACCAGCTGGTCGTCACCGTGGCGCGCGTGGAGCAGCGCCTCGGACCCAAGAGGTTCAACCAGATCAAGGTTGATCGGCAGCGCAGAAGAGTTGCCTTCGTCGGTCAACGTCACGTGTTCGGGGCGAATGCCCACGACCACATCGCGGCCGGCATGGCCCGCCACAGATCCGTTGATCTTAATTTCGGCATCACCAACCTGCGCACCGGTTTCCGTCAGGCGGCCCTTCATCTGGTTCATCGGAGGAGAGCCAAGAAAGCCCGCAACAAAGGTATTTGCGGGGTTGTTGAACAATTCCATTGGCGTACCGACCTGTTCGATCCGCCCGTCGTTCATGACAACGATCCGGTCGGCCAGCGTCATCGCCTCGACTTGATCGTGGGTCACGTAAACGGATGTCACACCCAGTCGGTTGTGCAGGCGCTTGATCTCGGCGCGCATCTGGGTGCGCAGCTTGGCGTCGAGGTTGGACAGAGGTTCGTCAAACAGGAACACCTTGGGGTGGCGCACAATCGCGCGGCCCATGGCGACGCGCTGGCGCTGGCCACCTGACAAATCGGCGGGGCGGCGATCCAGATATGGCGTAAGGCCAAGGATTTCGGCGACGTCATCAATGGTCGTTTTGATTTCGTCCTTGGGCATTTTGCGGATGCGCAACCCGAAGGCCATGTTGTCGGCCACGTTCAGGTGCGGGTAAAGCGCGTAGTTCTGAAACACCATCGCCACATCGCGATCCTTGGGGGCCACACGGTTCATGCGCCGCCCGTAGATCGTCAGATCGCCCGCCGTGATTTCCTCAAGCCCCGCGATCATCCGCAGCGTCGTTGATTTGCCGCAACCTGACGGGCCAACTAGCACCACGAACTCTTTTTCCGCGACGGTTAAATCAATGCCGTGAACAACCTGCAAAGCCCCGTAGGCCTTGACGATTCCGCTTAGATTCACACCGGACACTGCGCCCCTCCCTTTGGTGTTGGCGAGCTCGTCTCGACGTCAGGACCGAATCACCCTCTCAAACTGGTATACTAGTAATAAATCTGGAATACCAGTCTGGCATGCCAAATTGAATTCTGCTAGTTGAAAGAAGACCTACTGATCAAAAAAGGGGTTCCCCAATGCCACAGGTAAACGCATATAGCGAACGACGCACGACTGTTGATGACGTGTTTGACTATCTGCATCGGCAGATCTCTACGTTGCAACTCAAGCCGGGGGACCGGATCTCCGAGGCTGAAATTGCGGCGCAATTCGGGGTTTCGCGGCAACCTGTGCGTGATGCGTTCAGTCGGCTTGCCAACCTCGACCTGTTGTTGATCCGCCCCCAGCGCGCCACTGAAGTGTGCCGCTTTTCGATGCGCGAAATCGAAAAGGCGCGCTTCGTACGCGCCGCGGTCGAAAAAGAAGTCCTCTTGCGCGCGGCAATTCGTTGCGACGTAGCGGGTGCGTCTCGTTTGGATGATGCCCTGGCCCGTCAAGACGCCGCCGTTGCGGCAACTGACATCGAAGCTTTCGGGCTGCTGGATTATGAATTCCACAAAATTCTCTGCGAGATCGGAGGAGTCGACTACGCCTTTGATGTGATCATGGCCGAAAAGGCCAAGGTGGATCGTCTTTGCATATTGGGGATATCAAAAGAGCAAAGGATCCCCGATCTTGTCGAGGATCACCGCGCCATCGCGCAGGCCGTCATATCCCATGATGCAAAGACCGCAATTGCTGCAGGCGAAAAACACCTGTCGCGCCTTGATGAAACGATCCAGCGGATCACCGCGTCGAACGCCAACTATTTTGAACGCTCCGACAGCTGACACGGTGAAGCGGGCTGGTGCGCAAGGGGCCAACGGCACCACGCAACCTTTATGAAACGAAAGAAGTCTATGACAGCTACCACCACGCACATCACGCCAAGGCTCGGCCCGGGGGCGCGAGAGGTGTTTTCGCTGGCCTGGCCGATGACGCTCAAGGCGATCTTTCTGCACGGAACGGTGGTCATTGACGGGCTGTTGCTGTCGTCGCTGGGAGAAGGTGCATTGGCCGCGATGGGGCTGGCTGCGGCCTTGGGCGGGATCGTTCTGGGGGTCATCTTTGCATTTTCTCACGCCATGCAAATCCGCACGGCGCAGGCTTACGGCGGAGGCGATCCTGTGTTCCTCAAGTCGGTGCTGGCCTCCGGTTTGGCTGTCAGCCTTGGGATCGGGATAATCGGCGTGGCCCTGATCCTTCTGTTCGGCACGATGCTGATCGGCTCCCTTGCGCCTGGCGCCGAGATTGCTGCGCAGGCGGAAGTCTACCTCAGGATTTTCGGCATAGTCATTCTGGGCGAGGCAGTCGGCCAATGTGTCGCCAGCTTCTTCAACGGTTGCGGGCGCAGCAAGCTGCCGCTTTACGGCTACCTGTTGTCCGTGCCAATCAACGTCATCAGTTCCTTCGGCTTGATCCACGGATTGTGGGGGCTTCCCGCGCTTGGCGTAGCGGGAGCGGCCCTCGGCAGTGCCATAGCGATCACCATACAGACGGTGTTCTGGAGCCTCCTTCTGCTGCGCACCAACGGCCATTTGCGCCGGGTGGTCGGCTGGCACCGCACGACCTTTCTGCCGACCGTCAAACGCCACATCTGGTTTTCCCTGCCCATCGCCGCCACCTTCGTCAGCGCGACCCTGTCCACCCATGTCTGTTCGCTGATCTACGCTAAAATGTCCCTCAACGGATTTGCCGCCATGACACTTATCGCCCCGTGGAACCTGCTGGCCGGTCAGATTGCGATGCAGTGGACGCAAGCGACGGGCATTCTGGTGGCGCAACTGTTGGGCAAACATACGTCAGAAGAGGTGCTCGACCACTTCCTGTCGCGGGCATGGAAAGGCGCGTTCTTTGCCGCCGGAATCGTTTCCCTGACGTTCTTATTCATGTGCCTGTCGATCGATTGGATTTACCCCAACCTCGAAATCGAGACCCGCACGATTCTGTTCAGCTTCCTTCCCATCCTGCTGATCATCCAGTTCCCCCGCGCCACCAACGCGATTTGCGGCAACACACTGCGCGCGGCAGGGGACACCGTTTATGTGATGCATGTTTTTGTCTGGTCACAATGGGCGTTCCGTGTGCCCATGACGGCCCTGTTCATTCTCTACTTCGACCTGTCCGCATTCTGGATTCTGTCGCTGTTTCTTTGGGAAGAATTCATCAAATTCCCCGCCTTCCATCGCCGCCTTTGGCGTGGCGACTGGAAGCGCTCCGACGTCGCGGCGTGACCGCCGCACAACGAATTCACGCTTCAAAGGAGGACCCGATGCTGAAAACCAACCTACGTCGAGCCATCGACCCGCGCCACGCCAAGACACTCGACACGACGCAACTTCGCGATGAATTCCTGATCGACAACCTGTGGATCGATGACGAGGTAAGCCTGACCTACACACAATACGACCGCATGATCGTCGGCGGCGCGACCCCCAAAAGCGGCCCTCTGACCATTGACGTCGTAGATCAAACAGGCACGCCAAGCTGGCTGAATCGCCGAGAGGCGGTTCTGGTGAACCTCGGCACGTCGGGCACGGTTGAAGCCGCTGGCGAAACCTATACGCTGGGCCGCTGTGATATGCTTTACCTTGGCATGGGGTCTGGTGCGGTCACGGTCAGCGGGTCGGATGCGAAGTTCTATATCATTTCCGCCCCCGCCCACCGCGCGATCCCCGCTCAGCTTGTGACCATCGACGATGCCAACCAGGTTCCACTGGGCAGCCGCGAGACCTGCAATGAACGTGTGATTTATCAGTTTGTGCACCCCGACGGCATTGAAAGCTGTCAGATCGTCATGGGCATGACCAAGCTTGCGCCCGGCTCAATCTGGAACACCATGCCCGCGCACATCCATGAACGCCGTTCCGAGATCTACATCTACCTCGATCTGCCCGAAGACCAGAATGTTGTGCACCTAATGGGTGAACCCGATGAGACCCGCCACATGATCGTCCGCAATGAACAATGCGTTCTGTCGCCCCCATGGTCCATCCATTCCGGTGCCGGCACGTCGGCGTATTCGTTCATCTGGGCGATGGCCGGCGACAATATGGCCTTCACCGATATGGACATGGTTGCCATGGAAGACCTGCGATGAACCGCTTTTCTCTCAACGGCATCCGCGCCTTCGTGACCGGCGCCAACACCGGCATCGGCCAAGCCATCGCCTTGGACCTCGCGCAGGCGGGCGCCCATGTGATTGCAGTGGGGCGGTCTTCGATGGACGCCACTTTGGCCAAAGTGGCGGAGGCGGGCGGCAAAGCCGACGCCGTGCAGGCCGACCTTGGCACTGTCGCGGGAGCCCAAGCCGCCTTGGCGCAGGCCGAGGCGGAGTTCGGCCCCATAGACACGCTGGTCAACAACGCGGGCATCATCCGGCGCGCGGACTCTGTCGACTTCACCGAAGAAGACTGGGACGCGGTGATGGACATCAACCTCAAGGTTGTCTTCTTCCTCTCCCAAGCCTTCGCCAAATCGCGGCTAGCGGCCAAGGCGGGCGGCAGCGTCATCAACATCGCCTCACTCCTGTCGTTTCAGGGAGGAATCCGCGTGCCGTCCTACACGGCCTCCAAAAGCGGTGTCCTGGGGCTGACCAAGATCCTGTCGAACGAATGGTCCGCCCAAGGGATCACAGTCAATTCCGTCGCGCCGGGCTATGTCGTCAGCAACAATACGACCGATTTGCGCAACGACCCAGAGCGCAACAAGGCCATCCTTGACCGCATCCCGCTGGGCCGCTGGGCGGAACCCGAGGACATCGCGGGAGCTGTGACCTACCTCGCCTCTCCGGCTGCGCGCTATGTCACGGGTATCACTTTGCCCGTCGATGGGGGCTGGCTGGGCCGATGAAGGTTCTGGTCGCAGGCACGGGCTTCGCCGGCAAGGGCCACACCGCCGCGTTTCGCGCGGCGCGCTGTGAGGTCGTGGGCATTGTCGGGCGCACAGAGCATGTCGTGCGAGACGTCGCCGCTGGCTTGGGCATCCCCTTTGCCAGTACGGATTGGGCAGCAGCCTTGGCTGACCTCCGCCCCGACATCGTATCCATCGCCACCCCAGGCGGCGCGCACTACGACCAGATCAAACAGGCCATCGCGGCAGGCTGCCATGTTTTCTGCGCCAAGCCAATGACCACAACAGGAAACACCGCAACTGAACTCCACCAACTGGCGCAGGCCAAAGGCGTCAAAACCGCCTTTGCGGCAAGTTTCCAATACATGCCCAGCGTCCAGCACGCCAAACGGCTCATCGCCGAAGGCACCATTGGCGAACCCACCGAAATCGAAAGCATCTCGCACTTCAATCTCGAACGCGGCATCCCCTTTGGCTGTTCGCACCGTGCGGAAGACGGCGGCGGGCGGCTGGACAACAACCTCACTCATTCGCTGGCCATCGCGCAGACCCTTGTCGACGATAAAATCCTGCAAATCTCGGGCGATGTGCGCGACGATCTGGGCCGCGCGCCCAAGGTCAGCGGCGTGCACGACTTCGCCAAGCGCTGCGCCTTCATCCCCGATGATCTGGATGATCCCACGCTTGAGTGGGGCGAGAGTAGCGTCGAATGGTCCTACACCGTCATAGCTCGCTTAGGCTCCACCATGGCGACGCAACTCGTCTCCGTCCTGTTCAAACACGGCGGCCTCGTACCTAGGTTCAACGACGATCATGTCGTTATCTACGGCACAAAAGGCGCAATCCATCTTGAGGATCACTACGGCTCAGGCGCGTTGTCCCTATATGACTGCAAAGGCTGGTCCGAACTGCCAACACCCGCCGATCTGGCAAACGTTCCTAGCGGCGCAGGCGAAACAGAACAGTGCTGGAATGTCCTCGCCAACTTTTTCATGCGCGACATCAAAGGCAACACCGTGCCGACCTACCGGACCTTCGCCCAAGGCGCGCTTTATCAAAATATCATCGACACCATCCGCCGCTCGGACGCATGGGCGGACGTCACAGACGTGGAGAAGACAGCATGAAAATCACCGACGCACAGGTCTTTGTTGGCGGGCCAGGCAAGAACTACGTCACCCTCAAGATCATGACCGATCAGGGCGTTTACGGCCTTGGCGACGCGACTCTCAACAACCGTGAAACCCTGCCCGCCGCTTACCTGACCGACTACCTGATCCCCAACCTTATCGGTATGGACCCGCGCCGCAGCGAGGACATCTGGCAATTCTTCTATCGCGGCGCCTATTTTCGGCGCGGCCCCATCGCCATGGCCGCCTTCGGCGCGATCGACATGGCGCTGTGGGACATCAAAGGCAAACTGGCGAATATGCCTCTCTATGATCTGTTCGGCGGCAAAAGCCGTGACGGCGCGATGGTGTATGCACACGCCACGGGGGCGGACTTGCCTGACCTGATGGACAGCGTCGCGTCATACCTCGAACAGGGTTACAAAGCGGTGCGCGTGCAATGCGGCATTCCCGGGATGCCCACAGCTAGCTATGCTGTGCCCGACCAGAAAGGCGGAAAAGGCGACTACATCACCGACTTCAGCGGCATCCTCCCCAAGACCGAAATCTGGGATACGGATCGCTACATGCGTTACATGCCCAGCGCTTTAGGCGAAATCCGCGACCGGTTCGGGCCTGACCTGCACCTCCTCCACGACGTCCATCATCGCCTTCTCCCGCGTGAGGCTGCCGCCTTTGCAAGGGCTGTGGAACCCGTTGGCCTCTACTGGCTTGAGGACCCGACACCCTCCGAAGATCAAGACGCCCTACGTCTGATCCGTCAGCATTCCACCACTCCGATCGCCATCGGCGAGGTCTTCAATTCGGTCTATGACTGCAACAAACTGATCGAGAACGAACTCATCGACTTTATCCGCCTTGCCGTGACCTACGGCGGCGGAATCACTCCGATGAAACGCATTGTCGATCTGGCAGGGCTGCACCACGTGCGCACGGGTTTCCACGGCGCGCCCAGCCACTCGCCCATTTCCATGGCGGCGCAATACCACCTCAACGCATGGGCGCCCAACTTCGGCATTCAGGAATACCTCGTCCTCGGCACGCCGGAATGCGACGCGTTGTTCCCGTCGGATCACACCCTGCGCGATGGCATGATCCATGTCAGCGACGCGCCGGGCCTTGGCGTGGATTTCGACGAAAGGGAAGCCGCCCGCTACGAATACAAAGCAGGCAGCCACCCAGTCGTGCGCCTGCAAGACGGCACGCTGTGGAATTACTGATGACCCAGAAACCCATGGGCGTCGCCCTTGTCGGCACAGGGCTCTGTTGCGCAAATCGCGTGAGGGATTCATCTTGTGAATCCAGCGTGGTAGCTGGGATGTATGAGCAGACACACACCCCCGACTTACAAGACCAGGAACTGGCCAGCCTACAATGAAGCGCTTAAGCGCCGGGGCTCGCTGACGATCTGGTTTGACCCCGAGATGACCTGGGATGCCGCGCCGACAGGCA
>ERZ887849.1958-NODE-1958-length-17787-cov-8.118881_pt1 | contig 17787 bp, 15 predicted proteins | sample MGYA00521267_ERZ887849 | MGnify/ENA primary metagenome ERZ887849 (study PRJEB32303, sample SAMEA104408601) | aquatic metagenome | biome: Brackish water; feature: Pelagic; material: water | place: Baltic Sea | collected 2014-06-06T16:11:00 | depth 2,863 m ... | reverse complement strand
TAAACGGACTATTGGCAAAAATGGGAATCATCTCTATATAGAACTCATAGATACATCAGAGAAGTCTGATTACTAACCTTGATATAGAAAGAAATTCTTATGACACAATTGCTAATGCCCAAAGCAACCGCTGTTTGGCTGATTGACAATACTGGATTAAGCTTTGATCAGATTGGTGAATTTTGTAATCTTCACACGCTAGAAGTTCAAGCAATTGCTGATGGTGAGGTCGCTATTGGCATACAAGGATATGACCCTGTTGTAAACGGACAATTATCCAGAGATGAGATCACCAGATGCGAGCAGGATGCAGATGCCAGATTGGTGCAAAGCAAATCTAACTTACCACAACCAACATCACGTACCAAAGGTCCGCGATATGTTCCTGTTGCAAGACGAGGTGATAAACCTGATGCAATTGCTTGGGTTGTAAAGCACCACCCTGAAATTTCTGATGCAAAAATTGGTAAACTTATTGGCACCACAAAAGAAACCATTAAAAAAATCAGAGAGCGGACTCACTGGAATATTACTAATATTACCGCAAAACATCCAGCTATGTTGGGTCTGTGCACTCAATCTGATTTAAACGCAGCTATTGAAAAATCTGGTGGAAAGCCAAAAGCAAATGAAGAACAAGTAGAAAAGCTGTCAGAGATACCATAAAAGAAAAACTGTGGTAAATTTTAATAAACGCAACCGAAACTGGAAACCACATTATAGTTCGCCGTTTTTACAAACTATAGATGATGTTATCTGTAATATTCAGAAAAAAGCTGAAAAGCTATGCAAGATATAGACGAAGACTATACACGCAAGAAACTCGAAGACCTGTTATCAGAACATCGTGATTTAGATGATGTTATTGATAATATGGTTAAGAGTCAGACATTTGACCAATTACAATTACAAAGATTAAAAAAAAGAAAATTAGGATTAAAAGATCAAATAATTAAATTAAAAGCATTAATTTTACCAGATATTATTGCGTAAGTTTAGAGCAAAATTTATTAGTTTTACTTACCAATCTCTCCATGTATCTTCTGTTAAAACAGATAATTGCTAATTTTTGAAAAGTAACCTGATTAATAATAAAATATAATAAGTAGAGAGTTAAATTTATGAGCAAGGATACACCTGAAATAGCCTTAATTATGGGCAGTCAATCTGATTGGTCGGTTATGATTGCTGCATCTAACATTCTTCAAGAACTTGGTATCTCTTGCGATGCTCGTATTATATCTGCCCATCGCACTCCTGATAGAATGTCAGAATTTGCAAAGTCAGCTTCTGAAAATGGAATAAAGGTAATTATCGCGGGCGCTGGCGGGGCGGCACATTTACCTGGAATGGTTGCCGCATATACACATCTTCCAGTGTTAGGAGTGCCTGTAGAATCATCTGCATTAAAGGGGATGGATTCCCTTCTATCCATTGTACAAATGCCAGCTGGTGTGCCAGTAGCGACTTTTGCGATAGGCAGTCCTGGTGCAAAAAATGCTGCTTTATTTGCTGCTGAAATATTAGCAGTAGAAAATAATTCTATTCGTCAATCTCTTATTAATTGGCGCCAACAGCAAAGCGACAAGGTTGCTATTCATCCGAGTATATGATGACTAATTTTAAACTGGGTATTTTTGGCAGTGGACAATTAGGCAGAATGATTGTTCAGGCTGCTGCAGATTATGGCATTGCCTGCCATGTTTTTGCGCCAGATGCGCAAAATTCACCTGCAGGTCAAATTTGCAATACCCTTACACAAGCTGAATATACAGACCAAGATGCTTTATATAAATTTTATGATTCTGTGAATGCTGTAACTTCTGAGTTTGAAAATATACCTGTAAGCTCTTTACAAGCAGCGCCAGCATCGCTTCTTGTGAGTCCGGGTATAAAGGCACTTGCAACAGCACAGAATAGATTGAATGAAAAGCAAACAGCAAAAAAACTTGGCATCCCAACAGCCCCATATTGGAAAATTACGTCTTCAGCTGAATTATCGTCTGCTCTAGAAATACTTAATGCTAAAGCCATTCTTAAAACAGCCAAATTGGGATATGATGGAAAAGGACAAATACGCACCAGAAGCGGCGAAAATGCTGATCACTTATGGAAAGAGATTAACACGGAGCTTGCAATATTAGAATCTTTTGTTGATTTTAAAAAAGAAGTTAGCTTTTTGATAGCGCGTAACGCAAAAGGGGAAATATCCCTTTTCCCACCTACCCTTAATCATCATGAAAACGGCATTCTTGATCACTCCACTGCACCTGCAATTCTTCCTCATCACGTAATAGAAGCAGGCAATAATTATGCTAGATTAATAGCAGAACATCTTGAGCTAGTTGGTTTGATAGCAATTGAGTTGTTTTTAACAGATGATAATCAACTTATTTTTAATGAAATTGCACCTCGTCCCCATAATTCCTTCCATTGGACGATTGAAGGGTGCAAGACAAGTCAATTCCATCAATTAGTGAGAAGTGTTTGTAACCTGCCTCTTGGCAGCGTTAGCACTAAGGGCAAATGGCACATGAAAAATATCTTGGGTCAGTCTGTTGACGAGTTAGTTAGCAATTATAACAATGCGGGTAAATATATCCATAATTATGGCAAGAATGAGCCTAAAACAGATCGAAAAATGGGTCATATAACCTGGTCAGAATAGACTGGTTTTGCAATTTTATTATTTATTTTGTGATAATTTTGTTAAATCAAATAAAGTATCTTGATATAAATCATTCAACCAATTAGCGCATAATAGATACGCAAATGGGCGCCAATAATTTTCAGGTTCTAAAGCTGGATTATCATCTGGAAAATAATTTTTTGGAATAGGCGTATCTAACCCATCTTGTTTATCACGCACATATTCTGCATTTAATGTTTCTGCATCATACTCCAAATGATTTAGAACGAATAAATCACCACTAATTCTATCTCGTGCCATACCAACACCTATCTCCTCACTCTCTGCGAGGATATCTAGATTCTTTTGCTGTAAATCCTGTTTTTTATTCATTGTATATCTTGAAACCGGCATTGGAAAAACATGTGTGAAACCGTGCATCAAGCGCCCCGAATGAGAGGTAATCTCATGGTTATATATTCCAAAAAGCTTCTCATCCATCTGATATTTAGGCAACCCATAAAAATGATATAAAAGCGCTTGTGCGCCCCAGCATATGCCAAGCCGTCTAAAACAATGGGTTTTGGACCAATTCAAGATATCTACCAGCTCTGGCCAATAATTAACTTCTTCAAATGGTTTTGTCTCTATTGGCGCTCCTGTTATGATAAGCGCGTCAAAATACTCATTTTCCACATCACGTAACCTGCGATAAAACCGTCTAAGATATGCAGGTTCAGTATTTTTAGGAGTATAGCTCTCGGTTGTCATTAAGATTAGCTCTACTTGCAGTGGCGAGCATCCAAATAATCTTGCAAACTGAACTTCAGTTGTTTTTTTGGTTGGCATTAAATTAAGCATAAGCAATCTTATCGGGCGAATATCCTGTTTGGTGGCCTGCTCTGAGACAACCAAATCCACTCCTTCAGCTGATAAATCATCTAATGCTGGCAAACTATCGGGAACCCTAATGGGCATCTTAATAATCCTTCTTATACATCTTCTATAAATCTAATTATATTTTGATTCTAAGCTATGTAAGCTTTTTTCGTGAGATTAGCAAAACAGTTATTTAAATCTACTCTTAGCTTAGAAAACCACCAAATCGAGCGCTAATATCCGCGTCTTGCCATTTGCTGTGAGATATTTTTTGCAATAGAAGATACTGTCTTACCAAGTCCTGAAGCAATAACAGAAGCCTGTTTTTGCATTGGCTTAGATAGTTTTGGAAGCTTTAATACTTCTTTTAATCTTCTATCCAAAAATGCAGATGTACCATCCATAGAGCCGGTATTATCTGCCATAAAATAGAGTAATGTTGCACTATAGACAGCAGCCAATAACCCTCGCTTGGTGTAGAAGCTGAAATCAGTTGCATCATCTCCAGCTGCTCGCCACATCTGATCAATTGTCTGAAACAGTAATTGTTGACCAAGTTTTGCCTGTTTTGGATTACGCAAATAACGCAAAGTGGCTCTCACCACCTCCTTATGAGGAGATGCCTGTTCTAACCGGATTAAAACCAACGCTTTAATTTTAGCTGTCATTCCTTCTGGTTTAACAGATGCATCCAACATCATCTCATTAAAGGCGGTAACCATATCCTCATCTGCAAGACGCGCATAAACTTCGATAGCCTGATTAACACCGCCTGGTAAGATCCGCGCTATTTGTGAAATCTCTATGTCACAATCACCTGCTGCAAGTTCAAGAGTTTGTTTACTCCAGCCATCAAAAGGAACATGCATTAAACAGGCACGTACTAATTCTACTCTCTCATGATAATCTGCGTTTTCTGAATTCATCATCCCTATTCTACCCTTAGTAAATGCCCTATCTACTATAGTATATAGGGTTAAACTGTTATAAAAGACAATGTTTGCAAAGTTTTTAATAGTATGATATGATTTGCCACCAAAATCAGGAATCCACCATATATACAAATGAGGAAATTATTCTGTGTATGTCGCTGTAAGAGAAAACAATGTAGATCAAGCACTTAGAGTGCTAAAAAAGAAAATGCAACGTGAAGGCATGTTTCGTGAAATGAAGAATAGACGTAATTTCGAGAAACCATCCGAACGTCGTGCGCGCGAAGCGGCAGAATCAACTCGCCGTGTTCGTAAATTAATGCGCAAGCGAATGGAACGTGAAGGCTATTAAGTCCTTCTGATTTAAAAAATATCCAAACCGTCTCCTTAAAAGAGGCGGTTTTGTTTTTTGGTTTTGATTCAAGTAAAAATAACTGTTAAACATATTGCAAAACTAGAATCATGGTACTTAAAATACCCTTTTAAGCAAAAAGAATAGATAAATCGACCTGCTTTTTAGTGTTTTTATGGTGCCTTTCATACAGGGTTTATCGTTAGTTAAGAATTGGAACGGATCTAAAAATTATGATTATTGGTGCTCCAAAAGAACTCCAAGCTGGTGAAAAGCGTGTCGCTATGACGCCTGATAGTGCTAACCAGCTTCAAAAGTTAGGTTTTGAATGTATTATTGAAACAGGGGCTGGGATTGAAGCTGGTTTTTCTGATGCCGCTTATAAAGCAGCTAATGTAAAAATAGTTAAAACAGCAGCTAGCTTGTGGAAACAATCAGAAATTATCATAAAAGTACAATCTGTTAGCCAAGCAGAAGAAACTCATTTGAAATCTAACAAAACAGTCATCAGCTTTTTCTGGCCAGCGCAAAACAAAGAATTATTAGACAGAGTTGTATCCTCTGGCGCTAATCAGATTGCCATGGATATGGTACCTCGGATTAGCCGCGCTCAGAAAATGGATGCACTATCCTCCATGGCTAATATCGCTGGTTACCGCGCTGTTATCGAAGCAAGTAATCATTTTGGTAGGTTTTTTACAGGTCAGATTACAGCAGCTGGCAAAGTACCTCCTGCCAAGGTATTGGTAATCGGCGCTGGTGTAGCTGGACTTGCTGCTATTGGCACTGCCCAATCTCTTGGTGCCATTGTCCGCGCATTTGATGTAAGGCCAGAAGTTGCTGAACAAATCGAATCAATGGGCGCCGAATTTTTAATGCTCGAATTTGAAGAAGATGGCTCTGGTGAAGGCGGCTATGCTAAACCAGCTTCTCCTGAATTTATTGAAAAAGAAATGGCGTTATTCCGCAAACAGGCGCCTGAAATTGATATTGTTATCACTACCGCGCTGATTCCTGGCAGACCTGCCCCTAAATTATGGCCTGCTGAAATGGTTAGCCTTATGAAACCTGGATCAGTCATCGTAGACCTTGCTGCAGAGCAAGGCGGTAATTGCGATCTTACCAAAGCACATAAAGTAATTAAGTCAGAAAATAATGTAACAATTATTGGTTACACTGATTTTCCTAGTCGCATGGCAGCACAAAGTTCTACTTTATATTCAACAAATATCCGTCATATGATAGATGACTTAACTCCTGAAAAAGATGGTCATATCAATATTAATATTGAAGATGATGTAATTCGTGGTGCATTAGTTAGCCATAAAGGGGCGTTAATGTTCCCTCCGCCAGCGCCGAAAATCGCAGCTATCGGAAAACAATCATCTGCTCCTGCTCAGCCCGTATTAACCGCCGAAGAAAAAGCAGCCTTAGAACAAGCAGCTACCCGCAAATCCGGACAACAGCAAATTGGTCTGCTTGTAATTGGCGGATTATTTATGCTGTTAATAGGCAACTATGCACCAGCTAGCTTTATGCAACATTTTATTGTTTTTGCCTTAGCGTGTTTTGTTGGATTTCAAGTTATTTGGAATGTAAGCCATGCTCTGCACACTCCTCTAATGGCTATTACAAACGCCATCTCAGGTATCATTATCCTTGGCGCGCTGCTACAAGTCGGCTCGGATAGTTTTATTGTCACCTTGCTTGCAAGTATTTCTATTTTAATCGCCACCATAAATATTGTAGGTGGGTTTATGGTTACCAAAAGAATGCTTGCTATGTTCCAAAAAAGTTAAAAGGTCTGCCTTATGCTTAGCTCTAATATCGTAACAGCCATCTATATCGCCGCTAGCGTTTTATTTATTCTATCACTTGGCGGTCTTTCCAATCAGGAAAAAGCCAAGCGTGCCGTATGGTTCGGCATTATAGGTATGGCATTAGCCGTTTTTGGTACAGTGTTTGGACCTCAGGTATCTGGATTTGGCTGGATCATTCCAATGATTATTATTGGTAGTATTATTGGCGCCATCGTTGCTCAACGGGTTGAAATGACAGGCATGCCACAACTTGTTGCCGCTCTTCATAGTTTTGTTGGTCTGGCAGCTGTCTTCATTGGTATTAACTCACATATTGATCCTCCTTCTGGGCTTATTGGTGCAGAGCTAATTATTCATGATGTGGAGATTTTTATTGGTGTGTTTATTGGCGCAGTTACGGCAACAGGATCTGTTATTGCCTATGGCAAGTTATCTGGCACAATTGATGGTAAGGCGTTGCTTCTTCCAGGCAGAAACTGGTTAAATCTAATTGCCGTATTAGGCTGTTTGTGGCTTGGTAGTTTATTTTTAGGTCATGCTGGCTCTTGGACTCTTTATTTAATGACCATAATCGCCTTGATTTTTGGCGCACATCTTGTGATGGCAATTGGCGGCGCTGACATGCCCGTTGTTGTATCAATGTTAAACTCTTATTCAGGCTGGGCTGCGGCTGCTACTGGCTTCCTTCTTGGAAATGATTTGCTTATTGTTACTGGCGCGCTGGTTGGTGCTTCTGGTGCTATTCTTTCTTATATAATGTGTAAAGCAATGAACCGTAATTTTATCTCAGTCATTTTAGGTGGTTGGGGTACTTCTACTGGTCCTGCACAAGAAGTAGAAGGCGAGATGATTGCAACAGACGTATCCACTGTTGCTGCAGACCTAGCTGATGCACAAAATATCGTAATAGTTCCAGGCTACGGTATGGCGGTTGCTCAAGCACAAGGTGCTGTTTCTGAGATTACCCGCAGGCTAAGAGATAAAGGAAAGAATGTCCGTTTTGCTATTCACCCCGTTGCTGGACGTCTGCCAGGACATATGAATGTGCTTCTTGCAGAAGCAAAAGTGCCTTATGATATTGTGTTAGAAATGGATGAAATTAATGACGATTTTCCAAACACAGATATGGTTATTATTTTAGGTGCGAATGATATCGTCAATCCAGCGGCACAAGATGATCCAAACAGCCCTATCGCCGGAATGCCTGTATTAGAGGTTTGGAAGGCTGGGCAAGTAATAATCTCAAAGCGTGGCCAGGGCAGAGGATATTCTGGTATCGAAAATCCATTATTCTTCAAAGATAATTCACGAATGCTTTATGGCGATGCTAAAGCATCACTTGACCAGATTCTAGCTCAACTTCCTGTAAGTTAAGCGTTATTTTTATCTGTTTATTCTTCTAACAAGGTTTCTGGTAATCCTACTTTTCTGATTGCTTGTCTTTGACGATGCGTTAATTGTTCTAGTGTGAAATCCTCTATTAGTCCATGGAAGAGTTGATGCCAGTTAACTTGCGCATTCAAATGCATAAAAACAGACCCTAAACCAACTGCAGCCCTATCCATCAAAACAAATTCGCGAGGCGGTCTAATGCCGCCTATACGTTTAAGTTCTTCATGCACTTTTCCAGCTAACTCACGCCCGTAATTACCCCCTCTTAATTCTTGAATTGGTCTTACCCTATCTTCTAATAATGGCCCATATATGAACCCTGCCCAAATATTAAGAATATCAATCGCTTCTTTATCAAGTCCACTAAACCCCCACTGGGAATAAGCATGAACAGCAAGCTCGTTATCACCGTCTCTAAGGGCTTTATATAAATCGATCACGCCGCCAACAAATGCTGGCCTGAAGATTCTAATAGACCCAAAATCCATTAAGTTAATTTTTAAATCTTCTCCGATTGAGTAATTACCCAAATGCGGATCGCCATGTATAACGCCATAATAATAAAAAGGCACATACCATGTACGGAACATGTTTATTGCCACTTTATTTCTTTCCTCCTGAGATGGCTCTGCCTCCAGATATTTCGTTAGTTTCTGGCCTTCCACCCAACTCATAGTAAGCACCCTATCACTCGATAGCTGTGCAATTGGCTCTGGCAGAACAACTTCGCTTTCCTGTGCCAGCATTAAGCGATATAATTGCATATTCAACGCTTCTCGTTGATAATCTAGCTCTTCTCTTAGTCTATCTGATAATTCTTGGTGAATATCTTTTGTTGAAATGGCTGAATCAATACGCTCATAAAGTGAAAAAACAAGTTTCAGTTGATTTAAATCTGCATTGATAGCTGAATCCATATCAGGATATTGAAGTTTTACAGCGACTTTATTATTTTGATAAATGGCTTGATGGACTTGTCCTAGAGATGCAGCTGAACAGGCTTTTTTATCAAAACTATCAAACTTTGATTCCCATGCATCTCCAAGCTCAGAGCGCATCCGACGTTTAACAAAAAGCCAGCCCATGGAAGGTGCATCTGCTTGCAGTGCTGCTAATTCTTCTGCATATTCTTTTGGTAGTGCATCTGGAATAGTAGAGAGAATCTGCGCTACTTTCATCAGCGGTCCCTTCAAGCTTCCTAATGCTTCACGCAATTGATTAGCGTGCTTGCTTCTGTCTATCTCAAACCCAAGATACCGCTCGCCTGCAAGTCTAGCTGCAAGGCCAGACATAGTTCCTGTTACTTGTGCATATCTTCGAATTCTACCGCCAATGCTAGAGCGGTCATGATTACCAGCCATTATTGTAAATCCTCTACCTTATCAATCATGGATGAAATCATATCCAGTCCTTTATTCCAGAACTCAGGCGCAGATGGGTTTAAAGAAAATGGCGCCAGCGCTGAGTCAAATCTAATCGTACCGCCACTTCTAAGTAAGGTTTTATAATGTGTGTTAAAATCTGGATCAGACCCATCTTGATAAACCTGCCATAATGCATTCACCAAGCAATCCCCAAACGCGTACGCATAGACATAAAATGGTGTATGCACAAAATGAGGTACATATGCCCATATTGGCTTAAAACTTTCGTCAATATTAATAGCAGGACCAAGTGCTTGTTTTTGTGTTTCTACCCAAAATTTGGAAATCTGATCAGAACTTAATTCCCCTTTTTTTCTATTGGTGTGAACCAATTTCTCAAAATTATGAAAGGCTACCTGTCGAACCACAGTATTAAGCATATCTTCAATTTTATCGGCTAGCAGATAACGTTTAGCTTGCTCTGAGGTTTCTGCATCAAGCACTGCATTAAACGTTAACATTTCTGAAAAAACAGAGGCTGTTTCTGCAAGTGTTAAAGGGGTTGATGACATCAGCTCCCCCTGTTCTGCTGCTAGAAGTTGATGAACTCCATGCCCCATTTCATGCGCTAGCGTCATCACATCACGGGAATAACCCTCAAAATTCATCAAAATATAAGGGTGAATGCTTGTCACCGTAGGATGCGAGAATGCACCAGATGCTTTACCCTCTCTTATCTGCGCATCAATCCAAGGATTATCAAAAAACTGTTTTGCCAATCCGCCCATTTCAGGGTCAAATTTATCAAAAGAAGATTGCACAATCTCACAGGCTTCCTGCCAGGTAAACTGCTTTCCTTCGTCGCCTGACACGGGTGCGTTTCTATCCCACCAAGCCATCGTTTCACCACCAAGCCATTTGGCTTTCATTTTATAATAACGATGAGATAATTCAGGCATTCTTTCAGTAACAGTTGTAACCAGCGTTTCAACCACATGATCATCAACATCATTCGCAAGGTTTCTTGATGAGACAACCCCGTCAAACCCTCGCCACCTTTCTTCTGTTTCTTTTTGTTTTGAGATAGTATTGGTAATCAAGGTAAATAGCCGCAAATTATCTGTTAAAGTGTGCGCCAAAGAAGCAGCAGCTGTTGCTCTTATGTTCGGATCAGCTTTTGTCAGCTTATTCAGAATTTCGGTTTCTGTCAGTTTTTCGCCCTTAAAATCAAAGCGAAGTTCAGAAAATGTCTCATCAAATAAGCGAACCCATGCTTGTTTATTTGTTGGTGATTGTTCAACCAACATTTTTTCAAGCCTTGGCTCGAGATTATATTTAGCAGCCGATCTTACTAGCCTAAGCCAAGGCTGATAATAAGCAATTGCTTCATCTTCGAGTAATATTTGATAATGATCTTCTGGCATTGATGATAATTCAAGCTCAACAAAAACTAAATGTGAGTAAACTACATTTATTGCCTCGCTCATATTTTGCGCATGTTGTGCAAAATCAGGATTGCTTGTATCAGCCGCAAAAGACAGATCAGCATGAGATGAGATTTTACCCATAGCAGCAATAATTTGCTCAAAATTAGTAATAAGGTTACCGAGCTCTGCCGAAGAAAGCTCTGCTATTCTACCCTCATATAATTGCTGCATTTTAAGGGCTTTTTCTGTCCAATTTTTCAAATCAATATTGATTTGGTCAGAATGTATATCTTGATAGAAGTCAGTGAGTGACCAAACCGGCAAATTCTCTGCCATAAGTGCGTGTCCTTTTATGTAAATAGGCAAATTTATTAATCAAACAGATAGTATAATTACCTTAATAACAGCTCATTACCCATCAACCAATCATGATAAATGAGGATTTGATCATTTATTTAATCTTATCCATATTTAACCTTGCTTAATTTGGGTAAAAGCCGCCATAATTATTATGCAACCCATTCTTAGTAAATAGACGAGCATGCCCCAGATTCAAGGTTTAGGTCCAAAAGAACACACCCTTTGCGAGATGTTTTTTAATCGTGCCAAGAGTCACCCCACTCATCCTTTTATCTGGACTAAACAAGACAATGAATGGATAAGTCACAGCTGGAGTGATATCGCAAGCCAGGTTGAAATTATTGCAAGCGCACTTGCTCAACGCGGCATAACCGCAGGGGCACGCGTCGCCATTCTGTGTGAAAATAGACGAGAATGGATAATCTCTGACCTTGCTATTATGTCTATTGGGGCTATTTCCGTCCCATTATTTACCACTTACACACAAACAGATATCACATATTTGTTATCTCATTCAGGGGCAAGAGCCATTATTTGCTCTAATCCCCACCTTACCTCGATTGCAGAAACAGCCGCCCAAGATTCGCCTAATTGTTATTTAATGGTAGTAATTGAGCCAAGCAAATTACTTTATCATTCTTTAAGTCTGGCTATTGTTAGCTGGGAAAACTTAATAGAAGAAGGCAAGCAAGCTCTCGAAAAATCTGTATTCTGCTCTCCAGATATGTCTGTTGATGATGTATGTTGCATTATTTATAGCTCTGATGGTGATGAAAAACCTAAAGGTGCGATGCTTACACATCGCTCTATTATGGCAAATTTGGCTGGCGCAGAAGGGTTATTACGTGATTTATCTCTGGGCAGGGAAGTATTTTTATCTATGCTCCCTTTAAGCCATGCTTATGAGCATTCAGTAGGCCTGTTTTTTCCAATTCACATTCGAGCAGAAATTTATCTTCTACACAGACCAGAAGCGCTTAGTTCAGCAATATTAGAAGTTAAGCCAACCATTATGACTGCTGTTCCAAGATTATATGAAATTCTTCGTGATAGAATATATGCATCCTACCAGTATAAAGGGGTGTTAGACCGAAAAATGCTGGAAAGAGCCGTGATATTAGGCAAGAAAAGCTTAAAAAATGAACCTCTCACTATTTTAGAAAAATTAGAAAATAGTTATTTAAACCTAACAGTAAGACGTCATATTAAAGCCAGGCTTGGCGGAAGGTTAAAAGCCTTCGTTTCTGGGGGCGCTGCGCTTGATCCAAATATTGGATATTTTTTTCTGGCACTAAATATCCGCATTCTTCAAGGATATGGCCAAACAGAAGCCTCCCCTGTTATTACAGCCAACCCACCAAAACAAATTAAAATTGAAACAGTTGGAAAATTACTAGTAGGTGTAGAAGCAAAATTAACTAGCCTTGGTGAGATTTGCATAAGAGGCGACTTAGTAATGAAGGGCTATTGGGATGATCCAATTGCCACTAAGAAAAAACTACGTGATGGGTGGCTTTTTACAGGTGATATTGCCACATTTCACCCAGATGGTTACATTAGCCTTACTGGCAGAAAAAAAGATATTATCATTAATTCTGGCGGCGATAATATTTCTCCTGTTAAAATTGAAACTGTTTTACAGGCTCATCCAGATATAGCACAAGCCATGGCTTATGGTAACCAACATGCCTATATCACAGCCCTTATTACCCCAAGTAAAACACTTTGCAAAAGCACTAACTATGATCAAGAGCAAATAACAAAAAGGATTTCTGATGCAATTAAAACTGCAAATGCCAGACTAAGCACCCTTGAAAAGGTTAGAAATTTCATAACCAGTGATGAGCCATTTACAACTGAAAATGAAGGTCTTACCGCATCCGGTCAAATTAAGCGACAACAAATAACGCAGCTCTATTTCGAACGTCTAGAACAATTATATCAGCGTAATTCTTCATCTAACTAACCAGCACAAAACCCTGCTAAATTAGATATTAAAAGATATCTGCAGATATATTATCATACATTAAGAAGTAGATATTCCCTTTCCCAAGGAGAAATAACTTCTAGGAATGCTTCTGCCTCTGCACGCTTTACCTCATTAAATACGGTAACAAAATCCAAACCTAATACTTCTTTTAATTTTTTTGCTTTATCCAAACTATCCAGCGCCATATCAAGATTTCTTGGCAGGGTATAAAGATTATCAGATTCTTTAACCATTGGTTTTGCAGGCTCTATTTTTTCCTCTATCCCAAGAAGTATGCAGGCAAATGTAAGTGCAATCGATAGGTACGGATTTGTATCTGCACCAGGAACTCTATTTTCAATGCGTCTGCTGCGATAATCCCCTGCTGGAATACGCAATCCAACCGTACGATTATCTATACCCCAAGCCACATTCGCTGGTGCATCATAGGTGGAAACAAAGCGTCTATAGCTGTTTACATATGGTGCCATCAAGGCCATTCCACCACCAAGATATCGCTGTAATCCTCCAAGTGCATAGCGGAATGTTTCTGAATTCTCTCCTGACATATTAGAGAACATATTACGACCATCTTCTAGACTACAGACTGAACAATGCAAATGCATAGACGAGCCAGGCTGATGTTGCATAGGTTTTGCCATAAATGTTGCATGAATTTGATGATTAAGAGCTGTTTGTCTAACCGTTCTCTTAAATAATAAAGCCTGGTCAGCAAGCATCAATGCTTCCCCATGGTTAAAATTAATTTCCATCTGCGCAGCGCCACCCTCATGCACAAGCGTATCAATATCCAGCCCCATAGCTTCACAATGATCATAAACATCTTCAAAAAATGGGTCGAAATCATTCACAGCATCAATGCCATAAGCTTGCTTACCTGTTTCTGCTCTACCTGATCTTCCTGGGGGCGTTTTCAGAGGATAGTCTGGATCTGAACTTTGAGAGACAAGAAAAAATTCTAGCTCTGGAGCCACAACTGCTGAAAGCCCTTTATCATTCAGTGCTTTTATTACGCGTTTGAGCACAGAACGTGGCGCCACAGTCACTTCAGTTTCATCTAGATAATAGGCATCATGTATAATTTGGGCTGTTGGCTCTGAATACCAAGGCACTAAATAAGCTGCATTTTCATCTGGTTTTAATATAACATCGCCAACAGCAGCATTTAATACATCTGAGTCATGATAATCTCCCGTAACTGTCTGACCAAACACATATTCTGGTAGGCGTAGATCATTCCCCTCTAATACCCGTTTATATTTCTCGGCTGGAAGTATCTTACCTCTTGGTATGCCAGCTATATCTGGCACCAAACACTCAACTTCTGTTATTTTACGTTCAGCCAGCCAATCATTTAATTTCTGAGTCATTTTTACTCACCCGTTTCCTATTTCAGCATAAGTTGCATCTAAAGCCTGCTTTAATTTATAAATCGTGATATCAATATCCTGCACCTGAAAACTAAGTGGCGGTGATAAAATCATACCATCTCGCACTGCTCTAACCATTAATCCATTATTTATTGCATGATCACGACATTTCGTTCCTACTGCGCCAACTGGGTCAAACAGCACTGGTCCTGATTTATGTCTTACAAGTTCCACACAAGCAAGCAAGCCAAAGCTTCTGGTTTGCCCTACAAGCGGATGACTATCTAGCTGTTTAATGGCACTAGCCAAATAGGGAGCTGTTATGTCCCTTACATGTTCAATCAGCCCCTCAGTTTCAATAAGTTCAATATTGGCAAGTGCAACTGCTGCTGAAACTGGGTGTCCTGAATAAGTAAAGCCATGATAAAACTCTCCCCCTTCTTCAATCAAATGGCTAGCAATTTTATCGCTTACCAGCACTGCAGACATTGGCACATATCCAGATGTTAGCCCCTTAGCTAAGGTAACCAGGTCAGGTGTTAAATTCATTGTTTGGCTAGCAAACCAATTTCCGGTTCGACCAAAGCCTGTAATCACCTCATCCGCTATAAATAAAATATCAAACTCAGTACAAATTTTCTGAATATGCTTAAAATATCCGTCTGGTGGAATAATTACACCGCCAGCACCTTGCACTGGTTCTGCAATAAAGGCTGCAATTTTATCAGCCCCTACTTCTATTATTTTATCCCTAAGTAATTTAGCAGAAGTTTCTGCGAATTGGGCATCTGTTTGATTGCCCTGATACAAAAATCCATAGGGAGGTCTGATATGTTCAAAATCTGCTTCATTTGCAGATTGTTCATGCATCGCCTTCATGCCACCCATGCTGGCTGCCATAATTGTCGAACCATGATACCCATATTCGCGACCAATAATAACCCGTTTTTCAGGCTGACCTTTTAATGCCCAATAATGTCTGACCAGGCGAATAATAGTATCATTTGCTTCAGACCCAGAATTGGCATAGATGACATGATTTAAATGTTCTGGAGCTATCGAGGCAAGCTTTGCTGAGAGTCTGGCAACAGGCTCATTACTTGTCTTAAAAAAACTATTATAATAAGGCAATTTATGCATTTGCTTTGTTGCCGCATTTACTAGCTCATCTCTGCCATAACCGACATTAACACACCATAATCCTGCCATTGCATCTAAAATCGCATTGCCGTCACTATCAAAAATCGTGTGACCTTCTGCGTGCGTGATGATACGTGTACCTTCTTCTTTTAGATTTTTAAAATCAGAAAATGGCGGCAAATGATGCCGCTTTTCAAATAAATGGATATCCGTTTTATTTGGCATAAAGCACCGTCCTTTTTCTACTCTTTATTTTTTAACAGATCACTATTCTAGCGTCTTAGAATAGAGTATCTGATGTAATTAATATTAGCTTTATTCATTTTTTGAATCAGCTTATAATTTTTGTAATAATGATTAAATAAAGTTTTAACTTAAACAATAAACAGCTCATTATAATGTCAAATACTCATATTTCAAAATCAATTTATCAGTTAGATATAACCCCGCCACAGTTTCTTGGTTCACTAGACCAGAATATACAATGTGATATTGGGATTATTGGCGGCGGTCTTACCGGCATTTCTACTGCCCTTTCTTTAGTAGAAAAAGGATATCAGGTTAGCCTGTTTGAAGCAGGTAATATTGGGGATGGTGGGTCTGGCCGCAATGGTGGGCAGATTTGTCAAGGTTGGTCAACAAGCTTTAATAAATTATGTAAATATATTGACCCTGATTGCCAGCAGGATATGTGGCAGGCAGGAATTGAGGGCCCTTCTCTTATTAAGGATAGAATTGATAAATATAAAATAGAGTGTGACGCACATTGGGGGTATGTTCATACGGCAATTCATAAAGGTCATATGCGAGAGCTAGATGAGTATCAACAAGAATTTGAATCACATGGATATGATTTACTAACATCTCTTGCGGATAAATCCTCGTTGTTTAACTATATTTGTTCTGATGCATATATTGGCGGATTATACGATGCGGGCAGTGGTCATCTGCATCCTTTAAAATATTTAATAGGGCTTGCCAAGGCAGCGTCAAAACTTGGTGCGCATATTTATACCAATAGCCCTATCACCGAAATTAATGTTGCAAATAATAACAATAAATTAATTAGTGACAATGGTCATACGATATCAGCTGAACGTTTAATCATTTGCGGAAATGCGTATCTTGGCGCTGTTGCCCCGCGAAACCTGCGTTCTAGAATCGCACCTGTAACATCTTCTGTGATGGCAACAGACCCCCTTAGTGATAACGAAATAGCGCAAACAATCCCATCAAATGCTGCTATTGCAGATGGCAATACAGCCCTAAATTATTTCAGGATTGATAGTCAAAAACGGCTAATTTTTGGAGGTAGGGCAAGCTATCTTAATACAGACCCCTTAAATGTTGAGACAGACCTTAGAAAGAGGATGAAAGCTGTCTTTCCTGATTTAATGCACAAAAAAATACAACAAGCATGGTCTGGAAGAATTGGCATTACTGCAAATCGGCTTCCAGATTTTGGACGGGTTTCAGATACAGCAATTTATGTCCAAGGATATTCGGGACATGGAGTTGCTTTTTCTGGGGTAGCAGGATCTATTCTTGGCGATGCGATAATTGATAAACAAGATAGATTCAATCAGCTTATAAAAATCTCGCATATACCCTTTCCAGGGGGGCCATTTCGGGCCCCAATATTAGCGATTGGGATGGGCTGGTATAAGATGAAAGATTATCTACAAATTTAGATCACTTGTGATGCTCTTACGCAAATCCAATCATGAATGATTGTTGCTGCAGCTATTGCCGTTATTTCTGCATGGTCGAATGGCGGGCTAACCTCAACTAAATCCAATCCAATCATATTAAGAGGTGCAAGACCCCGTATAAGACTTAATGCTTGCCAGCTTGCTATTCCGCCTGACACTGGGGTTCCAGTTCCAGGAGCAAAGGCAGGATCTAATATATCAATATCAAAACTTACATAAACAGAACGCCCCTTAAGGTGACTGAGTATTTCATCTAATACAGATGAAATACCTTTTTCATGGATCTGTGGAGACGTAATTTGTTTGATACCAACATCTAAATCATTATGAGTTCTCAATCCAATTTGAATGGAATGTTCAACGTCAATTAGCCCTTCTTCTATAGCCCGAAGAAACATAGTGCCGTGGTCAAACTCACCC
>ERZ887849.1956-NODE-1956-length-17803-cov-18.719461_pt1 | contig 17803 bp, 17 predicted proteins | sample MGYA00521267_ERZ887849 | MGnify/ENA primary metagenome ERZ887849 (study PRJEB32303, sample SAMEA104408601) | aquatic metagenome | biome: Brackish water; feature: Pelagic; material: water | place: Baltic Sea | collected 2014-06-06T16:11:00 | depth 2,863 m ... | reverse complement strand
AGTGGGACCTCAGCCGCTTGGTGGACAAAACCAAGGAGTTTATTTATATCCTGGAGGATCTCACCGCAGACCAGCTCCAGGGTTTAGGAGTGGAGGAGCTCAAGGCCTTCCTGCAGGAGCAGCTGCGTAATGCCTACGACATCAAGGAGGGCCAGGTTGAGCAGCAGCGTCCGGGCCTGATGCGCGAAGCGGAGCGCTACTTCATCCTCCAGCAGATCGACACCCTCTGGCGCGAGCACCTGCAAGCCATGGACGCCCTGCGCGAGTCGGTGGGCCTGCGCGGTTATGGCCAGAAAGACCCGCTGATTGAGTACAAGAATGAGGGCTACGACATGTTCCTGGAGATGATGACCCAGATGCGCCGCAACGTGATCTATTCGATGTTTATGTTCCAGCCGGCGCCGGCGCCCCAGGGAGCTACCGCCTGAAGGTGGCGCTGGCGGATGTGATGCGGCGAGTGGCCTCAACTTTCCGCTGCTCCTGATCGAGCGGCCGGCGGCAGGGGAGCTTGAGCCGCCGGCGGATACCCCGCACTGAAGAGCTCCCTGCTCCCTGGTTCGGCCTGGATTCAGGGATGGGGGCTCAGCGCGAGCTATTGAGGGTATGGCGAATGTCCTTCAGGAGCAGAACGAGGTGCATGGGATCCGTTGGTGAAAGCTCCCACTCAGGAATCAAATGCACGTAGAAAGCTCGGGCCTGCTCTGATTCGGCATGGACCAGCAAGCCACGGCAACCAATGGCGTCGCTCAAGCCCGCGACCCGTGTGATCACATCAGCGAGCAACGCTGCACTGAGGCCTTGACCTTCATTGCGCTGGTCAACCCCAAGGCGAGCAAGCAATGCAACAGGCTGGGGATAGCGACCGGCTCCACGGCGGAGGCGCTCGGGCAGATCGGCGATAGCCACGCTGGCCATGCACCAGGCGTAAAAGGCAACAACAATCGGCTGATCGACCTCCGTTACCACAAAAACGCGCGTGGTTCCTGATCCGTGAGCCTGTCTGGCCATCGCCACCAACCAGCTGGTCTGCTCCGGCGAGCGGCATCGAAAACCATCCAGCTGGTGGTTGGCTGCCAGCAGGACAGGTGGGTTAAACGCGGTCATGCCTGCGGATGAAACGGCGATGGCCGCTGGAGCAGACGAATCAGACCGGTCAGGTTGCGAGCGGGGCCGTTGTTGATCCGCTCCCACTCCTCCAGACCAAGCTGATCCAGCACAAACTGCTCACGATTGGCCAGCACGCGCTGAGCGGCGAGTCGTCCCTGGTTCAAGAGGAAAGAGCTCCGGTCGGTGCCGATGACAGCTGCGGCACGATCCAGCAACTCACGGTCGCCTTCCGATGCCCGCAGCTCAATACGGCTAGTTTTGGTGGGCTGCTTGGTCGTTGCCATCAGACGAGACCGGTGACGTACGTAAACTGTACGGTCAAAAGCATTTGATGCCCGGGCCGAGGAGCTCTTCGATAGCAATCGGGCACCCTGGGCCGCCTTCCGCCAAAGAGGCTCCACAACCACCAGCGCCCGCACGAGCTGCAGCCGTACCCTGGAGGTGGCATCGGGTCCAGCCAATTCGATGTGGTCGTGGAGTTCAATCAGCTGCTTTGAGCATCGCTGAGGCACTGCTGCATCTAAGGAACTTCCCCATGCTCCCCACGTGCTGCAATCCCAGAGCGCCCCAAACCTGAGCCGGCCGCCCTGCCCGCCCAGCCGTCGCCTCTTCCGCTCTGCTGATTACCCGTCAGATCTAGATCAAACCGATGTCCTTGGAAATATCCATATAACTTTGAATGAGCTCGCTGGGTTCCCTAATGGCGCCGAATGGGTCGTACCCTTTTCCATACTTGGCCTCGCTGATATACGGCGTCATTGTGATCGCTTGCTCGAATAGCGTCCTCACCTCCTGCTCTGTGATGCGAGCGCCGATCAAACCGAATCGCGAGAGAGCTTTGGCAATAATTACTGGGTCACCTGCCACTTGGTCGGCGTGGACCACGATGGCATTTGGGGACTCCTGCGCACTTGGCACGACGACAAGCCAATCGCTATAAATATTGATCAGCTGTGCCACCTTTACCTCTTGTTTTATGCCGGAAAAGAAAATATTGACGAATACGGCGCCGGGACTTGGCAGCACAATGAATGTCTTAACCTCAATTTGCACAAGTACTTGTGCAAGCTTCGGGTTGTGATGATGATGGATAAATCTTTTTCCATCACCTCAAGAAGCGGCTCAGAAAGAATGTGTCAATTGGCCTTGGGGATTGCACGCCAATTTGCTGTTCTAACTTTCTCTGATTATCGACAATCAGTAGCAACGCTGCCAGGCAGGTTGAATCGGTATAGGTTCGTCAGGAGCTACGCGAGAGGCGATTGGTTGTGCAGGCTGCGGTGGCGGCAGACTTTGACGTTGCGGCTCGGCTCTGTCTTAAGGATGCACCCCCCTTACGGGCGGGAGATGCCCTGCATTTTGCCCTGTGCCAGCGCTTGAAAAGCTGTCTGGTCAGTTTCGATCAAGCCATTTGCGTCGCCGCCGCCCATCACCGGGTGACGGAGAAAGCCTGATTAGCTGCTACTGATTCGCTGCTACTGATTCGCCAACGTTCAAGATTCTGTACGGACCGTACAGAATTGAGGACTTCCCCCTGAGCCGCCAGCGAGGCTCCAAGCCCGCCAAGCCCCGCACGGGTGCAGCCGCCACCAACGCTCTGAGCCTTGGCCGTAGCCCTAGTGGAGAGCAGTAATAGCTCTCAACGGCTGGAGGCGGCGGCTAATCCGCAGGCCATGGCTGTTCCCTAGGCAACCAACCAACTTCTGGCCCTGGATTGCCGAACAACTTGGCCAGCTGGGCAATCACAGCGGCACGATCACCATCGGTGAACGGAAACGGCGCCCGAACCACAGCAAAGCTGTAGAAAGCACTCACAGCTCCGCAAAGGCCTGCAGATAGGCCACATCCAGCGGTGCCACGGCCCGCACCCGCACCGAGCCATCCTCCAGCTCCGAGCTGAGCAGATCACCCTGCCGCGACCCAGGGCGTCTCGCACAGCCTTGGGCACGGTGATCTGCCCCTTGGCGGTGTGTGTGGCGACCTCCATTGCAGGCCCCACGCCAAACCATTCATTCTATTGCACTTCCCCTAGCCACCAGAGCCCCCAGCCCGAATAAACAGGCTCTCCAAAGGCGGCGGGCCTGATTCCAGCATCCCCCGCGAAGCCACCAAGATGACTTTTCGCCTCCTCAACCGCCGCTACGGTCCCCTCACAGACGCGACCACCGCCCAGATCAAGGTCCTACCAGTGGAGAAGTTGGAAGCCCTGGCCGATGCCCTGCTCGACTTCCAGGGCCCGGCCGACCTGACGGCCTGGCTGGCGGGAAACGCCTAATTTGCGACGGACAACTCGCCAAGCCCGATTTGCAGCTGCGCAAGGACCGGTACGACCTGTGGCCGAGGTTGCCAAGGCTGATCGGGTGCGGGTGGTTGAGGCGATCGACCTGCTCTGCGACACCCCTGCCGCCGGCATTAGCGCTTTGAAGCCCTGGCCGCGATACAGCTGATTTCAGCTGGGCTGGCGCTCACAAACCGGTTGATGGCAGCAGCCGTTCTCGCTCGTGGGGCTATGGGCCGAAGGGGCATGGCCAGCCGAAGCAAAAACTCTGCACTGCTTGCTGCACCTATGGCGGGCTGCGGCGGCGCAGGGGGTTTCGGCCACGCTCCTTGATTCAATACAGCCGTACAGAATCAGGGAGCGCTCCATTGTGGGAGCCGACAACCCACACAAGCAGATCGACACACCTGGTCAGCTAGTGGCCGGCTAGGCATGAGATGATCGGTGGAATGGGAGCCCTATACAAGCAGCTTGAAACCGAGGCATCGTTTGGACCACTGGATGGAGGAAGACATGCAGATCGAATCTGGCATGCTCACCCGCTCGCTGGTAGGAGCCCAGAAGAAGGTAGGTACCTATTACTACGACATCCACAAGCAGGTGTTCGAATACGATGAGCTAATGAACAACCAGCGCAAAGCCGTTTACACAGAAGTGCGCCAAGTGCTGGAAGACCATGAGCTCAACACCCAGATGATTGGCTACGGGGTGCGCACCCTCGAAGGCATCGTGGAGGCCTACGTCAACCCGGAGCTACCACCTAAGGAGTGGGATCTCAGCCGCTTGATGGTCAAAACCAAGAAAGTTGTTTATTGGCTAGAAAATCTCAAGGCCTTCCTGCAGGAGCAGCTGCGTAATGCCTACGACATCAAGGAGGGCCAAGTTGAGCAGCAACGCCCGGGGTTGATGCTCGATGCGGAGTGCTATTTCATCCGTCAACAGATCGATACGCTCTGGAGCGAACACCTGCAAGCAATGGACGCCCTGCGCGAATCGGTGGGCCTGCGCGATTATGGCCAGAAAGACCCGCTGTTTGAACACAAGAATGCGGGCTACGACATGTTCCTGGAGATGATGACCCAGATGCGCCGCAACGTAATCTATTCAACGTTTATGTTCCAGCCGACTCCTTCGACTCAGGGAGCTACCGCCTGAATGGATCCATACGACAGATGAAGTTGCTATTCCCGATAGCCCTTTGGAAGCACCGCGAGTTATGGTGGCGACTCACAGAAAGAGAGGTGCTGGGCCGCTATCGCGGCTCAGCGCTAGGCATCGGGTGGAGTTTAATCACACCGCTTGCCATGCTAGCTGTCTACACCTTTGTATTTTCACAAGTATTTAAGGCACGCTGGGGCGGGCTCGAACAAGCAGGACCTTTGGGATTTGCGATTAATCTCTTTGCCGGGTTGATCGTCTTCAACTTTTTCTCGGAATGCGCAATCAAAGCCACTAGCCTCGTAGTCAGCAATCCGAACTACGTCAAGAAAGTGATTTTTCCATTAGATATTTTAGCACCCGTATCGATCGGAAGTGCAGGCTTTCATGCAATTTCCAGCCTCGCAATCTTGGCGATTTTCGAGTTTATCGCTTTTCGTGGCATCCCGACATCTGTAATCTGGCTTCCGTTGGTTTGGATACCACTGGTGTTGGCCTGCCTAGCACTGAGCTGGCTCTTGGCCTCTCTTGGCGTCTTTTTACGTGACATAGGTCAGTTGATCAGCGTTTTTGTCAACATGTTGATGTTTCTGAGCCCAATATTCTTCCCTCTGTCAGCTCTCCCAACTGCCTGGCAGCCATGGCTAGGGCTGAACCCACTCGCTGCAGTGATCGAACAGACTCGCAACGTACTAATAGAAGGTGAGGCACCTTCTATCCATTACTTACTGATTGGATGCGGTTCCGGAATTCTTATCTGCGAGTTTGCCCACCGGTTTTTCGAGCGCTCCAAAAAGGCATTCGCAGACGTCCTATGAAGACCCAACGTATAGGACAACTACAGCTTGAAAACGGGCTTACCATCGAAACCAAGGGTCTTGGAAAATGTTTCAGGATATACGATAAGCCCAAAGAAAGACTTAAGCAAGCACTGTTTAGAAACAGGCGCCAATATTATAAGGAGTTTTGGGCGTTAAGGAATGTCAGCTTCAAATTAGAGAAGGGTGAAAGCCTCGGAATCATTGGTCGTAATGGAAGCGGAAAGAGTACCCTGTTGCAGATGATATGCGGCACGTTGTCTCCTACCGAAGGAAGCGTACAGACTAACGGCCGTATCGCCGCCCTGCTCGAACTAGGCAGTGGATTCAATCCAGAATTCACCGGAATTGAAAATGTTTTCCTCAACGCTTCCCTAATCGGCTTGTCTAAGCGACAAACTGAAGAGCGCTTAGATGCAATTCTTTCATTTGCAGATATCGGCGATTTCATCAATCAACCCGTAAAGACTTACTCCAGCGGAATGGTAGTACGGCTGGCCTTTGGTGTGATAGCGAATGCAGATCCTGAAATTCTTGTGGTGGATGAAGCTCTCGCAGTTGGTGACGCGCTATTCACGCAGAAATGCATGCGGTTCATCCATCAAATCCGTGAACGTCAGTCCCTACTGTTTGTAAGCCATGACCCAACTAGCGTAGCAGCACTATGCGACAAGTGTCTATGGATAGAGAAGGGGCAAGTGCGGCTTCTAACAGAAACAAGAAAAGCGCTGAATGGATATCTTCAGTCATGCTATTCAGAAGTTCAAGACACAGCACTGCTACCGTCAAGCGGATATGAGACATTTGTCGAGATAAAAACTCCGATTTCGGAATCTGCATCAATGACCAATGATCAGAAAGACTCTGAACTCTCTCCAACCCATCCAGCCATCCGCAATCAGCACCATTCCTTCAGCCAGTCTCGAAATGCCTCATCGAACACTCGGGGATCGTCAATTCCAGAAAGCTTCTCAGGTAGCTATGGCGACGGAGGAATCCTTATAGAAACTGTGGAATTGATGCAGGTTGGTCAACCAGAGATTCCAACAAACCCTCTAAACGGCGGGGAAGTACTTCTTCTTACGGTAAAAGCAAGGTGTCAGCGAAGGATAGAGCGCCCTTCAATCTGCGGCTTCAACCTTGTCAATGACAAAGGCCTCATCCTGTTTGGGGAAAATACATTTATTCCTGATGCACCATCGGCGGCACCCATGGGATGCGAAGGCGATGAACTGGAAGCACGCTTCATGTTCACGATGCCTCCACTCAAGCCAGGGACTTACTTCATTAACATCGCCTGGGCTAGCGGCACCCAGAACGTCCATACACAACATCACTACATCAACGCAGCCATTCAATTGGACTCAACGGCACACTTGTGTCGCCCAGTGATGGGATTATTTGCGTGCGATGTCCACGACATTACTATCGTCAACACTTGCCAACTGCTCGCAGAACAAGAAAATAAAAGAGCTGAGTCAACCAAAAATGGTCAAGAGAAAGACACTCACGCAGATTAATGGTAGATTATGCCGTACGGAGTGCTTCGGACAAGTTGTAACACACACCGTATCTGAACACCTCCATACAACCACAATTCTTCGCGATGTCAGTTCGAGCCCACAACTACGACTACCCAGTCGATACAAGTTCCGAGACCGCGGCTGCAAAAGTCATCCGATTCGTAGGTTTCAACAAACGTGTCCTTGAAATTGGCTGCGGCCCTGGCTCAATCACGAAAATCCTGCATGGGCAGAAACAGTGTTTGGTGACGGGTGTTGAACTAGATCCCGATGCAATCCAATTAGTAACTCCTTACTGTGATCGCGTGGTACGCGCTGATCTCAATAATGCAGACTGGAGTGCACTTTCCGCCAATCTTGGACAATATGAAACAATAGTCGTCGCGGATGTTCTAGAACATCTATATGATCCGTGGAAGATTCTGTCTAGTCTCAAGACTTTGCTCCTAGAAGGGGGGGAGGTTGTCATTTCCCTTCCGCACGTGGGGCATGCAGCAATTGCAGCTTGCCTGCTTTCCGGAGATTTTGATTATCGTGATTGGGGGCTACTTGATCGCACCCATATCCGATTTTTTGGCCTAAAGAATATTGATTACCTCTTTACTCAGGCAGGCTTTAAAGTAATTAAGGTCGATTTTGTCATCACACCTCCAGAAGAAACAGAGTTTGCTCTCATTTGGGCATCCCTAAATCCGGACGTCCAAAAGGTGCTAAGAGGACCAGCTCATTCTGATATCTACCAAGTAGTGATTAAAGCGATACCTGTGGAAGCTCAAGGAACAGCGATCTCCATCAGTGAATCAATTAGCCAGAATTCGGGCTCACTGAAGCGTCCCGTTACCCTTAGAGCCAGGATAACGGCTCTTCTTTCAAGCAGGCAAAAAACATTCATTAGAAGTTGTATGAAGACCCCTATGTAGATCGTACAAAGATTGGCTAATTTCCAAGAATAGTAAAACCCTTCAGTCACTGTCTGCAATGGATTCAGTCGAAAAAAACTCTAAAATCGACAACACTCCAAGGCTTATTGCATTCTACCTCACTCAATTCCATCCTATTCCTGAGAATGATTCATGGTGGGGTAAGGGATTTACCGAATGGACCAACGTAACCAAAGCTACTCCCCTCTTTGAAGGCCATTACCAGCCTCATCTGCCTAGCGATTTCGGTTTCTATGATCTACGGGTCAAGGAAACGCGTCATGAACAGATCAAATATGCCAAAGATTATGGAGTTGATGGTTTCTGCTATTATTATTATTGGTTTTCAGGCAAGCGAATTCTTCACCGCCCCCTTGATGAAATGCTTGCCGATTCTGAAAGCGATATGCCATTTTGCCTATGCTGGGCAAATGAGAATTGGTCGCGTCGATGGGATGCAGCAGAACATGATGTTCTACTGGCACAGCGCTATTTGCCAGATGATGATCTAAATTTCATCAAATCTTTGGTGCCCTTCCTGAAGGATCCCAGATACATACGAGTGGAAGGCAAACCCTTGCTGATCGTTTACAGACCACAGCACCTCCCGAATGCCCGCAAAACAGCCAACATCTGGCGTCAGTATTGCAGAGAGATTGGGATTGGAAATATTCAGATTGTTGCGGCCCTGACGCATGGTAACTATGATTATTTACAATTTGGATTCGATGGTGGCGTCGAGTTCCCACCACACAATATATCTCCGCCCTGGATAAACGATTCCATTGCATTTAAGGATCCCTTCAAAGGTGGCATCTGCGAATACAGGGAAATCGCTAGCTCATACCTTCAAAGATCACGAGACGGCCTTATCTATAAGACTGTTTTTCCATCTTGGGATAATACTGCTCGCCGCAGACATCGGTCCTTGATCGTATTAAACGGTACGCCAGAAAACTATGAGTATTGGTTGGCTTCGACGATCGACCTTGCCAAACAAAGCAAACAAACTGATCCATTGGTCTTTATCAATGCTTGGAACGAATGGGCTGAAGGATGCCACTTGGAACCCGACATTCAACACGGCAGTGCTTTTCTTGAAGCTACCCTAAACGCCAAGAAAGGCAGCAGACGTTATAAGAACTTCACAAACTGGAGCACTTCATCGACCGTTGTAGAAGAAACACCATCCTCACTGGCAACGGATATCATCCTCTTGTTGCAAAGACATACCTGGAGGAAGCTCCAGCAAGCGAGGAAGATCATCAAACAGCGACCCGCTTTAGCACTAAGGCTGAAAGGCCTGGCTGGTCAATGGCGTCGTTTTCGACACGCTTCAGCCGACTTGCTACGGTCAAAAAACTGAGCAGACACGCCGGCGCACGAGATGCTAATATATAAATTGAGTTCAAAATAAAGCTCATTGGAAAAATTAGATTCAGAGCCTTGCACGGCCGTCGTTGAAACCACTGATAGCTATACAAGCTATGTCATTGAACTCAGAGAAAGATATCTACAGCTTGTTCAAGCGACTCTAACTGGAGTCATCTATGAAGACATACCGCTAAAAGCAAGTGCGGCTGGAGAGGCCAAGTATGATTCAGCCACAAGAGAATATGGCTGGGATTGGCCGTCTAAAGCATACACGATGGTTGGTAGCAAGCGGCTTCTCAATTTTCGCAATCTGATTGAGAATGCAGTCGCACATAATATTCCCGGTGATATTGTTGAGACAGGAGTTTGGCGCGGTGGAGCGTGTATCTTGGCGCGTGCAGTATTGCAGGTATATGACCAAAAGGCGCGAAAGGTGATACTGTGCGATTCTTTCGAGGGGCTACCAAAGCCAGACTCAATTACTTATCCTGCTGACTCAGAGTCGACTTACCACGAATACCCAGAACTAGCTGTCTCCCTTGAGCAGGTCAAAGATAATTTTAGACGCTTTAATCTCCTTGACGAGCAAGTTGTTTTTATCAAGGGTTGGTTCAGGAATACTCTCAAAGATCTGCCCACCGACACAATTGCAGTACTACGGTTAGACGGTGATATGTACGAATCCACTATTGAGACACTTCAGAGTTTGTATGATAAAGTTTCCCTTGGAGGATGGATTATAATCGACGATTACGATATTGTTCCAGCCTGCAAGAAAGCAGTGCTTCACTTCTTTAATGAGCGCAACATCAACCCAACGTTAAACATAATTGATGGAGTTGGCAGATTCTTCCAGAAAGAACATTAAAGGATTCAGCAAACAATTTTATTTCTATGTCACGCTCCACTGTATTGTAAGACATGAACGACTCCAGACCCGAAATGTCCCACACTCCAATTGCCCAACCATCATCCCCCTGGGACGAATGGCCTAAGTGGGACAGTAATCAGGAATTCTGCACCAAACGCTTTCAGTTTATTGGCTCAGTCAACCAGTTTGACAAAAAGACGCAAGGAGATAAGATCGCGATTCTCAAGCATCGGCAGTTCATTGAGATCTATAAGAAGCTGCTGTCAGAACAGCCCCTCAATATTCTCGAGCTGGGCTATTTTCAGGGGGGTATGCCGCTATTCATCTCTGACATGCACCTACCAGACTTGGCTAACAATAGCAAGCCGCTTCACATTGTAGGCATTGACTACTATGAACCCACCCAAGAGCTGAAAGCTACGATCGAATCGAACAAGCTCGCCGACACGATCAAGTTATATGGCGGGATTCTGCAAGATGATGTCAAGGCAATTAAAACGGTTGTTGAGTCTGAGTTTGGGCAGCAGTCACTTGATCTAGTCATTGATGATTGCTCACATCAGTATCAAGAGACGAAACTTTGCTTTGAGTCCTTTTTTAGTCATCTAAAGCCAGATGGCAAGTACGTCATTGAAGATTGGGGATGGCAACACTGGCCAGGTGAGCCTTGGCAAACTAGCAACTCTCCTTTTCATGGCAAACCCAGCATGTCGAATCTAATTCTCGAACTTGTCATGGCAATGGGGAGCCGGCCTGACATTATTGCTCGCATCGATGTTGTCTCAGAGTTTTGCACTGTAATCACTCGTGGACCGAGCCTTGCTCATGGAGAAAGAGTCATACTCTCAGAAATTACCAAGATGGCTGGCCGCACTTACGTACCGATGTAATTTATACGGACCGGATTAACGGAAAGATGGCGCAGCCCACTTCTGCCACAGAAACAAATAATGGCCCACATCTGGGTGTTTCCACTAGATTCATTACTAGCCAAGCTGGGAAAGAGAATCTGGCTTTCATTGATGCCCTAAGAGGATTAGCGGCGTTGTATGTGGTGATTTGCCATGTTGGTTTCATACCCACGCCCCCCCTCACTCTCCCAGAACTTGAAACACACTTCGTTTATGGTGGGCACACTGGAGTCATCCTATTTTTTCTTGTCAGCTCCTTCACGCTAAGCCTATCATCTGAACGGCGCCAACACGAGAGTAACCATCTGGTTCGTTTTTACTTTCGAAGACTGTTCAGAATATTACCTCTATTTTATGCATCTGTTCTTCTTGCATGTCTTAGAGACTATATATTACATGGGTTTATTCACGAGCCATCCGCTATATTTTCAAGCCTTATTGGCGTCTTCCAGCCAGGAAAGATTGACGGCATGGTTTGGGCAAGCTGGACATTAGGAATTGAGCTGACTTTCTATCTAGTATTTCCATTTATATTTGCATTGGCTCACAATCTAAAACGTGCGCTTGTCATCCTTGGTGCAACAATTGCCATTGATTTAGTTATTTCTAACTTTATCTTGGCTAGTCTGTCTGCTGACGTACATGACAGTTCCATTCGATTTAGTTTTCTACACAACTTGCCCTTTTTCCTTTTCGGAATCGTATTTTACTTTCTTTACCGGAAGACGATAGCCTCCAACGGAGGCGGTCGCCCCATTGGCTACTTATTGACCTACACTGCTCTTATACTATTTGCTGTACTAATCGTCTGGAAGCCGGAAAGCTATACTTCCCTAGCACGAGGTGGGCATTACCTCGTGACTGCCACAATGGTGCTATTCATGCTGGGTCTCGTATATCACCCGACAAGCTTTATTGTAAATCCAGCGACTCGGTTTTTAGGAAAAATTAGCTACTCTCTCTATCTGCTCCATCCACCACTGGTCTTTTTTCTTATTCCTACGTTCCGCACTATCTATGCTAAAGATATGTCAACCAATCTCGCATTTTTTCTAAGTCTATCTTTAACTCTGGCAATCCTCGTTCCAATATCGACGCTGAGCTATTCAATCATTGAAGTACCCGGACTTAAGCTAGGAAGTCGTCTAATCAAGAGATATCTTTAATGGCAATGAATCAGCTCGCGACTTGTCCATCTAGAACAACCTACAGCTATCCTCACGATCAGAACCTATAGTGTTAAACTTCAACCATGCTAGGCAGCAGAGTAGGCTTATAGCAAAATCAATTTACTACAAGCTACCCCTTCCAATCAAAATCAAGCGTTTACTTTTACGCAAGAATTTAGAGCTACGTTCCAATTTCAATCGCGCACGGCGTACTCAGATCCCTCAGCCGCCCATCGGTGCAAAAGATCAATTGGAGATCCTGGAGCGGCTTTTTTTTCAAACATCGGAACAACCCCTCGTCTCCATTCTGATCCCCTGCTTTGAACAGTTTTCTCATACCCTGCACTGTCTAAACTCACTTCAAGTATCTCCACCCTCTTATCCCTATGAAGTAATTGTGGTTGACGATGCTTCAGCAAGCAATGACTATGCTGCTCTTGAGTCAGTTACTGGACTACGTCTTGTACGTAACACATCTAACAGGGGCTTTATCAAGAGCTGCAACTATGCATCCGCACTTGCCAAGGGTAAATATATCTATTTTCTTAATAACGATACATTACTTCTTCCTGGTACAGTCGATGAACTTGTTAAGACATTTGATTTTTTTCCTCAGACAGGCCTGGTAGGCTCTCGTCTAATCTATCCAAATGGCCAACTCCAGGAAGCAGGCGGCATTGTATGGAATGACGGTTCGGCAGGTAATGTTGGGCGCTTTGATTCTGCCTATAAACCTACATATAGCCACTTACGTATAGTTGACTACTGCTCCGGAGCCTCCCTGATGGTACCGAGAAAGCTATTTCTTGATGAAGGTGGGTTCAACACAGCCTACGCCCCTGCGTACTATGAAGATACCGATTTTGCCATGCGCCTAAAGGCAAAGGGCTACGCGATTCATTATCAGCCTCTCTCAACGCTTGTTCACTACGAGGGGATTTCCCATGGAAGCAATGAGAATGCTGGGTTGAAACGACATCAGATCTCCAACCAGGCGACGTTCTTTAAGAACTGGCACATACGCCTAGCAAAGCATCACCCCTGGGGAACTCAGATCCAGGATGCGATGGCTCGCGGCATACATGGTCGCGTGCTATTGGTGGACAACTATATACCTCGACCAGATCGTGACGCTGGTTCAATCTGTGTTCTAAACCTTATGCTGCTACTACGCGGTATGGGCTTTCAACCAAGCTTCTTTCCCGATAACTCCAATGTGGTTGAGGAGCGCTATAAAAGTATGTGTGAAGGACTGGGAATCGAGGTGCTTTCAGCCCCATACATTAAAAGCCTAAAGAAACACCTTAGTTCCGTTGGCAATCGCTATGATCTTGTTGTATTATTTCGACCCGATGTAACACATGAACGACTGCCATTAATTAGGCGCCTCTGCAAGAAAGCAAGAATCATTTACTACCCACACGATCTACACTATTGGCGTTTTGAGCGGGAGGGAGCAGTTAAGAATCAGCCTGCGCTACTAAGCCGCGCCATTGCTTACAGGAGGGTCGAGCACGCCAATAGTCGCAAGAGTGATGCGACGATTGTACTTAGTATCGATGAACGACAGGAGCTTCAGGCCGCCATTCCGGAAGCCAATGTGGAGCTCTTGCCGTTAGTTTTCAAGGATTCGGTAACTGTTCAAGGCGTCAGTCGCAGAAACTTGCGTACAGAGAATCTTATCTTCATTGGAAATTTTAATCATAGTCCCAACGAAGATGCCATGCTTTTTTTCTGCAATGTCGTCCTGCCATTACTTCTCAGAGATCATCCTTCAGTTGTCGTCAACATTGTTGGTGGCAACCCGACCCATGCCATACAGGCCTTAGCAGGGCCCAATGTAAAGGTACATGGTTTCATCGAAGATCTCGATCGTTTCCTTGACGAGATGATGATATCGATTGTTCCGCTACGTTACGGAGCAGGAGTGAAAGGAAAAATTGCTTCCGCCATGCGCGTAGCGCTCCCAGTAGTATCGTCGTCTATAGGAGTTGAGGGTATTCCCGTCGTCGATGGGAAACATGTGATGGTTGCCGATTCAGCGGAAAGTCAGGCCAAGGCGATCGGCATTTTGTTGGCAGATCCATTATTACGGCTTGAGTTAGGCGAAGCAGGATGCGAATTCATGAATAAAAACTGGGGTGAGCAGGCTTCCTTTCTTGCCCTGGGGAAGATTCTGAAAAACCTAGGCCTCAATCCAAGTACGGCCCCACTCCAGCAACCACTTCCACTGTTTCCGTTTACTCAACGGAGTTGGCCAGGTGAAGGCATTGAGCGGTAGGGCAGCAAACTCGTTCTCCTTCTGGGAAGGTGGCACCCCTTGGCTGCCAATCAGATGGTCTTGGTCAAGGATAGAGCCGAAGTTGTCTCCGGCGCTTCTGGTGGGATGTTGATTCACACCAGCTCTCACTGGCGCCAGCAGTGGTTTGATCGGCTCCAACGGCGAGGATGTTCCTCGCGTACCTTCTCGTAGAGACGGGAGCGCTGCTGGCATTGGCGGTGGAAGTAAAGCATTGACGCTGATGGGACGTGACGAACCTGATCCCGCTGTGCGGTGTCGGCAGATGTATCAATACCAAGAATCGAAACTTCTGCATTCGGAACGATATACGGCTCTCTGGTAAGCGATTGGGGAGGCCGCAGAAGAATCCAGAGATCAGTGCTGCACTCAAGCAGCAGCTAGGCGCAGAGACCACCAGCGGAGGCAAACGAAGCGGGAGGATGCTTTGGATCAGGGAAAGAGAAACTATTCACTAGATTTAATTATGGCTCGGCTAAGCAAAGCTGCAGAGAACTCCATTTCCATGGCTTTTGTTGTGATGTGCGCAAAGAAGATCTGGAGGCTCCTCCCCCTCTTTTTATCACTATTCTTGCCTAGTTATGCACCTGGCAATGGCCAGACTACATCTCAATGGTGCCTAGGAACAGTTGGCATCTTGAAACACAAGAATCACTGGGTTCTGGAAAAGGTACGGTTCGCTGCTTACGGTTTACTTTCATGCTTCAGCTTGCGCTCCGCCTTTCAGGAGCACCTAAAGAACTACTACGCAGAGAACCAAGGTATCACCATAAAGTAAATCCCCATTTGCGGAAGTAGCGCCAAGCGCTGGCCAGGTTCACGGCCATCAAGCCCAGGTTGCGGTAGTTACCCCTGCCCCAACTGTGCATCACCCCGGCCACTGGCAGGTGCACGCAGCGGCCATAGCGTGCCAAGCTGCGGGTGAGGTCTGCATCTTCCAAATAGAGGAAGTAGCGTTCATCGAAGCCGCCGACGCGGCGGAAGGCTTCGCTGCGGATCAACATGCAGCAGCCGCTGAGGTAGGGGGCCTCGAATACCTCTTCGTAGTTCTGGTCCGCCATCACATACCAGCGGTCGTAGCGCTTCAGCCAGTTGGGCTTGAGCCAGGCGGGCAGAAAACGGCGGCTGAACAGACCCAGCACCGTGGGGTTTCGCTTACAGAGCTTCTGGGGTGTTCCCACCTCATCCAGGATCTGCGGCACCGCCAGGTTCACCTCCGAGTGTTTCTGGAGCCAGGCCAGCAGCCGCTCAAACGTGCCGGATTGCCAGGAGAGATCGGTGTTGAGCACCCCGATGTATGGCGGTAGCTGCCCCAGCTCCACCACCAGACGGTTCGCGGCACGTCCGTAGCCGGGGTTGTCGAGATTAGTGAGGAAGCAATCAGCCCCCGCCACCAGCTGCTCCACGGGCTCACCGGGTTGGTGATCATTCACCACCACTGCATAGCCGACCTCCGGAGGGAGCGCCTCCAGACAGGCCTGCACCTGCTCAACCTCCGGCAGCGGTGGGTGATAAGCCACCAGGAGAAGCAAGAGCTGGCGCTGAGGCAGCCCTACCACCGGTGTTTGAGCCAACCGTCCCCTCATCCAGCAGCGGCTGCAGCATTGGTCTTACTTCCAATGCGCTCACCGCCATAACCAGCCCGCCTCCGCACCTGCATGCACCAGTCAAGATTGCCCAGATACCAGCGCACCGTGGCCTCTAACCCAGCCACAAAACTGTGGCTGGGTTTCCAACCAAGCTCCGTCGTGATCTTGGCCGCATCGATCGCATAGCGCCGGTCATGGCCGGGGCGGTCGATCACCGGGGTGATCAGACGAGCGTGGGGGGCACCCTGAGGCTGCTGCTGATCCATCAGGCTGCAGATCGCCTCCACCACCTGCTTGTTGGTGCGTTCGCTCGGGCTGCCATGGTCGCCTGCCCCGCCCACGCAGTAGCTCTGGCCCAGGCGTCCCCGGGTCGCCGCCAGCAGCAGGGCCTCCACGTGGTCTTCCACATAGAGCCAGTCGCGCACGTTGGCACCATCGCCGTAAAGCGGTATCGGCTCGCCAGCCACCGCCTTGAGGATCACCACCGGAATCAACTTCTCGGGAAACTGCCAGGGGCCGTAGTTGTTGGAGCAGTTGGTGAGCACCACCGGCAGCCCGTAGGTGTGGTGCCAAGCCCGCACCAGGTGATCACTGGCGGCCTTGCTGGCCGAATAGGGGCTGCGCGGGTCGTAGGGCGTGGTTTCTGAAAACCGGCCCGTGGGCCCAAGGGAGCCGAACACCTCATCGGTGCTGATGTGGTGGAAGCGGAAGCGCTCCTGCCGCTCCAGGGCGAGCGCCTCCCAGTGGGCGCGCACCGCCTGCAGCAGATTGAAGGTGCCAGTGACGTTGCTCTCGATGAAGGCCCCTGGTCCGCTGATCGAGCGGTCCACATGGCTTTCAGCCGCCAGGTGCATCACCAGGTCGGGATCAGCCTGCTGCACCGCCGCCGCCGTGGCTTCGGCGTTGGTCAGATCCACTTGCAGCAGCTGGTGCCGGGGGTGCGCACCGATGCTGGTGAGATCGCTGGCGTAGCCCAGCTTGTCGAGGTTGAAGATCAACGCATCGCTATCGGCCAGCAGCCGCCGCACCAAGGCCCCGCCGATGAAGCCGGCACCGCCGGTTACCAAAACTCGGTTGATCCCTTGGGGCAGCAGGGAGACCATGGGCTCAATCAGGCTTTCAGGAGACTACCGGGGAATGCTGTTCACCAAACCTTCCCCACCAGGCGGTGGCATTACTACGGGCAAAACCCCCTTTAACCTGATCAGATGGGCTTGATTCATGGCACCGTTCAGCTCTCCAACCCCACCCGCCCCGAGCTGCAGGGTTTGGAGGTGCGTGCCCTGGCCGATTCCGGCGCCGTGCACCTCTGCATCCCTGAGCACATCGCCATCCAGCTGCAACTGCGGGAGCTGGAACAGCGCGAAGTCATCCTTGCCGATGGACGCCGCCGCACGGTGCCCTACATGGGCCCCATTGAGGTGAGCTTCGCCAACCGCCGCTGCTTCACCGGCGCCATGGTGCTGGGCAACGAGGTGCTGCTGGGAGCCATCCCCATGGAAGACATGGATCTGGTGCTGCGGCCCCAGCTGCAGTCGATCACCGTGAACCCGGAGAGCCCCAATATCCCGGTGAGCCTGGCCAAGTAGGCCTTTGGCGACATGGGTCGCCGTGGCTGATCGCCACCACCGGCTGGGGCTCAGCCGAAAGCGTCCAAAATCTGTACAGCTTGTACAGATTTCATGACACCCCCAAACTGTTACGGGCTGCTCAACAGCGCTGCCACCAGCCGCAGCACCCGCTCCACCACCGCAATCGGAGCCTTGGCAATCAGCTCAGCCTCTCG
>ERZ887849.1955-NODE-1955-length-17805-cov-9.486986_pt1 | contig 17805 bp, 12 predicted proteins | sample MGYA00521267_ERZ887849 | MGnify/ENA primary metagenome ERZ887849 (study PRJEB32303, sample SAMEA104408601) | aquatic metagenome | biome: Brackish water; feature: Pelagic; material: water | place: Baltic Sea | collected 2014-06-06T16:11:00 | depth 2,863 m ... | reverse complement strand
CACTTTCCTTCTGGGGTGTCTCTATCAAACGTCAGTACTGGCGTTACAGCCCAGCACCCAGGTCCGCGTCAGTGATCTGAATTCCCCCTGGGCTGTCGCATGGGTCGACTCCGAGGTGGTATTAATCACAGAGCGCCCCGGTCGTTTACTGCGGATCGATCTGCAGACTGGAACGCGACAGGAGGTCACAGGACTGCCACCGATTGCCGCAATTGGCCAAGGCGGTCTGTTAGATGTTGCCGTCGATCCTCAATTTTCGACCAACCGCTGGATCTATTTCAGTCTTACTGCTGGACAAGGCGGACAGATTGGAACAGAACTGTGGCGTGCGCGATTGGTCAATGCAGAGCTCCAAGAGCTTACTCGCCTGTTCGCAATGACCCCCAAGTCGTCTGGTGGACGACACTTCGGCAGTCGCATTGTGTTTGAGCGGGATGACCTGCTGTGGCTGACCCTCGGCGATCGTGGCGACCAAGATCGGGCACAGCGACTTGATGATCACGCAGGAAGCGTGATTCGCTTGCATACCGACGGTCGGATTCCAGAGGACAATCCCTATCGCACGGTGACTGGCGCCCGCCCTGAACTCTTCTCAATTGGCCACCGCAATATTCAAGGTGCATTCCGTCACCCAGACACAGGCGCATTATGGACTCATGAGCATGGCCCTCAAGGCGGCGATGAGCTCAACCTCACGCAGGCCGGTAAGAATTACGGTTGGCCAATCATTACCTATGGACGCAACTATGGGCTCGGAACCCCCATCGGTGAGGGCACTGAAAAGCCGGGTATGGAGCAGCCAAAAACCATCTGGGTACCTTCGATTGCCCCATCAGGAATGACCTACTACACAGGCAATCGGCTCGCTCAGTGGACTGGCCAGGTATTTTTGGGCGCGCTCCGCGGGCAGCATCTGGTTCGTTTGCAACTTGATGATAGCCAACGGGTGATTGCCAGCGAGCGGCTCTTCGAAAATAAGCTGGGTCGAATCCGGGATGTCCGAACCGGGCCAGACGGAGGACTCTACGTGCTCACTGACGGACCCCGGGGTCAACTGATCGAGATTGTGCCAGAGCCATCATTGGTGGACTGAAAGCGAGCATCTGGGGCCACTATGGTGTGCTCAATTGCGCCAAGACCGTCAATCGAAATCTGCACTACATCACCCACCTGCATTGGGCCAACACCTGCCGGTGTTCCGGTGTAAATCAAATCTCCCGGTCGCAATGCCATGCTCTGCGAGATAATCGAGATGACTTCATCAACCGACCAGATGAGATCTGCCAAATCACCTTCTTGCTTCACCCGGCCATTGAGTTGTAATTCGATCCGCCCCCTCGAGAGATCCGCCACTGTTGCGACCGGATGAATCGGCCCACACACCGCCGAGTGATCAAAACCTTTGCCCCAATCCCAAGGTTGCCCCTTGTCCTTTGCCTTGGATTGCAGATCGCGTCGGGTTAAATCATTCCCAATCGCAACCCCATAAATGCAATCACGCGCGCGCGCAACTGAACAGGCAATCGCCTCCTGACCAATCGCGATAACCAACTCCGCCTCAAAATGAAACTCTGCTGTTTGCGGCGGATAGGGAATATCGACACCCTCTGGCACAATCGAGGAGGCCGGCTTGGTGAAGAAAAATGGCGGCTCACGATCTGGATCTTGGCCCATCTCACGGGCGTGCGCCGCATAGTTTCGGCCCACACAAAAAATACGACGAACAGGGAATCGCCGACGCTCTCCAATCACAGCAAGACTGACCTGAGGCTCAGGCGAAATCACATACTCAATCATGACTCACTCCCGGACTTTTTTTGGCATCCCATACCCATATCGGTGTCGCCCATTATGCGCTCAGACCAATCCGGCGATGCAACATCCAGGCAGCGAGACTAAAGATCACTGTGGTCAAAATCGCCAAAATACCCAAGTTAACCCAGACCTGCTCCGCACCGACCCCCAATACCGCATAGCGGAAGGAGGTCACCACCAACAAAATAGGGTTCAAACTCGCGATCGGCTCAATCACATCGGGCAGATAGGACATCGGGAAAAATACGCCACCCAAATAGGTCATTGGCAACAGCACAAAATTGCTGACCCAATTGGCATCGTCATGATTGCGCGCCAGCAACGCATTCATAAATCCGAGGGTTGCAAAGATCCATGCGGTGAGGATCGAGACGATGATCAACACCCCGGGTGAATGCAGCGGAATTGGTGTAAATGCCCGTACCACAAGAGTCACAATGACGGCGACCAAGAGTCCACGCAACACCCCGCCCATCACATATCCAGCGGTAATGGCACTACTGGGCAAGGGGGTCACGAACATCTCTTCGTAATACCGATGATTCTTAGCACTAAAAAAAGAGCTCGACACGTTGGCATAGGCGTTATTGATCAATGCCATCGCAATAATGCCGGGACCAATGAAGGTGACATAAGGCCACTCCCCGATGGAGCCGACACGCGCGCCGATGATTGACCCAAAAATGAATAGATACAACAGCATGGTAATGGCAGGTGGAACCAGGGTTTGTACCCAAATCCGCATAAATCGACGCACCTCAGTCCGGACGATGGTGTATCCCCCAGTCCAAGCCAGCTGCCAGGTAGAGTCTATTGGACGGGGCGGTGCAAGACCGTCACTGCTGAGGCGCATGTTGTTCTCCCACATCTTGAACACGATTCAGGCGACGAATCGACGGAAATAGATACCAACCACCAATAGCAACTGCCATCGCCATGGCGCCACCAACGAGTACTGCGGGAACCGGTCCAATCCAAGCTGCCACAGATCCCGCACGAAACGCCCCCAAATGATTGGAGGATGCGGTGAAAAGAGAGTTCACGGTATTCACACGTCCACGCAGCGCATCTGGCGTCGCCAATTGCACCAGGGACATACGAATGTTCACACTGACCATGTCAACCGCACCGTAGACAAACAGTGCCAAGCAGCTCAACCAAAACGACGTCGACAGACCAAACACCAGAATACTCATCGCAAACAGCACAAGGACCACGAATAATTTATGCCCCACCCGCTCCATCGGCGCAGATCGCGTCAGTGTCAGTCCGACTAACACTGAACCGACTGCTGGCATCGCACGTAAAATCCCCAGCCCATCTGCATCGGCTCCCAGCACATCGACGGCAAACACAGGTAACAGTGCAATGACGGATCCAAACAAAACAGCCACAAGATCCAATCCGAGCGACCCAAGAACCACCGGGCTCCTCTTCAGATAGACGAGTCCACCCAACAGCGCATCCATCCGGCTGGTCTTCTCCTGCTGCGGTAACGTCAAACGCGGCAAACTGAGATACAACAGCGGACAAATCGCGACCACTGCGCACATTACCCAATACACGTCACGATCGATCCAAAGAATCAAAACACCGGCTAAAAAAGGACCGACAGTGGTTGCCGCATGACCCATCGTTGAATTCAGGGCAATCGCTTGCGGCAACAATCGTGGTGTCACAATGTTCGCCAGCACGGCGGCCTGTGCAGGCGTGAAAAATGCATGCGCACAGCCATGCACAAATACCAAAGCATACACCCATCGCGGATCGAACGCGGGCGCATCAAAGGCCAATGCAAGGCCCAAAAACGCCAACGCATCTAAGATCGTAGCACCCATCAAAATCCCCTTACGGGGAACACGATCAATCACAAATCCAGTCAAGAAAAAGAATATGAAGATGGGTAGCACAAAAATGAGGCCAACCAGCGCCAGATCAAAAGGATCACCGCTGGCTTCATAGAGATGCCAACCCAGCGCCACTGCCACCATTTGCATCGACAAACCGAAGGCCACGCGGGCCGCCAAAAAGGCAACCACAGGACGATCAAAGCGATCAGAAACGTACATCATGGAGTTATTGTCATCATCGTAGCGGCATCATACGCGAGCATCGAAACCACACCCAAGCCCCGGGGCCATACTCGCTAATCAACAGATCACCCAGACAGCCCAAACACCAGATCTACTGTACGCAACAAAGGGTACAGCGGGGCTGGACGCCCCTGAAACGGAGGTTCAATTAGACTCAAATAAAATCAATAAAAACAATAATTAAACTGATTTTAATGAAATAAAATTTATATTCTCTCAAGCCTAGCACGCCGTGACAGATCCGATCGGCTTAGTAGCACGGATCGACGTCAAACCAGAAATAACTCGCCGATCCCCAAAATTCGTTTCGCGAGCATCCGTAAGCAATGCGATCATGCGTTTTGTCATTCAGACGGAATGTCCATGCCCGAACCCCCACGTCTCACGCCACCACCCATTTGGATCCTTGCCTTCGGCGCAGCCGCAGGTCCGATGGCTGTCACGCTCATTGCGCCCGCTGTCCCTCTGATTCGTGAGTCCTTGCGTATCGATGGAAATACAGCCCAGCTCATTCTGACCATGCTGCTGGTATCAATGGGAGTTGGCCAATTGCTGGCAGGTCCCCTCTCAGATCGCATTGGTCGCCGACCGGTCTTTCTCGCTGGTACTGCGCTATTCGGTCTTGCTGGAGCCATTGCGGCCTTCAGTGATTCGATGACAATGCTCATTCTCTGCAGAATCCTGCAGGGACTTGGTGCAGCAGCATCTATCGCGATGGCACGCTCAACAGTCGGTGATGTCTTCACCCGTCAAGAGGCAGCGAAGGCCATGTCAACCATTACAGCGATGATGGCAGTGGTGCCTGTTTTAGGAACCGCTTTGGGCGGTATTGTTGCCGATACCATTGGCTGGGAAGGCGCATTTCTGGTCTTAGCCACCAGTGGATTGATTCTGTTCGCTGCGGTGTCACTGAAAGTAGAAGAAACCCACCATCACCGCGAAGCCAAGTCGGTCCGACAAACTCTGGCTGGTTATCTCACCTTATTCCGCTCACCGATGTTCGTCGCCTGTAGCTTAACCACTGCCCTGCAAACCGCCGTCTTCTTTTCGCTCATGGGGTTTATTGCATACTCGTTTGATCGCATGGGTATTCCCGCAGCGATCTATGGGCTTTGGATGAGCGCAACCTCTGGTGGATATGTTCTGGGTAACATCCTGAATCGGCGGTTACTTGCCCGTCACAGTCTTGAGACCCTCACTTGGGGGGGCGGCATCCTCTCGATTTCGGCGCTGGTGTTTATGCTAATTCTTCATACATTGATGCCGATGCAGCCAATTGGACTGGCGCTGCCCATGTTCATTATGGGCATTGCCAACGGCGCCATCATCGCGAACACCATCATTGGCGCCAGTGGAGCCATCCCTGCACTTCGCGGCACCGCGACAGGTTTAGTCGGTGCACTTCAGATGGCATGCGGAGGGATCGCCGGAACGCTCGCAATTGCCCTTGGTGCAGATACCAATACCTCAATCGGTATCCTCGTATTAATTGGTATTGGTTGCTGCTCGGCCATCCCCTCATGGTTCCTCTATCGAGGCCAGCGTTCTGCCTCGGGCGAAGGGGCCTAAATTCTTTTAGGGGGTAGTCAAAATCGCTAGTCGTGTAATCGTTGAACGGCCAGTAAGGTATTAGCGCCGTGATCAATGGAGAGCAACTCGTGGACCGCAATAATTACGAAAAATACCAATCCGATGTCATTGTCGACCTGCTAAAACGTTACGACATTAAACACATTTCCATGAACCCTGGGGCCAGTTTCCGGGGTCTCCATGATTCAATTATCAACTACGGGGAAAACGACCCTGAATTGATGGTGTGTCAACATGAAGAGATTGCCGTGCAGATAGCGCATGGCTATGCCCGTGCCACTGGAAAACCAATGGGCGTGATTCTTCACAACCTCGTGGGCATGCTGCATGCGCAGATGGCGGTCTACTACGCTTACATTGACCGTGCGCCCATTTTTATCATGGGTGCGACGGGTCCCATGCACGAGGGTAAGCGTCGTCCACACATTGATTGGTCTCATTCAGCGCTGGTTCAGGGCGAGGCCATGCGCAATTACACCAAATGGGACTATCAGCCACATGCGATTGAAGGCGTTCCCGAGAGCTTTATGCGGGCCTACAGCACCATGGTCACTGAGCCTGCGGGACCGATCTACATGTGCTATGACGCCTGGCTGCAAGAAGAGAAGTTAACCCGCGACATCGACATGCCACCTGCAGACATGCAACTCGCGCCAGCACCGATGAATGCCGACCCCGCTAAGCTAGGCGAAATGGTGGACGTCATTCTGAATGCCAAACACCCTGTCATTTTGGTGGATTACATTGGTCGCCATGAAGGGAACTTCGAGAAGCTCGTGACTCTGGCGGAGACTCTGGGTTGTGCGGTCTGGGATATCAACAACTCGCTCGCATTCCCCAACCGCCACCCACTCGCGCTATCGCTCGACCATGAGACCCTGACGCATGCAGATGTGATACTCGGCATTGATGTTCGTGACTGGGAAAAGCCGACCCATAAACTGGAATCAGCAACCCGCGTAGTGACCTCACTCGTGCCAGACAATTGTGTGTGGATGGAAATTGGATTCTGTGAAATTGAGATGTCTGCATGGGCCTTTGACTATGGTCGCTATCAACCCAAGCAGTTTACAGCCCTCGGTGACCCACGTCTGGCCATGCCGACAATGACTGAAATTGCACGAAATCGACTGGCAAACAACGAGGACCTCGTTGACGCTCGTGATGCGCGTGTCAAAGCCTTCACCCAGCGTCATAATACCGTCTTTGCAAAATGGGCTGAACAAGCTCGATCGGAGTGCGGAACGACGCCGATCACCTATGCAGAACTAACCTTGCTGACTTGGGATGTGATTAAAGACGAAGACTGGGTACTGGCCACTGGAACCGCACGCGAATGGGTGAGGAAGCTGTGGAACTTCGACAAACCCTATCGTCATGCGGGCCGCTCTCTCGGAACCTCCACGCAAATCGGGATGTCGCTCGGTGTGGGCTTAGCGCATCGGGGATCTGGGAAGCTGGTTCTCACATTTCAACCGGATGGGGACCTAATGTATGACGCAGGCGCGCTCTGGACGGCCGCCAAACACCGCATTCCACTGCTCATCATCATGTGCAACAACAGAGCTTACTACAACGACTGGGAGCACCAGGAGCGAATGGCAAAAATGCGCGGTACAGATATGGCCAAGGCGCACATTGGCATGGACTTGTTTGATCCTGAACCTGATTTTGCCACCTTGGCGAAATCAATGGGCATGCACGGCGAAGGCCCGATTGAACGGGCTGAAGATATCCAAGATGCATTGCGTCGCGCCATTGAAGTCGTAAAAAGCGGTAAACCCGCATTGGTCGACATCGTCACTGAGCATCGTTAGTCACTTTGAGACCGAGATCGGGTCCCCCTCGGACGGGGAACCGATCTCTGGTCACTGTTGACGTATCGACAGGTGGAAAATCATTGCGAGAGTGCGGGCTCCAAAGGCTGCCCTGACACAATACTCCGTCGCAACATGCGGACTTCTCCACTCGGAAAATCGGTGCGAGCATGACAGGACGCCCAGTTATCCCAGATCACCAGATCATCCACATCCCATCGATGGCGATAACAGGCAGACGATTGCAGGATCGCCGTCGTCAGTTCATGGAGAAGCGCTTGGCTTTCATCCACTGGCATGCCAATAAAACGAACCGTGCATAAGGGATTCACATAGAGTGCATGCGCACCACTGCGAGGATGCTGAATCACCGCTGGATGAACTGCGTGTCGAACACGCGACAGATCCATCGCGGGATCAGGCTGTTGATTGAGAGTTCGGTAATCAAAGACATGCACTGCGGATCGACCCACAGTCGCTGCGCGAAGCGCAGCTGGAAGTGACTCGTAGACTTGGCGCATATCTACAAAGAGCGTCTCTCCTCCCGTCGATGTCACCTGCACCGCGCGAAGCACAGTCGCTCGATAAGGACGCTCAATAAAGCATCCATCGTGATGGAACCACATCTCTCCATCCGGTAATGACCCGATGGGTTGGCCATTGTCTCGCACATTCGTCACGACCCCGATCAAATGTGCGAAGGGTGATTGCTCAACCCTCTGATCTTGCGGACGTGATCGTTCAGATGGTGGACCAAATAGCGCAGAAAAATCGATTTGCTGAGACTCAGTGAGTGCCTGCCTCGGCATGACCAGTACAAGGTACTGATCCAACCAACGATTGAGTTGGCCATGCTGCAGAGCGGTCACTGGCCTGGTCAAATCCAAGTCAGTGACTTGGGCCACAAATCCGGGCCCAATCTCTCGGCAACGCATTAGGTCAGATCAGCAGGGGTCGGAATGAATTTCTCCATTTTCGCATCCACCCCGTTATCACGCATTTCCTTCAACCAAATGCGATGAATGTCTTGATGCTGATCCTCGTACTCGATCTGATCGCCACCTTCCTTCAAGCTCGTCGATACCGCACCCTTCTCGCCCGGCTTCAGCCCGATCAGTGAACGGCGATTCGCGGTTGTAAATGGATACCGCGTTCCACCGATGCCAGTCGCCAAATATCGGGCCGGATGGGTGGAGGTATTGAAGTGCTGATGGAATTGCTGATCTGCGGGCGGAAACACCACACCATGACGCCAATCGACACGGGTGAAGTCTGCATCTCCGTCATACCACAGCAATGAGTAACCATGACCTGTGACACACATCACATGGAATCCAGGTCCATGACGGTGGCCCTTCTTGTAAGTACCCACAGGCATCTCAGAGATATGTGCATGCATCACCCCGTCAGCTAATACAAACATAATATTGGTTCCACCGGCGCCGCGATCGCCCCAGCTTTTTAACTCGATCTCCGCCAGGTCTGGGACAAAGTTTGTCTCCCACATATGGTTGCCTTGACGAATCTCGTGGAAGTCACCATCGCCCGTGAAATAGCCCTCCTTGCCCGCTCGCGCAGAGAAGTCATAGGGGTTCCCGAATATGAAATCGGGACGATGGAACAGATTCATGACCGTCGGGCAATTGGTCGTACTCACCAACAAGGCACGCTCCTGACCACTGCCATTGAAATGACGGTACTTGGCATTCAATGGGATCGCAAATAGGCTCCGAGGGCCCCACTCGAACATATGTGTTTGGCCATTCGCCAGCTCCACTTGGGTCGACCCATGGCCTTCGAGCACATACAAAACCTCTTCAAACAGATGTTGCTGGGGCGATGTGGACTGCGCTGGCGCCAGTTCGAACAAAAACATATTCGAAAAATCACCACGGCCTTTGAGATGCACCGCGGCACCCTTACACCCAAAGCGGGCCCAATCGGCCACGGGAACCTCAAACAAATCCACTGCAATGTCTTCAACGACTGGGACACCCTCTTGATTGACCCACTCTAAATAGGGATCAATCCCATATCGAGCTTCACCAACTGCCATATCTTGCTCCTTCGCTTCCAGGCTCAGTCCGACTGGACTGCATCAAAAACGAGACTTTTGATCACCAACGGGATCACCCCCGGCGGTGTAATCATCTGTCCCACATCCACAAAATCCAGATCTTGCAACGCGACACCATCCAGCGAGACCACCTGCGATCCGGCCCCAAGCTCGCGCACTAAAATCTGTCCAATTAAGCGCCCCACATCCCCATCAATCACGATCACCAGCGGAGTCGTTCGGGCGGGCATACATAGGGCACGATAAATGCCATCACATACCGCCCTCAGACGACTGTATTCCGGGTCTCCCTGCCAGACGAACGCAAGCGCCATCAGCGCTTGACGATCTATCTCACGAAGTCGACATGCAGATTCAATTGCCAATTGAACCTCATGCGAATCAACCACGTGATCTAAGGTCAACTGAGGAAATACCACAGGAACATTCCGCAGCGGCAACATCGATTGGTTCTCGGCGTGTGTTGTTTTACCACTCACCTGAACAGTAAACTGAGACGCACCAATCACTGTTGCCCGAATCCCATGAGGCAGCGCATCAAGGGCGAGCGGAATCGATCCTGTATCGACCAACTCGCGAACAGCCAGTCCCAGCTCGCGCGCGATGTCGCCAAGCGGACGCGTTTCCCGTCCGTAGACATATTCAGAGACGCCTCCAGAAAAGGTAATACGCTCCGGAATCACTGGCCAAGTCAAGGCTTCAGTCAACTGCAACCGCTGCGTCAAGGCATCATCCGGTTGCCGCGTCATGACGCGATACAGCACATCCGCCAGTCGCATCGCGATCTGCGCGCGAAGTCGCGCATCGGTCAATGAATCAGAGTCAAGGACCACACCGAGATCGGCTGCGGTATCTTGCGCGGCCTCGTCCATTCGAGACCACACACCAGAGTCGTCCTGCGCCAACAAACGTCCACCGACCGCGTAGGCAGCGACTTCCAAAATCCGCCCATCGGCAATCAGAGCGAGCTTGGTCGTGCCTCCGCCGATATCCACGTGCAAGATGGCGCCACCTGTCTTCGACAATGCAACCGCACCTGACCCATGAGCCGCGAGCACACATTCCAACCGGTGACCTGCTGTCGCGCACACGAATTTTCCAGCTTCTGCAGCAAATAACTCGTCGATTGCATGCGCATTGGTACGCTTGATCGCCTCACCTGTCAGGATCACAGCGCCACTGTCTACATCCTCAGCGTGCAGACCTGCCTCGTCATATGCGGCTTTGATAAAACCCCCAAGCGCCGCGGCATCAATCGTGCCATCGGCTAAAAAGGGGGTAAATAAAATCGGGGATTGCCACAGGATTTCACGGCTCACCACTTCATAACGTGCGGATAGAGACTGCGTTCGTCGCTGCAAATGAACCTTGGCAAAGATCAGGTGCGAGGTCGAGGAACCAATATCGATTCCGACCGTCACCAGCGTAATGTGTTCCTGCGCCCAGATCGAATCCGCCACCTGCTGACGGCCCTCTATTGAGGGATGATGATGATGTCCTTCGTGCAGTTGAAGCACGCAGCCTCCTTGTAGTCAGTCTCAGTTGCGACCCTCATCAGGGGACACTATTAAATACTTAGATAGCTAACGATAGAGTGAAAAATTTTGACCTAAAAAGGGCTGCCCGAAGGCAGCCCTAGATTCGACAGATTACCGAATCGCTGCGATTGCGCGATCGACTACTGCCTGAGGTGTGTCATAAGACTCAGCAACCAAGGCTGCAACCTCTGCGCCAGACAAAGGTGACAGCTCCAAGTCCATTTTCTTCGCTTCTGCGAGGAAGGCTGGATCATTGACCATTGCCATGAACGCATCTTGCAGTGCCTTCGCACGGTCTGCAGGGAGATCAGGTGGCGCCAGGAACGGACGACCCAAGGCTTGACGAGCAAAGATCAAATTCAGCATTTGACGCTCTTCTTTAGTCTTTGCCAAATCCATAACGAGCGGCACGTTTGGAAGCTCAGGATGCTTCGAGCCTGACATCTGCATCAACAACACAAGATCACCGCTGGCAAGCAAATCGGCCTTAGTGGCCTTCACAGAGGACCACGACCAGCCACAACGTCCCCCAAGTTCACCGGCTTCCATCGCCTTAACGATATCTGCACCACCACCGTAAGGTCCGATCACTTTAAACTTCGTGCCAAGTACCGCATTCATGAGCTTTGGGAACTGCTCCGTATCTGATCCAGATCCGTTGCCGCCCACAGTCAACTCCTGCGTCTTCAACTGCTCCCAGTTTGTGATCCCATTCTTCTTCATCGTGGCACAAACAGAGACTTCGTTGTTTGCAGAACCAACCCATGTGTACTTATTGGCTTTGAATTTCGCCTTATCGTTCCCCAAGACGGGCTCAAAAGGTGCGCCCCGTGAAATTGCACCAAAAACAGTTCCATCCTTCGGTGCTGCTTCCCACAACCAGTTGGCAAGCTTCACTGAGCCAGCGCCTGGCATATTCTTGGGCACCACGTTCGGATTACCAGGAATATGCTTACCAATATGTCGTGCGACCAATCGCGCATAGGTGTCGTATCCACCACCGGGATCATAGCCAATGTACAGCTCAACCGTTTTGCCCTTGTAAAAATCTGCAACTGAGCCATGACCGCCCGCGACAACAGTTCCTGCTGCCAAGACGGAGGCGCACACTGTTGCAATCACTTTATTCAGTGTTTTCATGTTATTTGCCTCTTATGTTTCCACTTACTTCATTAAGAACCGTGATGTTAACTCAAGTTCAACCATGCTTAACTCAATGGGGCCTGCCTCCTTTAAATTACATAGTGGGGATTGCCTGAAGCACTGGGAACCAGGTTCCGAGCACGGTTTCAGGCCACGAAATATGGAATCCTTGATCAAATACAAAATAAATCAAACATAAAATGACCACCGAGTACCCAGTCACCATCCGCCACGACTCTCCAGCTTGGACTCGCATGTAAAACACAACAAAACACAACGCGGACACTAAAATTCCTGCGATTGCCCAGACCGCCACAAAGGCGCCAAGCCAAGCGAGAAATTGCAGTGCTCGCAGATTCACCATAGGACGGGTCAGTTCGCCCATATCCGCTACCAAATCGAGAATGGCGCCCTGTTTCCCATCCGAATACCGGCGCGTCACTGCGGCCCAAAGTAGGCTAATGACCACCAATGCGAGGGTCAACCCCGCGATCACTTGAGGGGGACCTTGAGCCTCTTCATCCCAACTCAAACTTCGCCAGATCATCCACACCAACACCGCAATAAAAGCAAACGAAAATCCGTCTCCTTTGGTAAATACGGGCGAACTAAACCGAGGTAGGGCAAGCGTTTCGCGCTTCACAAACACCTTCGATAACAGCGGCTGAGTCAAACTTAACGCTGCAGCAATCAACATCACTGCGCACACAGGGCGGAGAACCCAGCCCCACTCGTATAGTTGATAAGAGATGCGCATGTAGTCTTCAATGATCCCACCCAAAACGAATCCAAGAATCAATGGTGGGCGCGGCCAACGCATGTGCTTCATAATCCAGCCAACGCTGCCGAATATCAGAAGCACAAACAGATCACCCCAGTCAGCTGAGGCCTGGAAAGCGCCGACCATCATGATACAGATCACGCCTGGGATGACCAGGGTGTATCGAAGCGTCGCAATCTTTGCAAACTGCCCACTGAACGCGAAACACAGACCTGCCCCCAAAATGTTGGCAAGTGCTATCGACCAAACCATTGCATAGGTCACTTCGATATTGGTTGTGACCATCGCTTTCCCGGGCACAAGTCCGTGGATCATAAATCCACCAAGCAACAACGCCATTGACGCGGATCCGGGGACACCAAAGGCAATCGTCGGCACCAATGATCCACCTTCTTTCGCGTTATTCGCACTCTCTGGGGCAATCACCCCTCGTACGTCACCCTTCCCGAAAGTCTCGGATGCCCCTTTACAGGTCTTTGCCGCATAGCCGTACGCAAACCAATCGACCACAGCCGACCCAAGCCCTGGAATCGCGCCAATGAACGCCCCCAGAGATCCACATTTTGCGACTAACAACCAGTTTTTAAGGACATCTTTCAGTCCCATCATCATGCCATCGCGTAGGTTATATTTTGTGGTTTGGCTAATTGCCATTCGCTTGATGGCAATGTCGGCAAGTTCAGGAAGAGCAAACAGACCCAAGGCAACAGGTAATAGCGGCAGATCGTCATACAAATACAGCGTATCGAACGTCCAGCGTTGTTGCCCACTGGTTGGATCCCCACCCACCATCGCGAGCAATACCCCAAATCCCGCCATGGCAAGACCCCGTAATGGCATCGAGCCAGACAGCGCAGACACCATCGACAACCCAAAAATAGAAAACGCCAAGAGCTCTGGGGAATTGATATTCAGCATGATGGGCCGAAGCACTGGGATGGTCAGACCAAGCAACAGGGCGCCCCACAAGCCACCGATGAGCGATGCGGCGTAAGCTGCGCTCAATGCGCGCCCCGCCTCACCTTTTTTGGCCATACTGTGGCCATCGATCACAGTCGCCTGGGAGGCGGACGTCCCTGGAACCCCAAATAACACCGCTGGAATCGTATCGCTGGTGCTTGTTACCGCACCAAGTCCCAACATGAATGCAAAGGCGGAGTAGGCATCAAGGCTAAAAGTAAAGGGCAACAAAAGGGCAAGACCAGCGACCCCACCAATGCCAGGCATAATGCCAATCGCAAGGCCGAGCACCGTACCTAGACCGAGATACATCAGCCGCTCGGGCTCAAGCATGACCCCTAATGCATTAAATGCGACTTCTAACAGTGAAAGTTCCATTTCGTCTCATCATTCATGTGATCGGAGTTTCCCCGATTTAATCCGTAAACCGTAGACATTTCAGGCCGTACACTCAAGCAGTCAGCGAAAGTGGTTCAGTTTGACGTAGAGTAAAATTCACTTCCCCAACCCTGTTGCGATATCAAGTTAGTCAGTTGGCGCTGCAGGAAGGCCACGAGCCACTTTAAAAGCTTTGATGGACTCGCTTACTTGGGCAGCAATTGGCAGCGTCAACCCCTGTTGCTGCGCCTCATCGAGGACAATCGCCATGTCCTTTTCTGCCCAGAGCGCGGGACGATCATCAGCCCGGGTTCGAAGCGCCCAGTTATCCCCACTACTGAGGACCAAGATCTGGCGTAATTGCTCGCGATCAAGGCCCTCGGCTTCTCCAAGATCGAGACCTTCCACCGATGCTGTTAAACACGCCCAAAGCAAATAATTATTAATCATTTTTGCAACCTGCCCAGACCCGATTGGACCCATCCAAGCAGATTCGCTGGCGACACAGCGAATCACTGGTGCAATCGATTCACAACTGACACGATCACCACCCAAAAACATGAGTAACTGCCCGTCTCGAGCTGCCTGTTCGCCACGCGCAATCGGACCATCAAGAAGCACGATCTGCGGGTGTGTTCGCTCAATTGCTTCGGCAAGTGCGCGGCTAAATGCAGGCCGAAGTGTCGAGGCCAGTACCACCATGAACGCATGTTGTGAGGTGGCTAAGAGCCCATAAGGCCCATAGAAGACGTCCTCAACTTGCGCCTCCGTCCCCACCAACACAAAGACTAAATCAGACTGCCGCGCCACATCTTGAGGTGAGTCGAGCCAAGCAATGCCATGAGCAGTCGACAGCGCTTTCCGCGCTGAATCACGATCAGTCCCGCTGACCGGAAATTCAGACCCAATCCGATGAGCCATCGGGAGTCCCATTCGGCCTAAACCGACAAATCCAACACGCATCTAATTCCACCTGACCTGTTATTGTTTGACGCCTGCATTGACGCCAAGAACACAAAATGATTGGATCTTGGCCCGCACTAAGGTGATGCATCATGAAACAACCACATTGGATCGCAAATCAAGCCCGATTTTCTGACACTGAATTTCAGGTACGCAATCCGGCAGATACCCGCATGGTCGTCGGAACCATTACATTGGGCACTGCAGATCTTGTCGACCATGCTGTCAATGCGGCACTCAAAGCCCAACCCATCTGGGCAGCCACACCCCTCGACGATCGAATTTCAGCGCTATTAACCTTTGCCGATCGTTTGGCATTGGAAGTCGATTCGATGACCTCAGTGCTGATGAGTGAGCAAGGAATGCTTCGTGCCGTGGTTGGCCGCGAGGTGCAGGAGTCGGTCAAGCAGATTCGCGAGCTCTGTCGTGTCGCCCCCGCGGAACTTGCGGATATCCAGCTCGATGCACCCGATGGACATGCACGCGTCGTCAAGATTCCGTTTGGAGTGGTGGCCGCCATCGTGCCTTGGAATGCCCCAATTTCCTTGGCGACTGCCAAACTGATTCCAGCATTACTCGCAGGCAACGCCATGATTATGAAGCCTGCGCCTCGCGCACCGCTGGGGATTAGTCGATTCATTGAACTCGCCATGGAGTGTGTGCCGGAGGGATTAATCCACCTCATCCACGGGACAGAATCCGTTGGCGAGGCGCTCGTCACCCATCCAAAGATCCGCAAGATCGCGTTTACTGGGAGCACTGCGGTCGGCCGTGCAGTCATGCGTACCGCAGCAGCCACGCTCAAATCCGTGCAGTGTGAGCTGGGTGGGAATGATGCCGCGCTAATCCTACCAGGGACAGAGATGGCGCCACATATTGATGCCCTGGCAACCTCCGCGTTTCGGCGTTCAGGACAATTTTGTTATGCCACAAAACGAGTGTATGTCCATAGATCGGACGCCTCCACGCTCATTGATGGACTCCGAACATGGATGCAAGCCCAATGGATTGGTCCCCCGAATGATCCCCAAGCAACAATCGGTCCGGTGATTGATCGCATCCAGCAGGCCCGTCTGTTGCAATTGATCGACGATGCTGGCAAAGACGGTGTCCACCTCGAGGGATTCGGTCAGTGGTGCGAATCAGCCGAACAAGAGCACGGCTGCTATGTCCGACCACATCTGGCAACCAATATTTCACCTGACCACCCGCTGGTCCTCGACGAACAATTTGGACCAATTCTTCCGATAGCGGTGTATGACGATCTCGATGCAGTCATCGACGAGGTAAATCGCACCGAATATGGGCTCAGTGGATCACTTTGGGGTGATCACTTACCCACACTTCAGAGTCTTGCGCGCCGAGTGGAAGCCGCGCGTGTCTTTCTGAATTCCCCCAGACCAGTTGGCGCAATCGCGGATCAGATGCCAGCTGGGGGACTGAAGCAAAGTGGCCTCGGCTGGGAAAAATCAGTCTATGGCATTCGAGAGTACTACCAGTACCAATCCATCAACTGGTGAGGCTAGTTTCGAATATCTTGTAACCACCACTCCGTGGGAATCTCTCGACCTCGCCCGCTTGTGAGGGCTTGCTCGTACAGATATCCCGCGAGCGGGTGAAACTGATTCCCCTGCAAATTACCCCGCTCCGAATAAGTAATGTCATCGGGATTTCGAGCCAGCGCGCCAGAAAGCATGATGTCAGACAGCCGAACGAGCCGATCTGGCATCATTTCGCCATGCGCGCGCGTTGTTGACTCATCGGTCACGTAGCCAGGCGGAGTCGCTCGGAATGTGAGGTATTCGTCGTCAAAGACGTGATCGGACCATCCCACCGGAGAGGGCGTATTCCCAAATCTTAGGTAGCGGGTCACACGCGCCTGTACATCGGCTGGAATCCCACCGCCTCCCCCGATATTCACCACATGCTGGCCAGGAACTAAGTACTCTGGACGAATCACTGGGCGACGTGCATCGGTCACCCCCATGATGATGTCCACCCCCGCAACAGCTGCCTCTGGTGTCGCAACAGGCACGATATCAATACCAAGCTCTCGACTCATCTCCTCAGCAAATGCGTGTCGATTGGCAACCGTTGGACTAAATACATTCACATGGCGTATTGGCCGCACCTGGATGACAGCGCGAAGGTGATCACGGGCCATCCCGCCAGATCCCAATAACCCAATGGTTTCTGAGTTCTCGCGGCTGGCGTACTTGATTCCGATCGCACTATCTGCGGCAACCCGCATATGCTGTATTGCGCCGTCGTTGATCAACGCCAGCGGCTCTCCATTCTCGGTTGAGAACAATAAAATGAAGCCGCAAAATGTTCCTGGCTCAACACAGTACTTCTCCTGCGTCGCGCCCTGAGGACCTTGCTCATAATAAATAATGTCGGACTTGCAACGAATCGCAAAATAGCCACCCTGCATGCCACCTTCCATGGTTCCCCAGCGATATAACTTCCCGGGGGTCGTCGTTGGAATCTCGATATCGACACGGGGTCGACAGACAGCACGCCCCTCAAAGTATGCACGATAGGTCTCTTCCAGACAGGTCAATACTGTCTTCATATCAATGAGCGATAACACATCGGAATTATTGATTATTTTCATGAGAACCTCCGTATCTGAGGTCTCATTATGGGC
>ERZ887849.1954-NODE-1954-length-17810-cov-6.047480_pt1 | contig 17810 bp, 11 predicted proteins | sample MGYA00521267_ERZ887849 | MGnify/ENA primary metagenome ERZ887849 (study PRJEB32303, sample SAMEA104408601) | aquatic metagenome | biome: Brackish water; feature: Pelagic; material: water | place: Baltic Sea | collected 2014-06-06T16:11:00 | depth 2,863 m ... | reverse complement strand
TGAAGACCGTGCCCACTCCGAGGAGAACGATCAGCCAGGATACAATAAATGCAGGGCGAGCGTATTTGAGGAAATCGATCTTCGGCGCCTTGATAAAGGACATCATCCGGAACTTCTTCACGATCCCCTTATCAACCAGTAAGTCGGTGATAAAGTGTCCGGTGATCAATACCGAGAACATCGTGGAAAACACACCGATCGCGAGCGTGACACCGAAACCCTTGATGGGGCCTGTGCCCAAGCCGATCATCACCGCACAAATCGCGAGCTGCGTTAAGTGGGCATCGATAATCGTCGTAAACGCTTTATCGTAACCAGCGGAGACTGAGGCTTTCAGGCTCTTACCGAGCGCGAGCTCTTCGCGCATCCGTTCGAAAATCAGAATGTTCGCGTCTACCGCCATACCGACGGTCAGAATAATACCCGCCAGACCCGGCAACGTGAGCGTCGCTCCAATACTGGACATCACACCGAGAATCAGGAGTAGATTAACCGCCAGTGTGATCACCGCGACGATACCACCCACCGTGTAATACGTGATCATGAAGGCACCGACCAATACGGTGCCAATCACAGAAGCTCGCACGCCACTCGAAATCGCATCCGCCGCCAGCGATGGACCGACTTCGTATTGTTCCCGAATAATCAGAGGCAAATCCAAAGGATTATTCAGCACGTCGGATAGGTTCCGCGCTTCACGTTCACTGAAAGTGCCGGTGATCACCGCGCTATCGCTGTTAATCTCTTCACGCACCGTCGGCGCAGAGTAAAGCTTTCCATCCAACACCACGGCCATGCGACCTGGCTGACCCGTTTGCTGACCCGTCTCTGCAATCTCCCGGGTAATGTTCGCGAATTGTTCAGACCCTAGAGTGGTAAATTGGAGAATAACCTCGGGCTTGCCGTAGATGTCGGGACGGGCGAAGGAGTTTTCGATCGAATCACCTGACATCTCAGGTATAATTTTAACGAAAAGCTCTTCGACCACGGCGTCGCGACGACTGTCATCTTCGAGGATGAGAATTTCGTATCCCGGAGGCACGCCGTTGTAAGAACGTGGAGATAAAGTGGGATGAACGATCCGAAAATCCAAACGTGCTGGTTTCTTCACATTCTCCACGACTTCTGGATTTTCCTTGGGATCCAATCCCGGGAGCTGAACTTCGATGCGATTGTCACCCACTGGGCGAATCACAGGTTCGGTCACACCGAAGGAATTCACGCGATCACCGATGATCTCGATCGCTTTATCAAGCTTCTCACGACGTTCATACTGGTTATCAACCTCTGCGGAACCTTCATCCACTTCTAGGGTGATCGCGATACCACCACGCAAATCGAGACCGAATTGCAACGGGCTCTTCGATTGACTCAAAAGCTCTGTCAGCAGGATTTTATTACGCTTATCAATATTTGTGAGACTGGCTTCAAAGCGCATCTCCGGAAAATACGACGCTAGGTCGATTTTCCGCTGTTTGCTGATTTGCTTGAGCGCGATAAAAGCGCTGGTGACTTCACCAGAGGCATGCATCGCCGAAGCTTCGTCCACTAAACTGGCAAACTCCGCCGTCTTCGCGGTCGCGGCCGATTTGGCGTAATCAGAGAACTCTTCGTCTTTGAGGGGCAGAAGCGAGGAAACTGCCCATGCCATGATGGTGATACTGAGCAGGAGCTTCCAGAGGTTGCGTTTAAGCATGATATATTTGGTTTAAAGGGACTGTAACGTTCGTCGATCCAACGTCACGAAACTGCGGACACCGGCCAGAAAATGCCGATTATTTTTTTACCACCTCGGTCTTGTTAAGCACCGTGCTGATGAAAGACTTACCGACTTCGATCTTGGTATTATCCGAAACCCGAAGCACAAAGCGATCATCCTTCACGTTGGTGATTTGGCCGAAAATTCCGCCATTGGTCACCACTTCGTCACCCGTCTTTAATTCGGTGAGCATCTTGTCATGCGCTTTCTGTTTTTTGCGCTGTGGAGCGATCATCAGAAAATACATCGCCGCAAAGAGCAGGATGATTGGCATGAGACCGCCAAAAAGAGATGGTGCGGCTGCAGCAGGGGCTGCTTGGGCGATAAAATGAGGTGCTTCGGTCAATAGGGACATTTTCGGCATTGCGTGTTGATATGTTTGAAAAAAGAAAGCAGGCATCTAACTGATCTCACTCTGGTAAAAGCAAGCTATAACTCTGGATCACCACCCTACTTGAAACCCAAACCATCCACATCCTGGTCAGCCGCCAAATCCAAAGAACTCTATGGGTTCAAGCGCTGGGGCGCAGACCACTTTTCCGTGGACGCCGAAGGCTTTGCTACCGTGCATCCGCTCGGTGACAGTAAACACATCCGAATTCTCGATGTTGTGGAGGAAGCCGTGGACATGGGACATCGCGCGCCCATGGTGATTCGCTTTCAGGATTTGCTTCGTCACCGCGTCTCCCAAATCAACCAAGTCTTCAACCAAGCCATCGTCGAAGAAGAATATGCGGGATCCTACCGCGGGGTATTCCCCATCAAGGTGAATCAGCTACGCGAAGTCGTCGATGAGATCGTCGATGCGGGCAAAGAGTTTAACTACGGGCTTGAAGCCGGTTCCAAACCCGAACTGATGATCGCGCTCGCGATGCATGAGGGTAACGAACGCCTGCTCATCTGCAACGGCTACAAAGATCATGATTACATCCGGCTCGCCTTGATCGGACGCAAACTCGGCAAGCAGATCATCATCGTCGTCGAGCAACTCGCCGAACTCGAAGATATCATCCGTCTCTCCGCCGAGCTCGATGTGAAACCCCTAATCGGCTTTCGCGCGAAACTCCAAACCCGCGGCGAAGGCAAATGGGCGAAGTCCAGTGGTGATGACGCAAAATTTGGCCTCAACACTGCTGAGATCCTCATCGCTTGTGAAAAACTCCGCCGCGCCGATCTCGAGGACTGTCTGCGGCTCGTCCATTTTCACATCGGCTCTCAAGTCCCGAATATCATCACGATCAAGAATGCGGTAATCGAGGCCACCCGCTTTTATTGCCAGCTCGCCAAGATGGGCTTCCCCATCGGATTGCTCGATGTCGGCGGCGGTCTCGGCATCGATTACGACGGCTCACGTTCCAATTACGAATCCTCCATGAATTACACCATGGCAGAATATGCGCGTGACGTTGTCTCCAGCATTCGCGAAATCTGCAATGCCTCTGGTGTGGCCGCGCCCGACATCGTGAGCGAGTCAGGGCGCGCCGTGGTCGCGCCTCACTCCATGCTCGTAGTCGAGGTGTTCGAACGAATCAACAAGCGCGAATCGCTCGGCAAGCACCACCATCCCAAGACCAAGCACAAGATCGTTTCCGACATGGAAGAGATGCTGCGCAACCAAGCTAAGCTCGGCCGCCTCGAATGCTTTCACGATGCGTTGCAGAAAAAGGAAGAAGCCTTCTCCCTCTTCAATCTCGGTTACCTCGATCTAGAAAATCGCGCCGCCGCCGAACAGATCTTCTGGCAAATTTGCGAACGCATCGCCCGGACCACGCAAACCAAGGGTTACGTGCCAGAGGAACTGCATGAGCTCAAAAAGATGCTCGCCGATCAATACGTCTGCAATTTTTCCGTCTTTCAATCCCTCCTCGATCACTGGGCGCTCAAGCAGCTCTTCCCTATCGCGCCAATTCATCGGTTGGATGAAGAGCCCACCGTTAATGCCACGCTCGTCGACATCACTTGTGATTCCGACGGCAAGATCAACAGCTTCATCGACATCGAGGACGTGCAGGACTTCCTTCAACTCCATCCGCTCAATAACAAGCCCTACTACCTCGGCATTTTCCTGACCGGGGCCTATCAGGATATCATGGGCGACCTCCACAATCTCTTCGGTCGCGTCAACGAAGCTCACGTTTTTCTCGAAGACGATGAGCCCAACGGTTTCTACATCGAAGAAACGCTCAACGGCAGCCGCATCGCCGATGTGATCGAAGGCGTGCAATACAGCCAGAGTGATCTTTGTCGTAAGATGAAAAAGCAGATCGATGCAGCGACTCGCAAAGACATGATCAAGCCACGTGAAGGCGTTCGGTTACTCGATCTCTACGAGAAGCAGATGTTGCAGAAGACTTATTTGAGCATCGAACGCGGGCCGGCTCGACGCAAAAAGTCACGGAAGTAAACGTCCTGCGGCCGATTCAAATCCCAGTCGGAACCATTTTCCAACCGGAATGCATGTTACAAACTGAGGGACCGGTTTCGGGCTTTTCATAGGCGCCCAAGTATAAGCCTTCTTCATCGCTACCATACCACGGCAGTTCTGTGCCGAGGCCGTCAGGATAAATGTGCACCGCTAAAGTGTCTGGCATGCGATACCTATTTAGCCCGGCGTAACTTTTCTCTGAGTAAAGCTCGACCTTGTTCATCGCATTCTCCTGCAAATATTGAACCGGCAAATCAAACGAGAGCAGGCCGGCGTGTTGCGTAAGCGCTTTCTTTTCCAAGGAAAGAGTCCGGCCATTTAACTGGAGAATCCAACCTCCCCGACTCGCGTTGAATTCGGTGCCAATGGAATCCGAAATGTGCAGATCCGCTCGGGCCGATTTCACCGGATTGATTCCATCATCGAGATCACCGACATGGAAACTTTTGCGAATACCCAAGCGACGATCGACGCGCACCACAGAATCTAACCAGCCCTGTCTTGGGGTCAGCGACAGTTCAGCTTCTCGTCCTGATCGGGATAAAAGCAGAGGCTCATCCCATTCAGGATAGATCGCCCTAATATTATCAGGACAAGGCAAGGCAAAGAGCCCCACTCCAGCTTCCTTTGGAGGAAGTGAAGGACTGAGCCCCATGCGTCCATGGTTAAAACGCCAATCCCTCGTGCCCAAATTAATATACGGCTCGAAATACGGTTGCTCCTCAGAATAGCGCGTCGCGTGTGCAGCCTGCAATGGAGTGCCATCTGCGCACGCACCCATGCCTGTCAGCATTTGGATATAGTTGTGATGAAAAATCGCCTCGGCTTTGCGGTTTGGGGTCGGAGCTAAATCTACCAGTTGGCCATCAGTCAGATTATCAACGAACAACCACTTCTCTCCGTTCCACACTTCCGACATCGAGTGAATCGCATTGTTCAGCGTGCGCGCGGGGAAACCTGCCACCATACAAAGCGCGACAAACAAATTGGCCGCGCCCGTGCAATAACTGGAATGAAGCAGCGTATCCACAGGATGCCGACTCGGATGCACCTCCCCTTTATGTTCATTTTGCAGATCCACTAATGCCTGAATCCGATCCATCGCCGGACTTTCGCTTGTCAGGCCAGCATCACGATAGGCTTTATCTACTGCGTCACTGATTACATCCCAATCTCGTTGGTGTGCCGTCTTCCCATCATTGGCATCGTAAATCTGACTTTCGCGTAACGCCTCCTTGGGCCATTTATAGGCAAAAATATCAGCCATCGGATCACCTCCGGTCCCCGGAGGCACCGCGGCACCGGATACATGGACGCCAGATGGATCCACATCCATCCCCACGGATTCCCGCGTGATCATACCTTCCCAGTTAAATCTACATCAGGCCGCACATGCCGATTCACAAAATAGGACCGTCCAAATTCTCCCTCAGATCGGCCATCCGGTCGGTCGTGAGTCAAAATGATCTCCCAATGAGGCGCCCAGTCTAAAGAGCCAAAACACTCTCCAGCCCATTTCTGATAGTTGTGATAATTCACTCCACTGGCTTAAGCTCGCTCGCAATGATGTGAACTAAAATCATCTAGTTCCGCTCTGCGACCGGCGGCCAGTTATGCTTGGGATAGCGCCCCGCCAACTGCGCTCGCACCTCTCGATACGCTCCGCTCCAAAATCCATCGAGGCTATCCGTGATCTGAACCGGACGCTGATTCGGCGCCAGCAGCTCCCAACGAACTGGGAGCTTACCGATCCCCAACGTGAAGGCATCCGTCAAACCAATCACATCCTGCACGCGAGCCGACAAAATCGGATTACCTGTTTCAACATACGTGATTCGCACCCGACGCCCACAAGGCAGGTCCACCCGCTCCGGCAAATAATCATCCATCACCGCGAGTTGCTCCGGCCGTAACCATTCCTCCAAGACCGGCATTACTGGTTTTTTCTTCAGCGCTTTGACCGACATTTCTCCATAACAAATCTGCTCGATCAGCGTGGCCCGATCCTCGGGTTTGATCGGAGTAACTTCCAATTCCGGAAACCATTCCGCTAAACGATTCAACCGTGTGATCCAGCGCTCTACCTTCTCATCCCATTCCACCAATTTGATTCGTCCAGCCAACACTTCTTTCGACAACAAAGCCACCGCTTCATCCGCTGTGGGTTCGTCGTGAGCGACTTTCGATTCGATGACCAAATCGCGGAATCGCCGCTCATTCCGCGTCACCAAGCGCTTCGCCGATTCATCGTAAACCACCCCACGCACGGTTTGATAATCTTCCGGAAACATTTCCTCCAGCCAGGACTCTTCAATTGCCGTCGCGAGGTTGAGCAACGTGTTCACCTCGCCGCCACGACCACCTACTTCTGTGATTTCTGCAGCGACCAGCAGAGGTGATTTCTGAATCGCACTTTCACGAGCGAGCATCCCCCGACGCTCATGCACGAGAGCACACCGCAACGTGCCTCCATCGAGCCGCTTCGCTACCTGATCAGAAAACCCCGCGAGCACGCATTTGCGCACTGCCTCTTCATCAACGCCACGATCTCCGATATGAAGCCCCTCCTTCTCCGCTATCTTTAGAAATTGCTGAAACAGCGGCCCCACTTGCCGCGCGCCTTGCGCATGAATTCCCAACGAACGACAGGCCTCAATCCGGTAGCTCAATTTATCCGCATGCTGCCATGCGCGCAATAGCAGTAAAAAATCGCTTTCGCTTTCTTCGCCAAACGCGTCCTCGCGTGCCTGCTCCACTTGTTTGGACGCCCCACGGAGTAGAAAATTTCGCCCCTGCGTGAGGGCCGCCATCAACGCGACCGGCCGCACACAATCACGCTCTTGCGCTTCGAGTAACATGCGCGCGTATCGCGGGTGAAGCGGAAAGCGTAACATCCGGCGTCCCGCCTCTGTAATCACGCGATTGGGTCCGTGCAGCGCACTCAAATCCGTCAGCAAAATTTCCGCCCGTTCCAGAGCGTGCGCATCCGGTTTTTCGATCCACGGAAACCCCGCGACATCGTCGATCCCACTCGCCTTCAGCGTGAGCACGACTTCAGCGAGATCGAGACGCTTCACTTCCGGCAATTCCTGCAAGGCGCGCTGGGCATGTTCGCGCTCCGTCCAGAGTCTCACACAAATCCCGGGAGCGGTTCGTCCCGCGCGACCTGCTCGCTGATCCGTGCTGGCGATGGAGATCTTTTCCACCAGCAATGTATTGATCCCGCGATTAGCATCGAATCGAGCGACGCGAGCTAATCCGCCATCGATCACCACGGTCACTCCGACAATCGTGAGCGAAGTTTCCGCCACATTGGTGGAGACGATGATCTTGCGATTCTCGCTTTGTGAAACCGCGCGATCCTGCTGCTCCGGCGGCAATTCACCGTGCAGCGGCAAACACTGAAACTCACGCAACCCACTCTGATGCTGAATCGCTTCTACTGTGCGGCTAATCTCATAGGCCCCGGACATGAAAACCAGCATGTCGCCATCCGTATTCCGTGCGACGCGAGCACACTCCCGAGCCGCCACATCCCAGACGGGATCCGAATCAAAATTCACTGCTTTCGGCAAATACTCGATCTCGACCGGATAAGTGCGCCCCTCCGATGTGAGCACATCGCAAGGCGCGAGATAGTTTTTCAGCACCTCCGTATCCAGCGTCGCCGACATCACGACGATCTTCAGATCCGGTCGCGTGCTTTGCTGGATCTGCAGGGCTCGCGCGAGGGTGATATCGCCATACAAATGACGCTCGTGAAACTCATCGAAGATCAGGGTGCTGATTCCGCGCAAACTCGCGTCGTCCGACATCTGCCGCAAAAGCACGCCTTCGGTCACGAAACGGATCTTAGTCTGTTCCGAAACCCGTGATTCGAGCCTGATTTGATAACCGACGACATCGCCGAGTTTCGTCCCCATCTCCTCCGCCACGCGTTTCGCGAGCATGCGCGTCGCTAGCCGTCTCGGTTGCAATACCACCGCCTGCCCCTCGTCGAGGAACCCATGTTCCGACAGCATCTGAGGTAGTTGCGTGGACTTACCTGATCCCGTCGGAGCCTGGATCACCAACCGCCCCTGTTTACGCAGAGAAGCCACGATGGTCTCTTCCAACTCATAGATCGGCAATTCTCGGGACGGCATGGGCAAGGAGACGTTTAGGAGCGACCCTTGGGAAGCTGCAATTCTTTCTCGGAATAAACTCAATCTAAGTAACTCTTAATCAAGATGCTTAGTTTTGACGCCTCATTAAATGCGAAAGGACTCGAACTCCGTCGTGAGACGCCCCATATCCTCCAGATTAACGGGGCAAGTTGTGCAACCTTACCTGTTCGCATTGCCACGTAAATGCCGGCCCTGCCCGCAAGGAGATCATCACCCGCGAGACGATTGATCGCGTGATCGAGTGGCTCGAAAGCACCGAGATCCGACTACAGATTCTTCGGACATCCCACACTAGCCAGTCCTTATCATAGCGGGGCGCAAGACCGTTTCGCCGCCTTCGGCCTTGCATTCCCCGTAGCCGCTCGGCACGTTTTTCCTTTTCACAAGTAACTAACGCGTCCGCGCCATGAACCAGAACATCCGTAACATCGCTATTATCGCCCATGTCGACCATGGGAAAACCACACTCGTGGACCAATTACTCAAGGAGGGTGGCGTCTATCGGGAGAATCAGGAAGTCACAGATCGCGCCATGGATTCCATGGATCTTGAGAAGGAAAAAGGCATCACGATCAAAGCCAAGAATACCTCTGTTCACTGGAATGAGAAGGTCATCAACATTCTCGATACTCCAGGTCACGCCGATTTCGGCGGCGAAGTAGAACGTGCGCTCCGGATGGTCGATGGGGTGCTCCTCGTGGTCGATGCCTACGACGGCCCTCAGGCCCAGACCCGTTTCGTGCTCCGCAAAGCTCTCGCCCACGGTCTCAAGGTCGTTATCGTGATCAACAAGATCGATCGCGATAACGCTGAGCCAAAGGAAATGTATGAGAAGGTCCTTGAACTCTTGCTCGAGCTCAATGCCGACGACGAACAGTTCGACGCTCCCGTCGTTTACGGTTCTGGTCGCGATGGCTACATGGTCTTCAATCTTGAAGACGAAAAGAAGGACATGACCTGTCTCTTCCAAACGATCCTCGATCACGTGCCGCCTCCATTCGCCAAGCCGAATGATCCTTTCCACATGCTCGTTTCGAATATCGATTGGAGCGACTACGTCGGTCGTATTGCGGTCGGCAAGATTCTTGGTGGCACCGTAAACTTGGGCGACACCATCCATGTGATTAGCCATGAAAATGGCGAACGCGTTCGCGCCAAGATCTCCAAGATTTTTGAGTTCACCGGTCTCGGCACTAAGGAAATCGAGAGCTCCAGCGCCGGTAACATCGTTGGTCTTTCCGGCTTCGAAGATATCAATATCGGCGACACCCTCACAGCTGATGCCGAAGGCCATGCCCTCCCCTTTACCCAGATCGACCCGCCGACCCTAGAGATGCAATTCTCGGTGAACGACGGACCTTTTGTCGGCACCGAAGGTAAGCTCGTCACCTCTCGCCAATTGCGCGAACGCTTGATGCGCGAACTCAAAACCAACGTCTCGATCACGATCGAAGACGCGGAAATGGGTGGCGTGTTCAACGTAAAAGCCCGTGGTTCGATGCAAGTCGCCGTGCTCGTCGAGACGATGCGTCGTGAAGGATTCGAGCTTCTCGTTTCCCGCCCCACCGTGATCGAAAAAATCATCGATGGGAAACGCCACGAACCTTACGAAACGGTTTGGATCGAAGTGCCCGACGACAATGTCGGCACGATCATGCAAAACCTCGCCAATCGTAAGGGTGTGCTGACCAACATGGAAAAGATGGTCAACACGACGATGATCGAAGCTACCATCACCACCCGCGGTTTGATCGGCATGGAAATCGACGTAATCAATGCCACGAGTGGCCACGGTGTGCTGAGTCACCTTTTCAAGGAATACGGTCCCTATGCAGGCGAAGTCCTCACTCGTATCTCCGGCACTCTGATTGCCACTGAAGCTGGTGAAACGACCACTTACGCCCTCGTGATGTGTCAGGAACGCGGCAAGCTCTTCGTCGGTCCTGGCGAACGTGTTTACGAAGGCATGATCGTCGGTGAAAATCCTCGTAATGAAGACATCGCGATCAATGCCGTGCGCGCTAAGAAACTCACCAACTTCCGTTCGCAAGGTGATGGCGTTTCCACGGGGCTTACGCCGGCTATCAAGTTCTCACTCGAACGCGCGGTCGAATACATCGCCACAGACGAGTTGCTCGAAGTCACGCCGCTGAACTTGCGTTTACGGAAACGTATCCTCAAAAACGGCGAACGCCAAAAAGTAGCGAAGCAGTCTAAGCAGGCCGTCAGCTCATAGAGGCCTAATTCACTCAAACAAAACAAGTCGTTTCTTCATCGGAACGGCGTGTTTTATTTATGGCAGAGTCTGCCGGTGCAATCGCTTAACTAATCTCCTGCTCGTAGGCGGAGGCATCAAGTAGCGCTTCAGCTTCCGTCGGATCGCTCACCTTGATCTTCACTAGCCATCCACCCTCGTAAGGTTCTTGATTCACCTTTTCAGGAGTCACATCGAGGTCGGCATTGACCTCTATCACCGTGCCGCCGATTGGAGCGTAAATATCGGAAGCCGCCTTCACGGATTCAACGACGCCCAAGGGGCCACCAGCAGTTAATTCCTCTCCCACACCCGGCACTTGCACGTAAGTGATATCGCCAAGTGAACTCTGAGCATAATCGGAAATTCCGATCACCGCGGTGCCGTCACTTTCCAGTCTCAGCCACTCATGGGATTTCGCGTAGCGAAGGGTATCAGGGATATTACTCATGTAGTTTTTTTTAGTTCGACGAAGGGAGGTTTGACGAGATGCAAATTAATTTTCGTGCCGCGAATATCCACCACGAGTGAATCGTCAGCCGTGGATGCAGTGATCAAGGCGGATCCGATCGCCTCATTGAGAATCGGTGAAAGCGTTCCGGAAACGACCGTGCCCACGACCGCACCATCTGGAGTCATCACCTCGGCCCCAGGCCGAACAATCCGTCGATCTCCAGTTTTAAAAAATACGATCTTCTGTTTAGAGCCTTCAGCCTTTTCCGCGACCAACGCGGCTTTACCGACGAAGTCAGATTCCTTTTTAAGTTTTACCGTCCAGCCAAGACCAGCGCTCAAAGGAGAGATGTCGGCCGTGATTTCGTGACCGTAAAGCGGATAGCCCGCTTCGAGGCGAAGACTGTCCCGCGCGCCCAATCCCGCAAGCACGAGACCTTCGGGCTCGCCTGCATGCAGCAGCGCTTCGGCTAGCGCAGGCGCATCACTTTTGGCGTGGTAAAGTTCAAACCCATCCTCGCCGGTATATCCGGTGCGGCTGATCAAACAATGCACTCCCGCCACGGCTCCTTCCCCGAAATGGTAATACTTGATCGCATCAAGCTTCTCCCCGGTGAGCGTCTGCACAATAGCAGTTGCGTGTGGTCCCTGAATCGCCAGCAGAGCATAATCATCGGAACGATCAGACACCGAAACATCGTAAGCCACCGCCTGTTGATGAATCCACGTGAGGTCCTTTTCGATGTTTCCCGCATTAATACAAAGAAAATAATCTTCGGGCGCTCGCATGTAGACGAGAAGATCATCCACAACTCCCCCGTGGTCGTAACACATCGGCGAATAAAGCACGCGCCCCGGATAGAGTATGCTCACATCATTCGTCACAAGGTGATCCAGAAATTCTGCTGCTTGAGGCCCGCGGACGTCCACTTCTCCCATGTGACTCACATCAAACATCCCCGCCGCAGTGCGCACGGCTTTATGTTCTTCTAAGATACTGCGATACTGCACCGGCATATCCCAACCGGCGAAGTCGACCAAGCGAGCCCCGTGTTGTTCATGGAAAACTCGCAATGGAGTGCGTTGCAATTCGCTCATAACGAAGACTACGCGCCTCGCTTTAGCTTCTCGCAAGGCTCTTTTACTAACATGCAAACTCACGCAGATTATATTCGTAAATCACACAGGCTGTATAAACTAGGCGTATGCTTTGGCTGATTATCGCGATAGCGTTTACTCTTGGTGTTTCTTTCTTTTGCTCCCTTTTCGAAGCATTGATTTTGAGCACCACGGTGGCCGATATCGAGATCCTCAAGAAGGAATCACCGAAACGAGGAGCCCGGCTGGAAAAGCTCAAAACAGAGCTCGATGAAACCATCTCGGCCATTCTCACGCTCAACACCGTTGCTAACACCTTGGGCTCGGTCACGATTGGCGGTCTCACGATCAGCATCTTCGGCGAGGCGATGCTAGGCATCCTCTCAGCTGCGCTGACCTTGGCTATTTTAATTTTTTCCGAGGTGCTGCCGAAGAATCTCGGCGTGGTCTATCGCCGTCAGCTCCAACCTTACGTCATCTATCCTCTCAACTGGATTCGTAAGGTGCTCGCGCCGATCACCTATGTCTGCGGATTACTGGTGCGCTGGGCGATCCCCGGCAAGGCTGACACTCATGCCGATGATGAAGAGATTATCCTCCTCGCTGAGCGCGGCGCCCAACAAGGCACCCTTTCACAAAGTGAATCCAGCATCATCGCTAATGCGCTGTCTCTTGATGATGTTCGTGTGAGTGAAATCATGACCCCACGTATCGTCGTTACTGCCCTGCGCGACAGTTCGACCATCAATGAGATCTTCCGTGAATTCCCCAATCTTCCTTTCGGGCGCATGCCCGTTTATAAATCCAGCCTTGATGAGATCGTCGGCTTGGTAAGGCGACGCGAGTTGCAGAACGCCAAGGCCCACGATCGTGATAATGAGCTGGTTGAAAAGCTCATGCAGGAAATCCACTTCATTCCCGACACGGTGACCGCGGGCAATGCGTTGCAAGTTTTCCTCCGCACCCACCAGCAGCTGTTGGTCGTCGTGGATGAATTTGGTTCCACCGCTGGTGTGCTCACGATGGAAGATGTGATTGAACATCTCCTCGGTCGCGAAATTTTTGAAAAGGATGACGTCGCCGTAGACATGCGTGAATTGGCTCGAGCCAAACAAAAGAAGCAATCCGGGGATAACTCAACGGCATCCACTAATGCCGCTAAGACCTAATCGCCCATGATCTCTTCGGCGGTTCTCGCTTACTGGACTCACGACCTCAGTCCCTTCGCCATTCGCTTCAATGAAAGCTTTGGCATTCGCTACTACGGCTTAGCCTACTTACTTGGATTTCTCACTGCTGCATGGCTGCTGAGGAAATACGCGAAGGCGGGCCGCTCGCTGCTCCCTATTTCTCAGATTATGGATTTCATCACGGCGATTGTGATCGGCGTATTCGTCGGTGGTCGCCTCGGCTATTTCATCCTCTACCAAGCTTCCTCGTTTATCGAAGATCCGCTCTCTTTATTGCGCGTTTGGGAAGGCGGGATGGCGAGCCACGGCGGATTCCTCGGGGTCGCGGCGGCGATTGCCTGGTTTGCACGTTCTCAACGCATTCCTTTTTGGCATTTATGTGATCTTATCGCGTCCACCACAGGTGCCGGATTGCTGTTAGGTCGAATCGCAAATTTCATCAACGGCGAGCTCTGGGGCAAAGTCGCGACCGTGCCTTGGGCCGTCATTTTTCAGGGCAGTCCGAGTCTTGAGCCACGACATCCTTCCCAGCTTTACGAAGCCCTCCTTGAGGGCGCGATCATGCTGACATATGCGCAGTGGCGTTTCTGGCGAAGCGACATTACTACTCGTCATCCCGGACGACTGGCCGGTGAATTCTGGGTCGGTTACGCGCTAGTCCGGGCGATTGGAGAAATGTTTCGCGAACCCGATGCCGCGCTCATCTTTGGCCTGAGTCGCGGAACGTTTTACTCGGCGTTTCTAATCAGCGCCGGGCTTTGGATGATTTTGAGGAAAAGCGCTCCTCTGAATCAGAAAGCCTGATCAAACCACAGTCCCAGCTGGGATTATCGCGCCCTTCGGCACCACGAGCACGCCATCGCGGACAATGATCGCTCCCTCCGCATAGCGGCCATCGAGCTTATCAGTGGCATTGAGCACGCAGCCATCGCCGATCCGCGCATTCTTATCGATAATCGCACCTTTGATTTGGCAATTTTTTCCAACACCAAGATGTGGTTGTCCCGCTTCGGTATTGGCCGCCAGTTGCTGCTTGGTCTCATAGAAATCCGAGCCCATCAGAACGACATCTTCTAGCACAGATCCTTGATCTACGAAGGATCGCATCCCAAACACACAGTGTTTAAAGGAGGAATCGATCAGAATCGAGCCGTCGCCGATTACTGCATGATCCACCGAGCACTTGTTAAGCTTCGATGCAGGTAGATAACGATCCTCCGTATAGATAGGGGCGTTGGGATCGAAGAAATTAAAGGGAGGCAAAGGTTGAGCCAGTGCGAGATTGGCCTCGAAGAACGCCTTCACTGTTCCGATATCTTCCCAATAGCCTTCAAAGATATGCGCGCAGAGTTTCTTTCGGCCGAGCAGGCTAGGAATGACTTCCTTACCGAAATCAGTCATCGTATTATCGAGTGCTTCAATCAGCGCTTCGCGGTTGAAAACATAGATACCCATCGAAGCCAGACAGTGCTTCTCACCGTCTTTTGATTCGAGTTTTGCTTCCACTTCGTCGCTCAACGTGAGGCTTTCGATTACCGCAGGATCCTTGGGCTTCTCTGCAAATTCCGTAATCGCCAGCACGTCGTCTACCTTCATCAAGCCCAGACCTTCGACCTTGGAAACAGGAAACGGAACTGCGGCCATCGTGACATCCGCCCCTTTGGCAATGTGACTCTCAACGATCTCACGGAAATCCATCTTGTAAAGTTGGTCACCCGATAGAATCAGCACCAAATCGTGAGGGAATTTTTTGAAATGGATCAGATTACGCCTGACCGCATCTGCAGTGCCCTGATACCAATCGGCACTCTTCTCGGTTTGCTCAGCGGAAAGAATATCCACAAAACCACCGCCAAATGGGTCGAAGTGATACGTCCCTTGAATGTGCCGATGCAGTGATGCGGTGTTAAACTGCGTGAGCAGAAAAACCCGGTTAATCTCGGAGTTGATGCAGTTACTAATCGGAATATCGACCAACCGATACTTCCCCGCCAAGGGCACCGCCGGCTTGCAACGTTCCATTGTGAGGGGATGCAGGCGTGTGCCGCGACCGCCACCCATAATTACTGCGAGAACATTTTTTTGTAGGCCCATGGTAAATAAGAAATTGGTGAGATTCAGAAACTTCGATACTGTAAGAGAATTGCAGTCAACCACTTCAACGTCAGCACAATTCGCTCTCCTTTCCCAATTGTAACGACAATGTTACCTAAGGATGAGGTTCGATTAGCCATGCTCAGACAACCACCTTTCATCACTTCATCCATCTGCCTATCTATTCTTGTCTGGCACTCTGAGGCTGGTCAGCGTCTCTTACTCTCTAACACTTTATCATCATGTGCGGAATCGTCGGATACATTGGAAAACAAAAGGCAACGCCCTTCATTATCGAGGGGCTCAAACGCCTTGAATATCGTGGTTATGACTCCGCTGGCGTCGCGGTCCATCAAGACGGATCTATACGTGTCGCGAAGAAAACCGGGCGCGTCGCCAATCTCGACAAGGAAACCGCCCGGCACAATTTCACTGGCACATGCGGTATTGGCCACACTCGCTGGGCGACTCATGGCGGAGTCACCGATGCCAACGCCCACCCTCATGTCAGCAGCGACGGCAAGATCGCCCTCGTTCACAACGGCGTGATCGAGAACTACGTATCGATCAAAAAATTCCTCACCGGAAAAGGCTACACCTTCGCGTCGGAAACCGATTCTGAGGTGATCTGTAATCTCATTGCGTATCACTACGATAAAGAGCCTGAGACCGCTGATTCCAGCCGTTTGCTCGAAAGCGTGCGTAAAACCCTCAGCCATGTCGAAGGCACCTACGGCATGGTTGTTACTAGCGAAGGAAATAGCGAAGAACTCGTCACCGCGCGCAAAGGATCCCCTTTGATTCTCGGTATCGGCAAGGATGAGAACATCGTCGCTAGCGATGTATCGGCCATCGTCGCTCGCACGCAAAATGTTGTGTATCTCAACGATAACGAGATTGCGCACATCACACCGGATAATTTCTCCATCACGACCGTTGATCAATCCAGCATCACGCCGGTCATCGATACGGTTGATTGGTCGATCGAAAATGCTGAGATGGGTGATCACGCCCACTTCATGATCAAAGAGATTTTCGAACAGCCCGAGGCACTCGAAAACGCCATGCGGGGCCGCTTTTCCGAAGACGGTAGCACCGCTCAATTTGGCGGACTCAACATCAGCGCCAACGAGTTTCGCGGCGTCGAGCGCTTCATGTTCTGCTCCTGCGGCACAGGACTGCATGCCTGCATGGTCACTGAACATCTCATCGAGATGTTTGCCCACGTCCCCGTGGAGTGCGACTACGCCTCGGAGTTCCGATACCGAAACACTCCGTTATTTCGCAACACACTCTTTTTCGTGATGAGCCAAAGCGGCGAAACGATCGACACATTGGCCGCACTGCGTGAAGCCAAACGTAAGGGCTACAAGGTTCTCGCCGTGAACAATGTCGTGGGATCGACCATCGCACGTGAAGCTGACGGCGGCATCTATCAACATGCCGGGCATGAAGTCGGCGTCGCTTCGACCAAAGCATTTACTTCGCAGCTCCTGATCGGCGCCATGCTCGCGCTCTACATCGGTCGCATGCGGGATCTCAGCTACGGAGCAGGAGTTGATTTCGTCAACGCACTCAAGGGCACACCAGAGCTCGTGCGCACTGGCCTCAAACAAGCCTCTCACATCCAAGCCATCGCCAAGCGATTCGCTCATTACGAGGACATGCTGTTCCTCGGTCGCATGTCGCTCTTCCCCATCGCGCTCGAAGGAGCGCTCAAGCTGAAAGAAATTTCTTACATTCACGCAGAGGGCTACCCCTCCGCCGAAATGAAACACGGCCCCATCGCACTCATCAGCGAGAAGTGCCCCAGTGTGTTTCTGGCACCCAAGGGAGAGCTGTTTAACAAAACCGTCTCTTCGATGCAGGAGATCAAAGCGCGCAAGGGTCCCGTGATCGCAGTCATTACCGAAGGCACCGTGTTACCTGAAGGGCTCGCGGACGAAATCATCACCATTCCCGATTGCCACGAAGCGGTCCTTCCCATCGTCGCTTCGATTCCGATGCAGCTGCTCAGTTATTATATTGCCGTCGAACGTGGATGTGATGTCGACAAACCGCGCAATCTCGCCAAATCCGTAACGGTCGAATAAGCAACTCATGCAAATCCATCCCACACGGCAGGAATTTCAGAAACTCGCCTCAGAAGGAAACGTCATCCCGGTTTACACCGATCTGATGGCTGACTTTGAGACGCCGGTCTCCGCCTATGCCAAATTGAAACAAGCGGGGCCCTCCTTTCTGCTCGAATCGGTCGAAGGTGGAGAAACGCTTTCTCGTTACAGTTTCATCAGCTGCCGCCCACGAAAGATCTTTGTTTGCGGGCAGGAGACCACCGAGATCCGCATTCCCGGTCAGGCAACTGAAACCG